>Ga0115013_10000259_pt1 | contig 33919 bp, 27 predicted proteins | sample SouAtlMetagenome_2_FD_88686 | JGI IMG/M metagenome (GOLD analysis project Ga0115013, IMG submission 88686) | Marine eukaryotic phytoplankton communities from Atlantic Ocean - South Atlantic ANT15 Metagenome | ecosystem: Environmental > Aquatic > Marine > Oceanic | place: South Atlantic Ocean...
ATACCCACAAAGTGGGGCCCAAAAGGGGTCCCCAAAGTGCCATTTCACGGCAACACCTGCCCGGGCAAGGTGAGGTTGCAGCAGTTGGCAAATCGTCTCTGTCTGCCACTGCCAATGTGGCACAGTGAGTGGCCACATGCACATCGAAGTTTCAAAGCACTCATGCCCCAACTGCATTGCCATCAAAAGGAGTCCCATCTCTGCCGAGCTCCAGCCCAGGGAATGCTGGGCCCGACTGAGTTAGTCGTGACGTCAGACCGTCTCATTTAGTACTACAATCTACGAAAGGCACTCCTAAGAAAAAATCGATGCAAGGCAACCATTCGTCCTGCGGATTTCGATTCCGTTCGATCAACAACAGATCTACACGTATCATCATCAGCCACATCCGACAGAACACAAAATTCATATCCAATCCGCATCTACCAAAAGCACAATTGTGTGTATTGAAGATAACGTAACCATGAAACTATCAGCTGTGACAATCCTTTCACTCTTGGCATCATCTGCCGCCTGGACGTCTCCGACTTCAATGGGAATCTCAACTCGTGTTCGGCAGCAATCTGCCCTTCGCATGGCAATCGACTACAACGATCCTGTTGTAGCCGAAGAATTTGGCAAGGTTCAGGGAATGACATGGGAAGAAATTGAAGAGGAACTGAATGAATCTGGTATCCCGGCTCCGCCTGCGATGAGCGACATGGATTTAAAATTGATGCTGGTTGAAATGAGACTGCGATTGCAGGGCAGACTCGACGGCGACAAACCAAAAGCACGACCTACGACATTCAAATCCGCCTTTGAAGAGGCCATGTGGACCAAACCTGCGTTTGAAGCATTTTACAAAGTGTACGAGGAAAAGGGCGACCACAATTCGATGAACGTTGTAAAGGAATACATGAACGAACCCGATATTGCAAAGGCTCGGTACTCGGATTCTTACGCAGCCCTGATCGAAGAACTTGAGTTTGCCCTGAACGCTCCCCCACCGGTCAACAGCCCCACGCTGGTATTTAGTGGCTTCCCCTCCAATATGGGTGAAGCAGCTGTGAAAATGACCCTTGAAGCACTTGGAACAATCACAGAATTGGAATGCGAGGAAGACGCGGATTTCCCTGTCTTGAGGGGCACGGTAACATTCGAAGACATCGAATCGGCTAAGGCCGCTGTAGCACAATACAATGGAATGGATATGGGGATGGGAACACTTCTCGAGATGTCATCGGTGTAAACACCTTTCATGACGTTAAAGAAGCACAATCCAAGCATTCCAGATGTCCTCTTGCTTTGAGATACAACTAAAATTTCCAAACCCAATACGACCCCGGAGTTTCATTAGTATCCGGATCGGACAAATTGCCGCAAAAGTCGAAAGTTGCAATAAATTCCGTTTTTAGAAAATCAATTAAAACATCCTAGAGTTAATTTGATCTCTGTTTCTATCTTCTATCTACCCAAGACGCTACTCCCCCATTCGATATATTCTCATTTCTTCCTGATTGTATATGCAAGTGGCCCGCAAGCTCGCGTCTGTTGTATCGTCCTTAACTTCTCCACTAGATGACCTCGAATTGGATGTTCGAGTGGTGCTGTCTTGGTTTGCCTCCCCGTATTTGGTGTGTGTTGTAGTACTGCTGGTAGCCAGAGGCATCTCGAACCGATACGCCATGATATTTGTACCCGGTGTGCATTCGGATTGTATTTTTCGACCGAGAACCGGCATGGTTCGTGGCACCGCGAAAATCATAATGGTGTTGGCATGTTGGAGGTTATAGTGCGAAAAATCCTTGAGCAAAAATTTGGAACGCCTGCATTCGCAAGAGGTGAGGGTTGGTTGTTTCGAAAACGAGAACCATTTCCACCACAAGCCCATTCATAGAGAGAAAAGCATATATCATTAGTGAACGTTTACAGCGAAAAATCAATCCAATCTTCATTGCTACCACACTATGTGCAAAACCAAATCTCAATCGTGGTATTGGATCGATGTATTGTATTAAATCTCCTTACCGCTGTACCTCTGGAGGCCAGAAAAGTTTGCGTCGCAGTGATGAAAAAGCCCACAACGTCCAGTTAAATTCTATGCCAACGGCTTGATATCCTAATTTTGCAGCTTCGTACACGGCTTGCCTGTCTCCGCTGCCCAGATCCACAAAGTTGTGTGGTTTTTGTTGTGACGACAATAAAGACAAGCGCCTCGGCGTAGTAGACGCTATGGATGGCGTCACATTGCTATTTCTTTCTATATACTTAAGAGCCTTTTGTACCTTTCGGGCGGGTGTCGCCATGAAGGGTGCGTGTTTAATGAACAGAAACGGAATCTGCATGCCCACCAAACCTATCACGGAAGCTCCGATCATCATCATGCCGCTCGTTAGGTTTGTTTTGCTCTTTTCACCATTGGTCCAGTTTGCAGATTCTTCGGGAAGTCGAGTTTCATACAGTTCCTTTTGTAGTTGTTCCTCCAGTTTCAAGTCCAATATCGGCTCGTAGTATTCCGTCTTGGTATTTTGTGTCGTCGCCATGGCTCCTTTTCGTTTGTTGATGTGTGAGCGTGAATTTTCTTCTACTCTATCAGAGAAAATCCAAAAGGCTATGTATACCTAAATCGAAAGTAACTTTCTGCATTTATTCCAATAGTTCGCGTTTGTAACATACTTTTGTCAAACTGATCTTGACGGCATTTGCATTCCAACTGTAATAACTGCCATTTTCGTGGTTTGTTTTAATTTTTGTGTATCAATGGAATTTTGCGCGTCGTTTGTTGGCTGTCGACGTTTCCAGAGAAAAACGCATCTGACGATTTTAGGTCAAAAAAATAGCAACAGTATTTTTCGAACGTTCGAAGAAATGGCAGCTAAATCCACGCGACACTACTATTAAACCAAAAGGACACGGCCACGAGAAGAATTCAAACTAGCAAGCATGGCGGATTGTAGTGCAGCGGGAACTGCCATCGATCGGGCTGCCCGAGCAGTGATAGGAGGAGCAGGCCCCGCATCTGCTTCAGCGGCAGGAAAGCACGTCGGAGCGCTTCTTGGGCACGCCTCGATGTTTTCGTCTTCGACTGCGACACCATCAATGGCCATCACTTCCCCAGATCGTCTCGTCCTTCCCGGGGCAGAATTACAATCACAACAACAAATGTCACTCCCAGTGCAACAACAACTGGCACCGAATGGTCCGTCGGTTCTTTCTTCGCAACAGCTATTGCAGCAAGACTCACATTCTCTGATGGCACAGCCTCGATTGGGTGCACCAGCCCAAATACAGCATCAGGTGCATCACCAGCAACAGATGTACCATCATCAGCAACAAATGAGACTGCAAATGCAAATGCAGCAGCAGCAACGAGCCATCGCCATCATGTTGCAGCAACAGGAGCAACAGCAGCAGCAGCTAAAACAAAAACAACAACAAATCGAGCAATTGAAATCAGACGCTAACGCAACTCAACAGCTTTCTGGAGAAGCTGATTGGCACGATGGGTTAGAGGAGGAATTCCTCCGTCATAATGATGCGAATACCCTTGGCGATGCTTTTGGTGATGAGGGCATTCATGCCATCACCGGAGGGGCTGGTATCGAAGAGTTAGCTGCCGCATGGGCGGAAGCCGAAGCTGAATATGATAGCGTTCTATTGGATCACGAACAGCAACAGCGAGGGGAAGGAGCAGAACTGTTAGACGACGATTATGCCAACATGTGGCAGGGGGATAACACGATGACTCTCACTGAACACAACACAACGAAACCTTACGAGTTTGTCAATGCCGTCGATCCCGATAGGATCACTGAAAAAGCATCTAGCAAGAATTATATGGAGGAAGGAATGAGACACTTTCGAGAGGGAAATATCAAGGAGGCGATTGAAGCCTTTGAGATGGAGCTCCAGCTCCAAAACACGGACAACGCGATGGCCTGGCGAATGCTGGGCAAATGCCACGCCGAAAATGATCAAGATCCAGAGGCTATTCAGTGCCTAGAAGCCGCAGTGGACAGGGATCCCTTCTGTCCGGAGGCCCTCCTAGCGCTGGGAGTCAGTTACGTGAACGAACTCAATCACGAGCGGGCCCTCGAAAATATGAAGGCATGGTTTACCCACAACCCGAAATATGTTGGAATGGAACTACCGGTCTTTCAAAACGCCCAAGAGGACATCTATGCAGCTGCTCCAGAAAAATCGAAATTAGCTGTGGGCAACGAAGGCGATGACGACATTCTCGGGAGCCATCGCAGTGCTAGGATATCCGCGTTTGACGAGGTCAAGAACATGCTGTTGGCAGCCCTCGAATTTGATCCGACCGACGCGGGGGATGTTTACGAGGCCTTGGGTGTGATTTATAATGTTATCAAGGACTACGATGCGGCTACTGATGCCTTCCGCAAGGCCCTTCAGGCTCGGCCCGACGACCACCAGCTGTGGAACAAGTTGGGCGCGACGCTGGCAAATGGTAGCCAATCCGAGGAAGCTCTACCTACCTATCACCAATCCCTCAAGCTAAAACCAAAGTACGCACGGGCCTGGCTAAATATGGCCATTTCCCACAGTAATTTGCATAACCACGATGAAGCTGCACGCTGCTACCTCCAAACCCTGTCTCTAAACCCAGCGGCAACACATTGCTGGACCTACCTCCGGATGTCGCTCTCGAGCAACGAACGTTGGGATCTGCTACCATTGGTTTTCGAGCGAAACCTATCTAAATTTCAAGAACACTTTGATTTCGTCGTGTATTGAATAGTAAATACATATAGAAATGAATCGAAATCAATTTTGATGCTATGAATATCCATTACATCCATTTGGTATATATTATACACTAGCTACGGAGTATCATTTTGTATTAGAATTGACCATGGTTGTGTTTAGAAGAAACATTTCATCATGATTTCTACCAATTTCAACGATATTTCGTGATGCAGTTGACGTCTGAAATTAAGACGTTTGCAACAAAATCCGTTGCATGTACGAGATTCATTGATTCAGTCGACTCGGTGTAGATATTGACAAAAGATATAACTACAAGTGAGAAAATGTCGTGAATCTAATGTCGTCGCAAAATCTCTTGCATCACCATTGTATGTTTAGTTCCCACTTAGTTGATGGCGTTGCTGCTGCTGCATTGCCTGCTGCTGCGCTGCCGCGGCAGCTGCTTGTTGCTGTGCCAAAAGTTGCTGCTGTCGGCTTGCTGCACTTAGTGTCTTGAGCTCTGTGATAATATTGGCACACAATGTCATAAACGAAAAGGCGTCACCAGTCTTCTTTTGGAAGTCCAAGAGATATATATTTTGCTGAACTTTGTATAACGTCAGTCCAATTTTGATGGAATAGCTTTCTGTCGATAGATTTGGAACATTAACCTGATGTCCATCATCACCAGCAACAACCTTCATGAGATCGGGAGGTTTCGATGGTTGAGATTGTTTCTCTTTTCCGACATCCATAGAAACATCTTCAGTTTCGTCCAAATCCATAGTGCCTGAGGATTTCTGAAAAGCAGCGTCCGGTGTATCCCCACCAGCCGAAGGCACCATTCCCGTAAACCCAAGACCTGGGATGCCAGGTTCCCGTGGTCCATTCGGTCGCCATTTACACTTGATACGATAAGACGATAATTGAAGCCATTGACAACCCAAAGCCATCAGAGCTTTGTATACTTCAGTCATGACATGTGCAGGATCCTTTTTACTTTGGATACCAAGGTACCATCGTCGCGTTCTTCTCCCGTGCTGGTGTTGGGCAATCATACCGGTATTCCCAGGAATAGATGAGGTCATTTGCACAACCGGATGACTCCCAACGCCAACAACACCAATCGGAGGTGTTTGAGCGACCGAAGCAGGTGGATGGGATAATGACTGCTGCTGGCCTCCAGGTTGTGTTAGAGCTCTCGTAGCTTCCTCTGCAATCCGCGCTTGATTGGGTGGAGAATTCAGAGTGGTTGGAGATTGCGATGAATTATAAGATTGATTGGAACCATAGGACCTGCCGTCATAACTTCCACCAGTTGCACCAGGCTGTGATCCATATCGGCCTGAATTGCCACCATAATGGCTACCGCCAGGTGTTGTTCCACGTGATCCCCCGGGTGAAAAAGCTGGTGGTGTGGCACTTGCAGCTTCCTTTATTGCTCGTGCTACTTCCATGACTCGTAGTCGGGTGTGTTTGTGATCCAGGATGAGTTCGTAGGCACATCTTAGATCACGCAAGAGTTTGGGTGTGTCGGAATCTCGATTGTCTTCTAGAGCTGCGGCTTTTTCAATCAATTCTCTAGATACAGTGGGGCACTGAGGAACGGCGCTACCGTTCATACCGTTAGTACCGTTTTGAAGACTTCCATAGGCCTTGTGAAAAGGTAATTTCATGACTTCGTCGATTACTTGTGAATCTACAACTCGTTCCTGCTTCTCCATTAATTCTGGAGGGTGTCTAAGGTAGGGAGGAAGTTTGTGCTGGAACCATGGGTGCAAGCGAATTTCTGGTATCGTGATTCGCTTCATGGGGTCGACTTCGAGCATTCGGGGAATCAGGTTTTTGGCCAGTTGTGAAAGATGGGTTGGTAGACTGTACATTCCACTTTTGATCTTTTTGAAAAGATTAGGGATCGATTCGTCATCGAAAGGCAGTGATCCGCATAGCAGTGCATACAAAATAACACCACATGACCAAACGTCTACTTCCGGACCAGCATATAGGTGTCCACTAATGACTTCTGGAGCGGCATAGTTGGGTGACCCACAGGACGTTCGTAAAAAGTCACCATCACGCATTAGGTTGGATAAACCAAAATCGGCAATTTTAATGTTGTCATTGGCGTCTAGCAATAGATTCTCTGGCTTCAAATCTCTGTGAACAATCTTTTGAAAGTGGCAGTATTCTACGCCCGAAATGATTTGATGAAAAAAGTTTCTAGCTTCGTCGGCACTGAGGCGACCTTTGCTGACAATATAGTCAAATAATTCTCCGCCGGAGACGTATTCGTTAACGAGAAATATATCCGTGGGAGTATCAATGACTTCGTAAAGACGGATAATGTGTGGATGGGTACAAAGGTGCAAGATATTGATTTCACGTTGGACCTTCTCTTCCATTCCAAGTTGCTTGATCTTTGCTTTGTTCAATATTTTAACAGCAACTTTGTGCCCTGTCACAACATGTGTGGCTAGCTTGACCTGTCAACGCACGTCAATTCGAATGCGAAAGAAACGAAGAAATCCGGAATTTAGGAAATGAAAGCGAACGCCAGAGGTAAATCAAATCAATGAAAGAACGATCGGGACATGGTTGATCCGAAATATTGGTAACATCAATTCCGTCATGGTTGAAAATCACAGTGAGAATCAAATGGTAAAGTAGCAAATTACATGAGCAAACAAGTTCAATTACGCCATGAGATCATTCAAAGACACGAGGAAGGATAGTCACATGTCAAAAGCTCGCGCGTGAAAATACGTGCAAAACCCAATTTTTGGCGCAGCGATCTAACGATTGATGCCTTTTTCGACCCTATCTTGACGAGAGATGTATATCGTACCTTTCCAAAGGCTCCGATCCCAAGATTCTTCCCCAGAATAAACTGCCCTATTTGTACCGGAGCTTGCTCCATGATTCTCACTGCCGAAAAAACCTATTGGAGTAAACAACAAGAGGTGAAATGGTAGGCACAGCGCTTGCTGTCACTGTAGTTGGTGTTATTGGTGTGTTTGTGCGTACGAAATGTACCGGTAAATAATAGTTATGCTTTGTGCGCTGTAAGATTGCGAGAGGACATCTGGGGGGTTTCAAAGTGTCTCTTCTGATAGCCCCAGCTTGCTCAAAACTTGCGAGCAAAGAACAAAGAACAGGAGGCACGCGCATGAAAGTGACCAATTAGTTTAGGGTTAGGGTTTGCGCATTGTCTGCAGCGAACATGCGACTTTTCAAAAAGCCAAGAAATGATTCTTACGGAGTTGTTGTTGATGAAGGTTAATAGCGTCATTTTACCTGTTTTCACAATTGTTTATTCTGAAATAGTATTATCGCTGCATCTCAATATTGCTCAGTGAAGCAACACTTCTTAATCAATAAAGAGCAGCCATGGCATCGTCCAGATGGAAGCGCTTCGCGTTTTTTGAAAAAAACCAACTCAGCCTTCCCTCTGAAGTCCTCGAAGATCTAATTCCCGCCGGCGAATCATCAGCGAAGGGCAGAGGGTCAAGCCGCCGATCCATCAATTCCCTTTCGGAATCATCAGAGGCATCAAGCGACCGAGTGAATCTAGTGGTTACAACGGCTGCTCTTCCCCTAGATTCTAAGCCCAGTGCATCCCCGGGGACTGGCAATAGCATTGTCAATCCTCGAACCACCAACAATGACTATAACACAGCGTTGGACGGCATGTGGTCCAGCGTGACGGCATGCAATCCTATGGAGAGTTTCCCAGTAACGCCTGGATACTCAGCTTCCGACCTTGAGGCGCCCAATATTTACCTTCCCAGCCAAGCACAAGCCTTCGAAGACGACTCGAACGTTGTGTCTTCGGAAACAGCTGTGGACGGAATAGTCTTGGCCTTTGTTACATCCCGGGACACTGACCGGGTTCATTGTTTTGACATCTCGGTTCGATGCAACAACAAAACAAAAGAAAATGACAGTAATAGCAATGATAACGATTCTACGAAGGGAGTGAAATCGGGCAAGAAGCGTCGAGATTTAGAAGACTTGGATGGATGGAGAGGATACCTGGCACCCATGAAACTTCATCAAAAAGGGGCCATTGACATTACTAGTGAAGGACCAACTCGATCACCGGAAGACCTCGTTACCAACGATCTGATAGGAGGCCCAGGAAAGCCCAAGGAAGGAATTGTAGCAATCGCAACCTGTCGAGCGAGATCCGGACACAGAGCAATCCACATGGCCTGTATCACCGCTAACAACGTCGTGGTATGCGTGGATCCTCATTTGTATTTATCCTGGTGAGTGCTTCACTTTGTCGGCGTCATTTATGGGAAAATGTCCATTTTAGTCGCCTTTCCCTCTGTATTGCTGATATTCTTTCACTTTGCTACTTATTTTAGTCGCCGACCTTTGTCCACACCCGACAAGAATGAAGCCCCTTCATTCTATCTCGGATCTGAATGGAATACATCTGGCAATGGCAATATGAGCGCGGTCGATGTAGTTCCAGGTATTGTTGCCGTAGGAACCGACACTGGAAGCCTCCATATCTTTACATACGGTAGCAGAAACGTGCTTCGACCCTACCTAAAAATCCCCTCTCCGTCTTCCAATGATATGGCGATCGTGTTTTGCAAAATTTCCATGGGAAAAGACAAAGTAAGCGTATTTGTCACATACAATCGCCGAAAGAAAAGTGCGCGTGGCGTTAAACTCGCTGGCACTGCTACTCCACGGACATCGGCCGGGGTTTGCTGTTATGAAATGCCATTGCCAAGAGGAAAACTACCAGCACCAGTTTCGGCCCCCTCCGCCCGGCATGATTTGGACGGACGTGTTGTCTCATCAGCTAGCTTATGCGATGCCGTTACCAACGAAAGGGATAACGAGTTGCAACTGTGTGTAGCTCGACCCGATGGATTGTATACATATTCGACAACCCAAAAGGTAGATGTATCTCCCATCGACGGATCCAAGCTTGCGATCTGCTTGGTGCCACCACCGAAGCCAGCTGGAACTCCCCGGGAGACTGTTTCTTTGGGAAAAACTGGATCGGGCTTCGTCCTAGTTGCATCATCCGATAGTAAATCTAGAAGAGATGCAGTGTATTTATATGATCCTCACAATAAACTTGTTGCATTCCATTACTTGCTCAGTCCTGGACATACTGCAATTCGTACCGCTGGGGTCACCACGTCTCCTACACGCAGTGCAGATGGAACGTTGCAGAGCGGTCGGTCCTCGGCCGTTGTCTTTACTTCGGGCGGCTCATTGGTGACGTTGACCGAAAAAGAAACGGCGGAAAAAGTCAACCTGTTAGTTCAGAAAAATTTATACTCGGCAGCAATATTCGTTGCATATGCAGATCCATCATACCAAACCGAGGATATCACACTTCTATATCGGCGGCATGCTGAGTATTTGTACCGAAAGGGCGAATATAGTAGTGCAATCGAACAATACAAAAACACGATTGGCTCTCTGGAACCATCTCATGTTATATTTCGATATCTGGATGCACCAAAAATTCCTCTCCTAGTGAAATATCTCGAAGAACTTCGAGCACAAGATTTGGCAACACCAGTACATAACGAATTACTTCGAACGTGTTATCTCAAGCTAAACGACACTGAATCAGCGGAAGCTATTGCCGCATTTACGTCTCGTTCAATGGATTCTGAATCGTTATCGACCATGGTTGCAAAGTCACCAAAAGACGCTCTTGCCACAATTTGCTCTTTTGATGCCCCAGAGGCCGCTGAGGCTCTCGTTGTTTATGGAGCGAGCCTAGCACGCCTTCTGCCCCGAGAGACGGCTGGTTTAGTTGTATCACTTTGTCTGGGGACATTCTCACCAAGAAACCTTGCCGAGTCCCAAGCCAACACGATGTCGATTGCAAAGAAAATGCTGGAACAACCAACCGATGGCCGCGAACTCTCTTGCGATCCATACCCAGTCCACGCTTTTACAAAATCCTTTCTAGAAAACCCGAAAATATTGCGTTTGATTTTGACTCATTGTAACCGAAACAAGTGCTATTTGACTCCCTCTCTACGGAGGACTCTTCTCGAATTAACACTCGCGGAATGGAACCAAGCAAAAAGAACTGGAGACATGGAGGCAGAAAAAATGAGAAGGAAGGAAGCAATTGCTGCTCTAACAGATTCCCACAATAGAGAAATCGGCGACTACGATGCTTTAGTTATTGTGCAACTAGCAGGATTTGAGGAAGGAGAACTCCTTTTGTACGAGCGACTGCAAATGGGAGCAATGCTGCTCTCACGATATGCCAAAGACGGGAGTGTAAAGGCTCGAAGACAGATGCTCGCTATGTGTCAGAGCGATCCCGAAATATCGGCAGACGTATTGGGATATTTTGTCAACATGGTGACAGAGAGGATGGTTGATACAGCGGAGGAGGCTGTCGATGATGGCGAAGAATCTGATGACGAAGTTAACGACATTTTAGAGGATATTCAGGAGACCTTGGCTCTGGCAAAGCGCCAGGGAGTTCTACCACCCGTTCGGATAGCTAGAATCCTTGCTGGTGAAGGCACTGGACAATTCAGCAGTTCTGATGCCCCTTCTGATCGTTCCAAGACTAGGACCGTGCCATTGTCTGTAGCCTTGGATTATGTTGGAGATATCTTGGATGAATCGCGAAAGGAAATAACTCGCTTGAAGGTAGAAGTTGAAGATTACAACCAACTTTGCAACTCAATGGAGGCTGAGATCCAGTCGCTTTTGAACACTTCACAAACATCACATGCAAACGAAGACACGGGTAAAAATATCTCTCCAAGGATTAACATCGATGACATGTATAGCAAGATGCGCTTTCATGCGGACGATAGCACGAAACATTCTGATAAAGCCGAGCTATCACGCGAAGCGTTCTGGAGAGAAATGGATCAAAGCGAAGACAATTTTCAGACTCTGGCAAGGTTTTTTGCTCAGAATGTGATTCAATAGGTTTTTTTGATTAACATATAATATTTGAAAGTCGATGAATTGCTTGACGATTCTTTGGTTTCGGTAATTCGATTTTCTTGGAAATGTCCTCAGCATAGCTTTTTGAGAAACTTTAAATCCGTTGACATCGACAACATTAATTCTAATGATTATTTACTCTGTACATCATTTTACGAACAACGACTTCCCCAATACTTCAAACATTGTGTTTATATTCACAGTGAACGAACAGCTTCGAGCAAAGCTGCCTTCTTCAATGGTTTTCCATCATCACCAACGGTATTGACTCCCTTTGAATCGAGGAATTCCACCAACGCCTTCACTGTTGTTCGCTGCAGAGCCGATTTCGACAAAGTCGTTAGGTCACCTTTTGCTGCCGGAGTCTTCTTGGGCGCAGCCTTCTTGGGCGCAGCTTTCTTTGCTACAGTCTTTTCCGCCGTCGGAAGTTCGGCTTCTTTAACCGCCTTTTTAGGAGCGCTCTTCGGTTTGGCACTCTTTCCAGGTAGCTCGATCTTCACCGGTGTAGCAGGATAAACTTCTGGTGCAGCCTTCTTTGCAACCTTTTTCTCTGTCGCTGGTGCCTTTTTAGGAGGTTTGCTCTTTTCTAGCTCATCCACAAGTTTCAAGGCATCTTCACGAGCCTTGTTGAGCTCTGCATCCAATGACTTCACCTTACCTTCGTTATCTTGCAATTTCTTTTTTAGTAATTCAATCTCTCTGTTTAAGGTCAAGGAAGTATCCGCTGCTTCTAGTTTCGCCTTGCTGACATCCAGTTCCTTTTGAATCAACTTTGACTTAGCATCACTTAGCTGAGAACTAAGATCCACCCCAGTGGATTCAAGTGCTTTCATGCGGGTTTGAAGTGTTCCCTGTTGAGAAAAATAATTATTAGACCGACGCAAGAAAAAGCATTTGCATCACATTTGAAAATTCTGAACGGCATGCTCAATAATAAAATATGCTTACCAATTCATCTGAAAGGTCACCAACTTTAGCAGAGGCGGCCTGGATACCTTCATCCGAAGTTGCAGCGGTTTTGGTTTTTTTAGTCGATTCGTCGCCACTGGAGACAGCTTTCACAAAAAATAGAGCAGCGATCGCTACTGCTCCCTGCTGAATCGGTGGGAGGCTTTGAAATTTTTCTTGAATCAAGGAAAAGTCAAAACCAAGATTGGGCAAACTGGATGCATCAACTTTTGGCATATTAGATAGATCTAGCTGGAAGGTTTCACCACTGGGCAAATTAGATAGATCAAGCCTAGGCACATCAATACTGGCAATACTAGTTTTTAAATTGGATGCATCAAGCTTGGGAAATTCAAGATTGGATGCATCAAGCTTGGGAATTTCAAGCGGCTTCAACTGTGACGGATCTCCTCCGGTCATTTTGACCGTATTGGCTCTTAGTAGATCGATGTTCGCCCTTGTAGTATCCCAATCGGCACTAGTTCTCGTGACAGGAACATTTCCATCTATAGAAGCCTTGATATAATTTCCAAGAGTAGGTGCGGTTTCACCTGAAGGCTTGACCACAGATGGAGCAACATCTGCGACCTTCGATGCTGAATTCACCGCTTTCACGCTAATTTCATCCTTCGTGGTCTCCAAAAGAGACGATAGATCATACTCGGTACTCGAGCTTCCTGCGTATGCAGTGACCTGGTTCAAGGACTGTCTAGATCCACGATGGGTGGCGTGCTGAAAAAATCCAACCACGACGCTGGCTGTCAGTAGAACCGCACCGAACAATACGGCCAAACTTTGAGCTTTCATCATTGATTTTCGATCAAGAATTTTATAATGTTGAGCCAGTCTCTGCAATGCAAGTGATGCGATGCAAGTGATGCGATGCAAGTGATGCGATTCAATGAAATGACGACAATTAGTATTCGCCAGAAGAACCAAGTTAGCGTGCTTTTTTTTACGGCGCGGTATCATACCAATCAGAATGCAAAGCTGGAACGAGAATGCCATCTTATTTGAAAAACTGCCTTCGTGGATCTTTTAGTGCAATATGTAAAAACGGTCGAAGGACGTACATCTTCAAATCTGAAAAAGTGGCGTGCAGGTTTTTCCATAAGTAATTTTTTGTCACAATGTTAAGTAAGTTTTGTCGTAGTGGACACCTTTAAGACACATCGGCGGGCGTTCTGATTTTCTCTCACACCAAGATTAACGTTAAAATGTACGAAGGGATTCATGCCGACTAATTGTGTACCGCACACTAATGACCTCGATTTTTTTTCTTCGCACGCTGTCAACGATTGAAAAGAGAATCCGTCTTTCTAGTAAAAGCACGGTGATCATTTGACGCGGCTCACAAATCAAATTTCCACACTTCCTAAACGAGGGATATTTTTAAATAAAAAGCTTTAAAAAGCTTTATGAGCCACCAGAAAACAATGTAGGTATACCAAACGTTCAGAATCATCCATGGCTACCATTCAGCGCTCGTAGAATTCGAAACGGCCGTCTATTCGGTCACTTTTGGCCGAATAAATGCCTTTCGAAGTTGACCAGGATGTTATGTGAATTCTGGTTTTCTCCATCGATATACAATATCCGATTCTACAAAATGCTTTTTTGGATAGTGTAAACTACCAGAATTAGTGCTGCAATTTTATATGTTGGCTCGTGAATTCTGGAGCACGAACTTCTCTGGGTTGTCGTCAGATGAAATTGAAATTGGCAGTCGGAATCAACTAGGTACTGCGCGACACTTTTTGGGTTTTCCAAAAAGAGATGAAGTTTTTGCTTTCCTGATGACCGTGTTTAACGCGTGAGAAATTTCTTTCGAGTTCGTACACTGATGATTCAGTGCCACCAGTACTGTGTTCAGTAAGAGCGCTTTTTATAGTGGAATTCATACCGACAGTTTTTGCACTGACATAAGTACGATTGGCAAGGCGCGCTCCCGCCCGGTTCTAATTAAGATCCGTTTGAATATTCGTGATTGATGAATCGTTCGCTCTCTAACATCAAAAACACGCGTTGTTACTAAATTTGCTCACGAATGATTCTCCTTTTCCTACTTTTTACAATTCACTACACAGTTACAAAAATCGAACATGTCAGATTTTGAAGACTACGATGATATAGAGGGTTCCATGGAAGCCGATATCGACACCATGGAATTCACGAGTGATATCGCCGATAATGAAATCGACGTCGACGCCGAAGCATTAGATGCAGACGTCGATGTCGACGGTGGCGACGAAGAGGATGAGGAGGAGGAAGAAGAAGAAGAAGTTGATTTGGAAGAATACGAAGAAGAGGATGAAAACGAGGCCACTGATGCTGCGGAAGAGGAAGTCGAAATAGAAGAGGAGATCGACGTGGAAGAGGTTGACGCAGAAGAGGAAGACGATGCTGATGAAGGTGATGAAGTAGAAGTAGAAGATGATGACGTCGACACAGCTGATAATGCTGAAGAGGACGAGGAAGAGGACGTTGATACAGCAGACAATGCTGAAGAGGACGAGGAAGAGATAGAGGCAGAAGGGGACGGTGAAGATACAGCCGAAGATAACAATGAAGACGATGACGAGGAGAACGAAGTTGAAGTGGAGGAGGACGATCAAATGTCAGAAAACGAAGCTGATGAAAACGACGTGGATAGTGACGATGATGCGGTCAGCAAAAGTCAAGATGAACCTGACGATGAGGAGGAAGAAGATGACGACGATGAGGAAGAAGATGACGACGATGAGGAGGAGGAAGAAGAACTGGGTTTGAGAGCTCTTTTGGGACCAGAAATTAAGGACGATGCTGATGACGCAGTAGACTTCGTCCCCGAAGAAAATGACGATGACGACGAAGAGGAGATCGTCGAGGACGACAACGACATAGAATCGGACGGCGAACCAGATCTGAAAAAACAACGGACGAGTTGAATGTAAGCATAGAGATACAAAACAGGGGAACCTCAAGTTAAGTTACGAGAATTTTTTCAGTGCTTGAAACGGAGTAAAAGGGGCTTTAGGGGAGGACGTAAAAATCGTTTCGCGATTTGCAATTTCAAAGATATCTTCGAAGTATGGATCCATACGAGGCAAAATCATTTAGGAGACGCGTAATGTTGCAATCAACATCAGCATATTTATCTGCCTGGACCTCAGTTGTTTGAATCGTCTTTGAAGTAATACTTCGAAGTTGAAATAAATCACTTCTTTCTTTTCATCGTTGAATTTAAGAGTATCGCCGCGATAAAGTAAACAATATTACTCAACAGGTGAAAAATATACGAGTCATCCCGGGCTTGATATCCTGACACGAATATGTCGACAAATATCGATGAGTAAGACTTTCACTTGCAACAGAATTATCAGCTCCAAGCCGCTTTGATGACATAGATTTTTTCTGTTCATGTGACGAGAATGCTGTTGTCGTATGTTCACGATTCAAACTTTGGGGCCCTACAAATTTTTAACATACCATAGTAGGCAGATAATTATCAACTTGCGGTCCATTCCACATGCTAACTATATTTTTACAGTATTAGAAAACTATCTGACGCATTCGAAATGAAAGAATATTTTCAAGTCATTTGTGCGTTTGAGTAATCGCAGAAAATAGCACTACTGCCAAGGGACTCCAAATTTTAGATTGGAAATCCCTCGGTGCCAAGAAGAAAGCTGTGACATACAAAGATGTATAATCCTCAGTCTTCCTTTTCTCGTATTTGTTTTTGGCTATCTGACTCTTGTTGACTACCACGCTGCCGAACCATTTCTCTGAGCGATTGTATAAATGCGCGATCAAAGACTATTGCAAGAACAATAATTGCAGCGATGAATGCCAACCCCACGCCGACATGTTGACCTGTTTGTAACAACCAGACTGAGTTCCGAAGATCCAAATACAAATGAAAACCTTGTCGTGTAATATTATGTAGAGACCATCGTGTTCCAAACCACGCAAAACCAAAAACAGCCAAAACTATCGGGTGGGGGCAGATTTCGAAGATAAGTAATGGTCGTTTTTGATCTTGCATCTTTGTTGAAAAATACCTCGAAGCAAATTGTAATGAATACAAGGATCGAATGAACATAGCGACGCAATTCGCCGCAACAAGCCCGATTGTTCCATAGCGAGTCATCAACACTGAAGCAGTAGCTGCAAAGGCCAAACCCGTCACCGAATGAACCAATCCTAGTTTCGTCATTTCCGAAGCCGCAGTATCGCTACTGCTTACAGCATAGACAAAGGCTTCCGTCATGCCGTTCAGCGCCAAGAATGCGGTGTAAATGCAAAATGCCGCAAGCACGTTTGCTGCCTCGATATTGGATCCCCAAGTTCGTCCTGCTAATATGTTCAGCAATAGATTTGTGTAATGTACCCCCACACAACTAAACACCATGCCAACGTATAGAACCAGCTTTACAAGAGTTGTGTACGATCGCATTAGCTCCCATAGACTATCTTTGTTTCCTATGCAGTTGCCGGCCTGTCGACTCCACAACAACCGTGCATTCTCTTCGAGAGGTTGCAAAAGAATCCGGGCCGCCATTCCACCGTACGATGCCCCCATGGCATAAACCCCTTTGTCATATTTATTGGCCATTGATCTCAATACTATTTTGTCGGCATCAGTCAATGCGTGCTTGAAAAAACCCTGGAGGGTATAGACTACGGTTGTATAGCACGTTTTCCGATCGAGCCCTGACCAAAATGCTGACAAAGAAGTTGGTGGAAGACTCTTACTTTTCCAATCGGGTCTCGACCATGCTCGTATGTACACATAAGATGTATACGTCATCGCATACGCCATTTGCGCCAAGCCAAACACCGTCACAGACCAAGAGGTCGGTAATACCTGAATCCCTACTGCCGTCACAACGGTTTTGACCACCGTAGCAATTCCCTCGGCTTCCACCCGAGGAGGGACCTCTAGTTTTCGCAGAAAGAAAAGGACGGCTGGTTCACCGCATCCTTCGACCCACGAGGCAAGGCAATACAGGATTCCTGCGGTGCGATAGTCGTTGTCGCTATCATTGATTGTTGTCAAGAGAAGATGTAACACAAGGGTCGATCCCGAAAAAATCGTTGCTACAGGAATCGTTAGCCACGCCACCTACAAGTGAAGAGAGAACGATGTAAAATTACTTTTGAGAAAAAAGAAAGAATTTGAACTATACACAGTTTGCTATTCGATTGGCTGGCACAACCTACCGTCCAGTTTTCGGGAACCACATTTTGTGTAAGTGCTAAGCGAAAACCTTCGCGACTGATGAAGAGGACTGTCGTTAGTAAGAGTTCCAGCTCGAGATTGCTTCCCAGTGTCGTTGGATTGAGAGCACGAATTGTTAATTGGGTGCAACCAAAGGAGATTAATCGCAGAATGAGGGTTACGAGAGTGCCTTTAGCGGCGGCACGTGTGACAGAGTTTCTGTCATCTTTGTGAGTCGTTCTGTTGCCATTAGTCAGCACCGTTTTACTAGCCTCGTCTTTAGGGTCCTCTAATGTTGCCATGATTTCGCCAATTTTTTTGGTGCTGAATGCTCACTTGGCGTAGTCCTAAGCTAGTGAGATGACGCCAACGGAGGTGGTAAATTTACACCACAAAACTTCAATAAACTATTTTGTTTGCAATAAAAAAATGTAATGCCCCTAACAACCATGGTTCTGTTCCATAGCTCAAGTTCATGTCAATTTGTTTTATATCTTTTTGCTTTTGTTCATTCATCGTGAGTAACGACCAAAAATGTACTCCAAAAGGACTGAAACAGTTTCCCGATCCAGAAAGTCAGCATGTGCGGCGGCATGGGGGAGATACCCACACCAAAGGGTTTCTCCAGAGTTGAGCAGAATGTTGATCTTTTCCCCAATGATCCTAGTTGAACGCAGACAAGCTTTCTCATGAAAGTTCTCACATGACTGGCAAGTTGCAGATACCATCAATGGAGGCGATTGGGGGGCTGCTGCTGCTGCAGAGTGCTGCAGAGTGGGCGGCTGCAGGGGGGCACGGGTGGCCCATGTGGTGATTAGCCAGTTGCCATAGGTGTGCTCCATCCAGAGATCACAATGGAGGAGAGGTGCTAGTCAAATGAATGCCATCCAGCAAGCGCAAACTCACAAGCGCAGAGCGCAGCTCCCACCAGAGCAACAAACACTGCTCCAAACAATCAACCACCACGACCCGATTCTGACAACTACTAGTCCATTACAAGGTTCATAGTGTGGCGTAGGGCATCCAAAAACAAATTTAATTGGAGTATGACGAGAATTCAGGGTAATATCATCGTTGCTATCTTTTCTTTATGGTGTATCTTTCACCATAATTCTTTGTTGTCGACCCTCCTTCCATTCTATATTTTCTTTCCACACCGAGCCCTCGTCTCCTTCGTAACATTCTCTCTTCCATATCGGAACCCTCGCCTTGAGTTCATCGATGAGGAATTCAATGGCATTTATCGAATCCCTGCGGTGTGGGCTCGAACACGCTAAAATAACACTGGCCTGGCCGACGGGGCAATCGCCGATGATGTGAACGGCGGCAATCTTGTGAACACCAGGAAATCGTTTGCGGGCATCATCGCAGGTTTTTCGTAATTCCTTTTCTGCCATGGGAATATATCCCTCGTAACTGAGGCGTGTGACTCTTTTCCCCTGGAAATTGTCTCTTGTTGTACCCGTAAAGGTTGCGACGGCGCCGCAGGTGGAATCACTGACAAACTTGTAGCAGTCGTCTAAAGAGGGAAGATCTTCTGACACACAAATGAAGTTCAGAATATCGTCATCGTTTTCGGTTGTGGGTGGAGAATCTAGAGTAGTCGACATTTCTGCGTGGCTGCTTTTGTTGCCGAAAGAAGCCTGGCGCTGATTAATAATTTTGCTCGCTTCGATTGAAACCATCACTCGTAAATGGCATGTATTTTTTATCGTTGAAAAGCTCGAAGTGTGGATGAGCAAAAGAGTTGAATCCCGTCCACACGGGATTCACTCGGTCGCATCTGTGATCAAAATTTGTCTCTGAGAAGCTCCTCACAACAAAAAAACCGTAATGCGAGACGACTTTGTTTGCCTCGAGATTTCCCAGGTTAGCCCTAGAAACGGAAATTACTTTGTCTTCAACCGTCAACTGATTTCGATTAAAAACACCGTTACATTTCACTCGTATCAACAAATAGTTTGCCTCATCCGTTCAAGTGGATTGGGGAAAACGCAGTTCCATTGCATAGCATAATTCTTTTCGTTTCTTTCCATCTGTTTAGATTCGTTTTCATATCGGGTTATCGATAACATTGCAATTATGAACTTCATCACCGAAAGTAACAGGTTGAACATCGATGTCAACAAGACGGTAGCTTCATCGCAAGTGAAAGAGAAGTCTAAAACCGATCCTTTCGCAAGGGAAAACGGTCAAAACTCTTTTATTCGAAAGTGGCCCTATTCTGTGCTGAAAACATCACCAATCACCCACACATCGGATTCAAAGGTTGTGGCTAAGAGAAAGAAGCGACAAAATTGGTCCAAGATGGTGAGTGAATTCGAAGAGCGTGGAATATGTCGAGAAACCTCACACGATGGTAATGCTTGTTTTATGTCGCTTCCCAAATGCCTCGACTCAATAGAACTTATTTTCTTGTATTATAATGAACAATTAATGAATCACTGTATTCTAACCTATTTTCTCCTGTTTCATAGGAGGATGATCTATTAATCAAGCTCGTGAGAGGGTGTAATCCAGATGAATTAAAGTGGCCGCCAATTGCCATTCATCTCAACAAAATTTTCGATTCTACACGATCGGGCAAGCAATGCCGCGAACGTTGGCTAAACCACTTGCGGCCCGATTTGAAAAAGGGAAAGTGGACCACCGAAGAAGAGTATATGATCGAGTACTTTTACAACACTTTCGGACCAAAGTAAGTATTGCTGTCGGCAGAACAAAATGCTTTTATATTCTACTCTTGTGTATACATCATCATACAAATTTTTTCCGACACTAATTAAACATTGTCATCCATTGATACATAGATGGTCTACTATGGCGAAGTTAATGAAAAACCGGGCCGACAATGATATCAAAAACAAGTGGAACTCTATGAAACGTCTAGAAAAGGCAGGTAAAAGAAAAGTCAATACCCCAACCCAAGGCACGACGGGCGCAGCCATTGGAGAACGAAAACCTCAACAAGTTGATAATTTTGCAAGGGACTCAGTGGTAGCAAATAATTCGAAGCAGGAGCCATCTAGCGAGGTAAATTTGATACCAACAAAATATTCTTTCCATGAGACAGAGCACTGTCTAGGAACATCTGTTACATTCACCACGACCGACACAATAGTTTGAAAAATAGGAGTGGTTCGCACTGATCATCCAATTTCTCGATATAGATAATGAAAGCTTTCCGCTGTAGATGTTCGTTAGAAACTTTGTGGTCTAAGCCTCTCACACATTGTGTGGATGGGACATCTTCTTTGCGCAATTATGATTTTCGCTTCAACAAGCATAAAAATATTGTTTTAAACTATGTATTAATAATCGTACAATCTGTTTCATAATAACAGTAGATATTTTTATGGTCGTTCACGGTGGGATAACCGAAAGCGCCGGGCGAGCTTCATTTTCACATCTGCTGGCATGACTTGTGGTGCAGATCTGATATCTATTTCGATATCACTCAGTTGTGCATACATGCATTGACACCGAACCAAAACAGGAAACTTCGGTTTGTCCTCATCCTCGCATTCAGTCGGTGCGTTTGAAGCGATCTCGAACCTTGCTTGGAGCTGGAATTTTTCACCACCACCGAGTTCTGAAACACACCATATGACACTTCGTTTCGAGGCATTCCAAACACCCCCCGGGGGGGATGTCGTTAATGACTCACCATTAACTTCTGGGGGAACCCCCATGATGATAGTTAGGTCCGTTAGGCTGTCGTCATTGTGAGGGTTGGAACTAATCTGTAGGGCCACTCTCCAGTGACTTTCTTCGAGGCGGACCCGGGTTTGTACCCGCTGAACAAGATTTGGAAAGAAGATAAGAAAATGGTATCTTCGTAAAGCAGTCATTTCCAAAGAAACACAATAGATTCGCACTTACAATAGGTACCGGCCTGAGATCTTCTCCGCACTTATATCGCATCACCGGGAAGTACTCTTCAGCTTTAGGCACAGACACTGCGAACGCAAAATCCGACTTTTTCGTTTTATCAGCCACACTCTTAGCATACATTTTGTTTTCTTGGATGGTCTGAATATAATTCGAAGGGTCTTTGATAAGAAGGCTGAAGGGAACTGCTCTATCAACGTTTGATCTCACCTGCACCTGAACCACGCCCTCAACCGAACACGACGACAGTTTTGAAAGCTTGTAAAAGCATGTGAGATCTTCGTTTAGAGCGACGTTAATCAGTGCCTTGGTACCACTAGAAGGACCATCTATAGGCATATCTTGATGTCCAAAGGCTGATTCAGAAGCAAGCGCAATATCATTTGATTGGCCCCGATTATCGGAGAACGGGTCGAATTGTTGCCGACCGAAGTTATGGTCGAAGGATTCTGCGGGCTGAGCCGTTGAGAAGTTATTATGTAAATTGGCCTGATTTTGTCCGCCACTACCTGCGACTCCGCCTGGTAAGCTATCCCTAAAGGATTTTCGTCGACCTAACACGTTTCGTGCTTTTCCGGGCGAAGGATCTGTAGCAGATGTTCTACGGTTGGAATCCTTGCTATTGGAAGCGAGAAGTCCCGGGCTCTGCTGTAGTCTAGCGCGACTAAGTCCCGGACTAGGTAACCTCGCCCGAGTATTGAAACTTTTAGCCGCCGTATCCTTCTTTGGACCTTTCAAACTGAGATGCGACGCGCTGGTAAATGTCGATCCACCTGACACCGAAGTATCGTCACCACCACGATCATTAATAATGCTGTGGTTGCTAACATCAAGATTTGGGAGGGAGGAGCTCCGCTTTTCACCTCGAAAGTCAAAGCCATCCAAATCAGCATCTCCAGCTAGCTTTCGCAGGCGCTTTTTGCCTGTTTTCCCAGCACTGGCAGCATCTTTTACCGCCTGTCGGATCTCATATTTTCGCAGTATTGAGTCCGAGCTACATACGGACAAAACTGCCATGCGCTCTACAATAATTCTGGCTTGATCTGCCGAGTTTGCCACTAAGGGATTGTCGTTGTCTTCACCGCCACTTCCCATGCCTGCTTGGTTGCCTTTTTTCTTCGAACCAAGCTTTAGAATTCGTTTCGTGAATTGGTCTTCTTGCGAAATATCTATTCGTTGCTCTCCATTAACTATTGAATTGACCATTCGATCTTCGTCGTTTGTGAGCAATAGAGTTGTCAGCAGCGATCGGGCCAAATTCAGATCCATAACAGCTGGTGGTGTTACGTTATTCCGCTTTTTGTTGTTGCTTATGGATGTCGTTGTCGTCTCGTTGCATAGTATGCCAAGCGATCTTTTCATCCGATGACCCAGGGAATATGTCAATGACGTTGTGCCAACACCAAAGGTCGCAACTGGACCACCTCCCATTCCCACACAAAAGATCACACCTGTCACTTCTTTCATCTCGATTCCGGCTGAAACGCCCGCGGCGTCTTTTGAAGAGTTCAAGATCAAAGGGACGAGAAAGGAGGAAATTTGTTTCCGGTCTCGTATCAAGGAATACTGCAACGCCATGCCATGACACTTTTGGGGACGGAATATTTGTGTAGCAAAATCATTGTTTTTCGCATTTGTGCTCCTGTTACCAAAGAGGAATTTTTCGTCCTCTTGCAAATACCGGGCATTCGCTGCCGTATCTTTCGTCTTGCTGCTGCTACTACTCGCTTTGAAAATTGCGTTGATGTAAAGGTGGAGTTCTGTTAATGCTTCTTTGCACGAGGCTCGGGATATCGTTGAAAGGGGACCGGATAGAAGAAAAGGTTCTCCGCCGCCCCCGAGATGACAGGATATCGGCGCGGCATCGCCCCCCGAAATGTCGCTTCTAAGCAAAATGGAAAGTGAAGCAAATTCGGGTTCTGGAATCGCCCTAGAATACATTAACTCCATCATTGTGCAGGAGTCTTTGAATTATTCGCTAGCTCCTTACCCACGAGGAAAATCCAAATGACACAAACGGGTGGCACAATCTCAAGGGAAGACAGAGAAGGTATGTATGATAATAATGTCAAATCTCTCGATATCAATTGAACGGGGAAGTTGCCTCGAAGAATCAATGTTTACTAGGTGTTCTAGTATGCTAAAATGCTCTGAAAATCTAGTTTGTCGTTGGTTGATAATGCCAATGTTCGTATGGCCAAAACTTCACATCGGATTCTGGTTTCTTCTCGATGTCTCAATCTAAATGAAAATCTATCGTGCCTGCTCGCAATCCCAAAAGGGTCATACGATGATATGACTTGTCCGACTAACACTCGTAAAAATCTTTTTCTATTTTTCATTTTTTCTCTTGAAACAAATTATTGTTCGAAAACTAGAAAACGTTTTGTTTCAAAACAATCTCAACTTGCGCATTATCTAGGACAGTCAAGCTTGCACCAAATCACCTTGGATTTTGGCGTCAGAAAAAAAGCAACCAAATGGTGGTTTGCTCAGCCTCACCAGGTTGAACAAGCGAGTGGCAAACTATACTAAATATAAAATTCATATTTGCAGCTTTCGCTGAATTTTTACAGGTTTCATTTCTAAAAAGCTGTGGTAAGTTTGCTATTGAATGTCAGTGTTCTCTTCATATAATATTTATTTCCCTCCTTAGTTTCCATCAGTGAGTTGTCTTATAAAATTGTTTGCAAGTAGGGGAGAAGAGAGATGGTCTAGAGATTGTTTGTGATTACTCTTCAACAATAATTTGTCCTGGTGCCATGGAACCGAGTTTTTGTTTTTCTCCATCAATCGTATTCAATTCTTCAAACCATCCTAGATCGTGGTCTCTGCCCAGTGCTCTCTCTTCCGGTACTTTGTAGGGTCTATTATCTTCTACAGCTACTGGTTCCGTTCGCAGTGTACGTTCGCCCTGTATCTGACCCACGAGATTATTAAATCCTTTGGCTAACTCATCGAGAGGATTGTTCTCGCCTTCCCCTTCCCCTGATCCTGATTCGGGCGGGGGTCCTATCAAGTCGGAAAGGCTATCACCCTGACTTGGATAATCATCATCAAGAAGTCTTACAATGGACGACCTTGGATAGTTGAAGGTGTATGTTTCGAAATAGGCTGGATTATTTGGATCACTGTTGGCATCTTGACCTAGATATTTCACGTAAGGATTACGCCCGTCGTCCGATCCAACCGACATGGCAGAGTACAGTTGTTGTAATTTCATGCTCAGATCAGCATAAGGATCCACTTGCATGTTCTCTAACTGTTGATAAAGCCGCTTCATTTTCTCCCGCAAACCTTCGGGCGTGATGCCTCGTGCTGGACAGAATTCATCAATCATGTACTTTCGCAATGCTGTTCCACCCTTGATCTTTAGGGCGTCTTCCAAGAAAACGATTTCTGGTGGAAAGTCACCATATAGTTTCTCTTCTTCGACAAATAATCCACACATTTTTTGTGCCATGGCGCAAACCTGTGTACATTCTTTGAGTGTAAAAAGGATTGGCGCGTCTGGAAGGTTCCTTTTCGGATCTCCGGTATGCTGTACTAAGACAGGGTCATTTTCTGGGTCTTCAACAAACTGGGCATCGACAACCTTCTTTTCCCAATGTGCCACCATACCCTTTAGCACAAGGTAGTTTGCGATTCGTTCGTAAAGATCACCGTCGCAAAAGGCCATGAGATCAACGTTCCCAAAGTTGGGTCCAACGCGTCCCTCTGCGTCTTGCATAATTTGTCGGAAGGGTCCCGAAATATAATTTTCCATTGTCAGAAAGTTTCTGTGCAATTTATTCCATACTCCTTTGGCCTCTTTCATGTTACCTTTATAAGCAGCGTGAAAGGTCCATCTGTTGATTGTTTTCTTCATTTCGTATCCTAATCGGTCACGGTTTGCCAGAATATAGTCAATGCCCTTGTTCGAAAGAGATGGGTGCTTTGGAATACCCCGAGTGCCATCGCCGAGGTCAACCATTGATACTTCCAAGAGTTGTTCTACCATTTCTGGAACATCAATAGTCTGCCAGTCAACTCGATACTTCTCCCTAATATCTGGGGAAGCTTCAGGAAACATTTGTGCCAATCGAGCATCTGCTCCCAAGTTACTGAGCTTCACGGCCTTCCGTGTGACCACATCCATGACCTTTTGCCCCTGCGCTAGCATTTCGGTTCCAGTTTCTTCGTCCACAATCATAGTCGAAACCTCAGGACGCTGTTGGTACTGTTTTTTGGCTTCTTCCTGCGCCTTTTCTCGTTGTTCGTCCATCGGGGATTTGGTAGCGGTAGCCGCCGGAGCTTCTTCGTACTCCTTTTTCACTTCTTTGCCCTGTGCATCTTCAATTGCATCGTAAAATTGCTTCGATCGACCCTGTGCTCTTTTCTTCTTTTTCGTCTGTCGGCGCTTTGCATGCAAGGCAAAAGAAGAAGACTCGACTTCGTAAGATGGAGTGACGGAAAAGGAACGAGCCATCGGCTTCGGTATCATCGAAAACGCATCGGCTTCTCCATTGTTTTCCCGGTGAACTGATAGGAATAGGAGTAAAGATGCTGTTTGTATTTTCATTTTACTTGTATCCTCCTATTTTTTGTCCTCCCTTGCTATCACGATGCCTCTCGTTGTTGGAAGTGCAAATTGTTTGCGATGGTACTGTGTCATGAAGGCGGTGGTAATCAAAGAACACCCATCATCCACAATAACGGGCAAGCCAATCCTGAATGACGTATCGTGGTGTAAATTTTGCAGCCGGTCAGACACGTGGAGGGCTAACTCACAGACGACAAAAGACTAAGTTAATCCTTTTCTTTGAAAATAACTCATCCCGATCACATGTCCAAAAGCCACAAACCACACACCAACCAATGGACCAAGGTCAGCTTTGACCCAATATCAGCCTATCTTGTGTGCAAATGACAAGTTCAATGAGATCATTTCAATGGCATGAGGTAGACATCCAGTGGTGGCTCTTGTGATGAGCAGTCTGGTCTCAGAATGGCCACGCCGCACGCCTGGCATGGCCAGGCTGCCCACCAGCGGCTAAACTGGCGCACTGCCCTGCCCCACCACAGAGCCAGCAGGGAGACTGTCAGGAGGCGGGCCTGCCGGATCGCTTTTCCCTGAGTTCACCGCATCTGCAGCTGAGGACATGCAACACAGGGTGGCGTTGGTGAGCGCACCACCAGCCACCAGCAGGGAGGTCCCTCCCAACTCAAAAGCCATTGCCAGTTGCCATCCAAGAGGGCTGGGCTTGGCCCCACGGCACACACACTACACCGTCATTGGCGCGTCGGAGAGAGAGAAACTTTCCTATATTTTTGGGAATCAACAGTCTCTATTTTTACGAACTATTTGTTAACAAGATAGTAGTACACATTTCGTTGCCTATGCTTAATCTGTCCCAAACGTTAGTACAACTATAACATAGAAAACCATGAAAATGCCACTCCAAACCACAGCACGAGCAATAGGAATTGTGGACCAGTAATTAGTGAAATACGTAGTTTGTGCAAACCCCCTTCGCCGTGCAATCCTTCCGCTGGCGAGGTAAAGCATTGCCGGGAAGCTTAGACCAATCATGAAACCGGTCGTCCCAGTATAGTCTGTGATTACACCCAGATCCCGCACAAGAATCCCAAATATTATGGGCGGGATGCTCGCCAATAAACGAAATCCCGTACGGATCCACCGGTTGTTTTCGACCTCGTGAATTCTTTTGCCATACGCAGCACCGAATAAACTGTTCCCAAAAGTGATTGCATTTAAGGGAAATGCGCTGACAACATCGATGGCTGGGAAAAGGATGATATACATTGATATGACTCGAGTCCACCAAGCTGCTCCCACTATGTTACCTTGGCTATCAATTGTTCCCGTTCGGGCATGAAAGAAGCTCCAGTTGAGATTGGAAGATTGTTCAATCCCTTCTCCAAATGCTGCAGCTAATGATAGACCCAATATTAGATAGGCTACCGTCGTAAATAGATTTGTAGCGATAAATACACTACCAGCTTTACTTTTGTCGGCCAATGGATGAGATAACCCCGGAATTGAGTGATGATAGATGTTAGCAAATATCAAGATTGGAAGTGTCTTTGCGACACCACTCCACCGAAAGCTATAACTCTCATTATTCACTAAATCCTGATATGTCTCGTCTGCCCCTGCCTTCATTTCTGACACTGCCGCAATGTCATCAGCGCACATTCGACACGTTCCAATCATGAGGAAAAACATTACAAATCGACACCCCGTCAAAAATACCTGCAACGGGACTTGTTCGTCCAATTCCAAACAAGACAATGGCACAACAATGCATCCAAAGAGTATGGCGTAACACACATAGTTTATCGCTTCGGGCGATGCTGTTGTGCTCGCGGCTATTTGAAATATGCTTTCAACTTTGTTATTGTCGCCTACAAAAAATAGGGGAAACTCACGAGCCATAGCAGAGGAGAAGACGCTGGTGTATGCCCACAACGTTCCGCACATATAAAGAGAAATGAATAGAGTGAAGATACTCAAACCACCTTTCCCCAAAAAGACTCGACACAAAGCATTCATTTCGAACTTGCGATCTTTCAAGATGTACTTTTTTGGCTTCACTACAACCACTTTTCTGTGGTCGTATTCCTGAACTGGCATGTCTGGATCTGCTTTTGCTAATGCATCTTTTAACGTTTGGAAAGAAAGAGATTTCTTGAATCCTTTTCTCTCACCATCGCATTCCTTATTCCTGTCGCAAGCATTCTGACAATTTGATTGTGTTGTAGTGGTTGTATCTCTATGATTTTGTGCCTGTAACAATCGCTCTCTTTCAATCTTAGCAGGAGGACGCAGTAGAACTCTTTCTTCAGTTTTGCCGCTCGAATCAGTCTTCACTCTTTTCCAGTGCATTCTGTTGTCTAGCATTGCTTCTGCCCGCGACATAGCTTCCAGCATACTAATAGAAGTTCAGATTTCGAAATAGAAAAGCAAAAATGACTCAGCTGTTGGTACTACTTGAAACTGCGAGTTGGATTCTCAACTGGTGAGAAATCTCTAACAAATCGGTTAATATTTGGACTTACAAGGTTTTGGCCATATCAGATGAAACAGCCGAAAGAACCAACATGATCGACGACAATACCAAACCACTTTGGACAAATGCCCATGGAATCGTGAGAAACCCGGCTCCCAGAATGTAGTTGATCGTAAAGCAAAATGCAACCGCTGGATGGAACCCAGGGGGTGATTTTGCTGCCTTTTGGATTGGTCCATTCCAATATGGAGATGCAGCGGCTGAATACGTCCCAGAAGAGCCTGTTCCAATATCGTCAGAAGGCTCAACGACGGTGCTTCCATAGCCCTCTTTCAAATGAATCGCTGAATAGGTTGGTGAACGAGACTTCTCCATTTTGGTACCACCGAGTGATGAAAAAATGTGTTCTGATGTGCAAACAAAATACAGATGCCGATTGTCTGCGAGCTCAATTGAGGCTATATTTCCAGTCTGCTTATTCTCATTTGGACTGATCGACACGATTTCTTCTATGAATTTGGAACAGCCCGTATCAAGTTCGAAGTTTATGTAATTAACTCATTGCGAGATTCCGAATGAAATGTCGAAAAAACCCGTTTCAAATTATTTATTCCCGAATTGACACTCAAAATTAAGATTAAAAACGATCTGAAATCACAACGCAACGATCATGGTCCAAATGGCAGCTCAAACACTACACTAACTAACATTCAACGAAGCCACTCAAAATTGCAACAGCTATTGTGATTTCGATTGCATACAACGATGACGCCTTCGTGAGTATACGCTTTGGGGACGAAGATTGAAATCATGAAGCAAAACGCACTCCGACACCATTTTGCCAAATCATAAAAGTTACTATCCAGAGTGTGAAATAATTTCATAATCTTTGCGAAGAAAAATAACAACGCCGCATTTCCACTTGCAAATATGTCCCAAAATGCATCAAGAGCACTATCACTTATTAATAGACCTTGTAATCGCCAACTCAAATCCAGTCTCCTTCTCTAAGTTTTCTCGGCAAGTAATGTTCCGTAACGTATTGAAAACCAAAGGACGATAAAGCCTGAATCTCTGCTTTCTTCTTTGTCTTTACCATGATCTCCAACTCTTTCATCCATTTTGGATTCTTCTGAATGAAGTCTTCTGCCAATAATTCCTTTCCGGTCTTTATATCACTCTCGGTCATATCTAATCGGCATTGGTCGGGAAGATCATATTTGTCGAGGTCAGAAGGCCGTAATCCCAGCCACATGATATTAGGGGTTGTGAGAGAGGCGCTATCATAGCTCATGTTTTTGCTTCCAGACATGTAAACTGAAAGAATTTTGAGACCGTACGGATCAGAATCTACCAATCCAAGCACAGGTATCTTCAACTCGTTGGTGATTCGAGACAGGAACATCCGAGACGCAACGTCGGGTTGGCCGTTTGCTGTAATCACAATGCAGGGATATTTATGATAAAAACTATCCTCCTGTAGCAGAAAAGGAACAGAGATTATTCGGTTAGTTAAAGCTTTTGGGTAGAATTATGCATCAAATATACAGAATTTCCAGTACGTAGTCGTCACACTAACGTATTGAATGCATACACACGTACCGCCATTCGCATGTAGGCAGCCTCTTTTTCAACCAATAGTATGAATTCGGCATCACTTTGGATGTTTTCAATCTTGTCAATGTAGGGCGGAATTGCTTTGCCGCCCACTCCCATTTTTGTACAATCAATGAAGTCGCCATCCTCCTCGAATTGAATCCTCCCCACAACAAGTCCTTTATCACTGGCGACAACATGAAGATTCGACCGCGTGCATCCAATCATAGTGGCTTCATTGTATGAAACAATATTGACATTAAAACGAAGCGTATTTCATTGAATTCAATCGAAATGAGATAACATTGAATGGAGAGTGAAGTTCAATTTCATCTCTGAACATTTATCAACTTACCAACATCGTCCAAAACCCCGTCTGACTCTGCTTGATCCACAAAGAGCTTCACATCTGTATAAAATAAATCACGCTTCGTAATGTGGATCCGTTTGACCAAGACTGCATGCAAGAGCTGCATCACTCGTAGTGTAATCGCCGACTTGCGTGATTCACGAACGTTCATGAAATTTCGTCCAAGGCGTTTTCCTCCCAAAACGATGCGATCCCATTCTTTCATATATATTTGATTCGATGCGGCTCGGCTCGGGATCTCCATTGAGAACCCCTTCTTTGAGAGGACCTGTTGGGTTATTCGAAGTGCAACGCCCTCGATACCTTCCAAAACTTCTGTTGCGGAGAGTTCGTCCACTTCGACAATATCCTTTGGAATTTTGTCATCATCGCCCTCGTCACTCGCATGCAATTTAGAAACCGAAAAAATATCCGATGTGTCTTCATTGCTTTTGTTCCGCAGTTTTGTCTTTAGAGACCGGCATTTGGCCAGGACCAAATCAGCATCAGATGCAAGCTTCACCTGTTCGCGCTTGCGGTTCTTGCCGCTGCCTTTGCGTCCAGTTGGGAGGACTTGCGCCTGTGTGGCTGGAACCTCCGATGAACGTGATCGTTTTTTTGTAGACATATCTGGATTCTTTATCTTTTAAACTAAGGACTATATAGTTGCACTAAAGGTTTACGAAAAATTGTAACACTATTTTCAGCACCGGTATCAAAATGAAAATAAAAAATTGGTATCCGATGCCAATGCAAGAAGTTAACTAACATGATACCTTCTGTAGTCATTTATCAGACGTAGGAAGAGCCAGGCGAAACGGTCCGTCCGTCGTCTATTCGATACGTACCTGTCCGAGACATATTCGAGAAAAGGATTTGTTCTTTTCGTACTAGTGGAAGCAAACAATTACTCCGTACTTTGCAGAAAAAGCCTAGAAGTACTGAGAGCATTCTTAGACGACGAATTGTCTGTGCTTGGCTCATTTTCACAACGAAAACTGGATTATCATGGATCAAGATGAGAAGAGCTTCCCAGAGGCCGATCTGAATCAAGAGGAGAACTTTCCACGCCTCGCTGATGATACCATTCCGGGATTGGATGATTTGATCGATGAGTTGGTCGATGAGTTGAATTATGCCGACACGCAAAGATCCAAGCGACGCAAAAATTACCAAAATCCATCATGGCGAAATCCAAGAACGATGCTCCCCCCGAGAATCACCCAATTGGACAACATGACGAATGTAGTGTGTGCCTTTGTTATTGGAATTCTCGGCCTCTATTGGTTCCGAACGCGGAGAGCAGTAGCACCTCCACCAGTGGATCTCAAAACACTGCGGGAACGACGCAACCAACGCTTGCAACCAACGCTGGAACGGCAACAGCAGCAAACTAAGAATCAAGGAGGCTCTCCGATCGCCAAAAACGCGGAAAACAACAAGGATATCGATGGAGAATCTTTAACTGAGGAATCTACCGAAAGTGAAGAAACAGAAGCATTCAATACCAAGCACGAAAGCGATGAGTTACCCACCCCAACGAAAAACAAACCAGAGCTAATTCGAACTGGAGAAAGACCGGTTACCAAAAGCAACAACACTATACTTTCGGCTGACGAGATATCCACTCGAACGAAAAACAAACCGAAACCAGCGCCGATTCAAACGGGAGAAAGTCCAACGAGAAAGAGCCCCCAAAAGACGAAAAAATCGAAACACCCTCCACCGATTCAAATGGTTTGCGAAGCATTGTCGAATGCCATGGAGGGATATAGGCTCGTGGTCGAAGATCACCCCTCCTCAGGCACCTGGGGCGGTGTGGGATGGTGGAAGGAGGCTGCTCCCTCGCCCTTATCTCCTGTGAATTCGATAAAACCACAGAAAGTCTTACGATTGAGACTCTTTCCCTACTTTGACGCCTCGAAAGAGGACGATTTGGAAATCGTTTGCGAGAGTGTCGCCAAGGGCCTGGGCATTCACCATTCCCATACTAGTGATGACGGGACCGTGGCGGCAAAAATTCTTCCGTCCGATCTCCGACCCTTAGTGGCTTGCTATAATAAATTGAGTAAGCTCTCCGGGTGGGGGCATTCTCCCTTTTTGGTGCCCACTGTAGTCCAAGAAGAAAACTTCCGACACTTTGCCCGGCTTTGCCAAAGCCTGCAATCGCGTTTGGTGCAAACCCTATCCAAGCGGATAATTGTGGATGCCGAACCCTTCGAACCAGACGAAGACAGCGATGAGGAGGACGATCTGTTTAGCGACGATTATTGTCAGACACCCACGTCTACTAAGGTCCCCCAGCAAACAGTCATAACAAGATCGCCCTGGGATGACTTTTTGGATCTTCTCTGCCAAGACAAGATTTCGCTAAGCCTGCTTCGATCGCTCGAAAAAGAATCGCCGGATATGGATCTTGCCCGTCGTATTACTCATCGAATCTTTCGCGATATGGACGAATGGATGTTCGGCGACAGCAGTAGCACCAAGTGCCTGCAAACGTTTATGACGTGGTTCCGCCCGTTGTCACAATTTCCTTCCTTTTTTTCACCTGTTCTCCTAAAAAGCATGCGAGAAAAGGAATTGATAGCTTTGAAGGATGCATCCAAGACTGGACGCAGGGTGGAGGAAGGAACGCTAATATGGACCTCTTTAGTACGGGCGGCTAGCATGGGTATTCACGTTTCGGATCAGCTGCCCCATCCCCGGATTTCTCGCGAGCTACGTGCCGTACCGAACTTTCTGTTTGCTGCGTACAAATATCCACCCAATCGGGAGATCCAGGCCTGTCTAAAATCGATGGAAGACATTTCCCATACGGCACAATCGTGTCTGGTGCCTTTGATCAATGCGGTGTTGAAAGAAGATAAGGAGCTGGTGTTTGAATGGATACGTTTGATTGTCACCAAAAAGTATGTGTGCCAGAAAATCTCTTTTTGCGTTACGAATTGTTCCCAGTATTGCCTCTCACTCCATTTTCGTTGTCATTTCCGCCTTTAGTAAATCGTTAGCAACTATGGCAAAATCGGACTTGACGGATACGGAGCCTTCGGGTATTTTAGCACAGTCCTTTACCATATCCTTCTTGCTCGGATTTGCGTCGGCGCTATTGGATCTTTGTTGCCGTCGGTTGATGGATAGAAGCGATAAGATAGGAGCTATTCGAGCTTTTGATGTCATTTATTTAATAGATGACACAAAGTGGAGCAATATGTTTGAAGGCGAAAGCCATCAAATGCTTTCTACCACCACGACAACCAATGGTTC
>Ga0115013_10000260_pt1 | contig 33881 bp, 34 predicted proteins | sample SouAtlMetagenome_2_FD_88686 | JGI IMG/M metagenome (GOLD analysis project Ga0115013, IMG submission 88686) | Marine eukaryotic phytoplankton communities from Atlantic Ocean - South Atlantic ANT15 Metagenome | ecosystem: Environmental > Aquatic > Marine > Oceanic | place: South Atlantic Ocean...
AGAAGAGGCTCCAGCAGAAGAGGCTCCAGCAGAAGAAGCTCCAGCAGAAGAAGCTCCAGCAGAAGAAGCTCCAGCAGAAGAGGCTCCAGCAGAAGAGGCTCCAGCAGAAGAAGCTCCAGCAGAAGAAGCTCCAGCAGAAGAAGCTCCAGCAGAAGAGGCTCCAGCAGAAGAGGCTCCAGCAGAAGAGGCTCCAACAGAAGAAGCTCCAGCAGAAGAAGCTCCAGAAGAAGAAGCTCCAGCAGAAGAGGCTCCAGCAGAAGAAGCTCCAGCAGAAGAAGCTCCAGCAGAAGAAGCTCCAGCAGAAGAAGCTCCAGAAGAAGAAGCCCCAGAAGAAGCTCCAGCAGAAGAAGCTCCAGCAGAAGAAGCTTCTGATGAGGATGACTCTAAATAATCATATAATTTTTATGATTTATATTTTTTAAATTTATAGATAAATAACCTAGTTATCTATGGGTGTAAATCAGTACTACTTCTTAGGGAAAATTACCAAAAAGTACAGTTATAAAGGGGAGATCATAATCTTCCTTGATACCGATGAACCATCCTTATATTACTCTTTAAAAAAAGTATTTCTAGAAATTGAAAATAGCTTTATACCTTTTTTTATTTCTGAAATTTCTAATTATAAAACTAATAGTATTAGGGTTAAATTTGAAGACATAGACAATGAAAAAAAAGCTGATGAGCTTATTAATAAAAAGGTTTATTTACCTATGAGTTCATTACCTAAACTAAAAGGGAAAAAATTTTATTACCATGAAATTATCGGTTATTTAGTTCAAGATACTAAATATGGAAAAATCGGTTCTATCGATTATGTTAATGATCAGTCTTCTCATCATTTATTTGTTTTAAAAAAGGACAATAAAGAAATTTTAATTCCTATAAATGAAGATTTCATTATTGAGGTAAACAGAAATAAAAAAATTATAAAAATGGATTTACCCGAAGGACTAATAAATCTTTATATTTGAAACTATGAGTATAGATTTTAAAGTTGACAAAGATATTAGGATTGCAGAAACTCTGCCTACTAAATTCTATAAAGACCCAGAAATTTTTGAACTCACAAAGAAAAAAATTTTTTTGAAAACTTGGCAGTGGATTGGTGATACGTTTGAACTTAATGAAGAAAATACGATTAATCCTGTAACAGTATTACCAAATTTTTTAAATGAACCTATATTATTAACCAAAACTAAAAACAATGGTATTGGGTGTTATTCAAATGTTTGCACTCACAGAGGGAATATTTTGATTCACGAAAAATGTAAATCAAAAAAAATAATATGTAATTATCACGGAAGAAGGTTCAATAACGAAGGCCAATTTGAATTTATGCCTGAATTTAGAGAAACGATAAATTTCCCAAGGGAGAGTGATGACCTTCACAAATTTCCCATCTTTTCGTGGAATAATTTACTATTTGTGGGATTAGATCCAGATTTTGAAATCAGTACTGTTTTTAAAAAAATTAGTAATAGAGTTTCTTTTTTACCGCTCGAAAATCTGAAATTACATGACGACCTTTCCAAGAATTATAAGATTCATGCTAATTGGGCACTTTATTGTGACAATTATCTTGAGGGTTTCCATGTTCCTTTCGTACATAAAGACTTAAATGAAGTTTTAGATTATAATAACTATGATACGGAATTGGATAAATACTTTAACCTTCAAATTGGGTACGCTAAAAATAAAGAGGAATGTTTTAATATTCCCAAAGGACATCAGGACTATGGAAAAAATATAGCAGCATACTACTACTGGCTATTTCCAAATTTGATGCTTAACTTTTATCCGTGGGGTATTTCTGTGAATTTAGTTTGTCCGGATTCCATTGATAAAACCTCTGTATTATTCAGATCATATGTATTTGATAAATCTAGACTTAACTCTGGAGCTAGTGGAGATTTGGACAAGGTTGAGATGGAGGATGAAGAAGTCGTAGAAAGTGTTCAAAAAGGAGTAAATTCTTCATTTTATAAAACCGGAAGATTTTCGCCAACAAAGGAAAAAGGAGTACATCATTTCCATTCGTTGATTTCTAAATTTTTAAATAAGAAATAAAGCATAAAAAAATTTAATGTTAGAGTGTCATTATTTAAATTTGTAAAAAATTTAATTATGAAACCTGATTTGTTTGAAGCGCCAGATTATTACAACCTTGATGAACTTCTTACTGATGAACATAAATTAATCAGAGACTCTGCAAGAGAATGGGTAAAAAAATCTGTATCACCAATTATAGAAGAATATGCTCAAAATGCAAAATTTCCTAATCATTTATTAAAAGAATTAGCTGATATTGGTGCTTTTGGACCATACATTCCTGAGCAATATGGTGGTCCTGGTTTGGACCATATTTCATATGGTTTAATTATGCAAGAAATAGAAAGAGGTGACTCTGGAATTAGATCAACTGCATCGGTTCAATCCTCGCTTGTTATGTTCCCAATTTGGAAGTATGGAAACGAAGAACAAAAAAATAGATTTCTTCCAAAACTTGCATCAGGTGAGTTAATGGGTTGTTTTGGTTTGACCGAACCCGATCATGGATCTAATCCTGGAGGAATGACAACTAATTATAAAGATAAGGGTGATCATTTTCTTCTTAATGGAGCAAAGCTCTGGATTTCAAATTCTCCGTTTGCTGATATTGCCATCGTTTGGGCAAAAAATGAAGAAGGAAGAATACATGGACTAATTGTTGAAAGAGGTATGGATGGGTTTTCCACTCCTGAAACTCATAATAAATGGTCTTTACGCGCAAGTTCAACAGGAGAATTAATTTTTAATGACGTCAAAGTTCCAAAAGAAAATTTACTTCCAAACAAATCTGGTTTGGGTGCTCCTCTTGGTTGTCTTGATTCTGCAAGGTATGGTATTGCTTGGGGTGCAATCGGAGCAGCGATGGATTGTTATGATACAGCTTTAAGATACAGTAAAGAAAGAGTACAATTTGGTAGACCAATTGCAGGATTTCAGCTTCAACAAAAAAAACTTGCAGAAATGATAACTGAAATTACAAAAGCGCAACTTTTAGCCTGGAGATTAGGTAATTTAAAAAATGAAGGGAAGGCAACTTCAGCACAAATTTCTATGGCTAAAAGAAATAATGTTGAAATGGCAATAAAAATTGCTCGAGAATCTAGACAAATATTAGGTGGAATGGGTATAACCGGTGATTATTCGATAATGAGACACATGATGAACCTAGAGAGTGTAATTACCTATGAAGGTACTCATGATATTCATTTACTGATTACAGGATTAGATATAACGGGGTTAAATGCTTTTAAATAATACAAAAAGTGAATATAAAATATATTGAAGACAGAATAAAAGACTATAGAGAAGAATTACTTGGACACAAGTTGTATTCCAAAATTGAAACAATCACTGATCTGCGATTATTTACAGAAAATCATATTTATGCTGTATGGGATTTTATGTCTCTTTTAAAAGCACTACAAATAAGATTAACTTGCACAAAAACTCCTTGGATCCCAAACAAGAACTCACAAACCGCGTATCTAATTAATGAAATTGTACTAGCGGAGGAAACAGATGTAAATCAAGATGGTGAAAGAAAAAGTCATTATGAACTATACTTAGATGCTATGACTGAAATAGGAGCAGATACAAAAAATCCTTCAAACGTAATTAATATAATTGCAAACTCTAAAAATATTTTTGATTCAATAGAAAATTTGACTATACATCAAAATATTAAAGAATTTTTAAAATTTACTTTCAATATAATTAAAGAAGGGAAACCTCATAAAATTGCAGCTATATTTACCTTTGGAAGAGAAAATCTTATCCCAAATATGTTTACAGAAATTTTAAAGGAATTTCAAAAAAATATTAATGATGTTGACATTTCAAAATTGATTTATTATTTCGAAAGACACATAGAATTAGACGAAGACGAACATGGTCCCATGGCCCTAGAAATGGTTTCGGAACTAGCAGAAAATGATCCAAAAAAATGGCAGGAAATAGAAAATATTTCAATTGAGGCTTTAAAAATAAGAGGTTTATTATGGGATGCAATATATGATCAGATTACAAATAGTTCGTGGTCAGATAAAAGGTCCACTGATGAAGAGACCTATTCTTTAAATTATGATAAATGAACTCCAGATTATATATTAATCAAAAGTAAATTAGAAAAAAATATATCTAAATTATTTGATAGATTTTACAACTGACCCTTCAGCTTTTTTTAGACTTCCATCAAAACCCTCAACTCCAGAAACTGTGGTATATTTAAGGATGAATTTTTTATCAGGATTGATTATTTTAAATGCCGCTTGACACATAATGGCAGCCTCATGAAATCCACATAATATCAGATTAAGTTTTCCAGGATAAGTATTTATATCTCCAATAGCAAAAATTCCAGGAATATTAGTTTGGTAATCTAAGGAATTATTTACAACTATAGAATTTTTTTGGATTTCCAAGTTCCAGTCTGCAATAGATCCTAGCTTGGGAGTTAATCCAAATAATGGTATGAAGAAATCAGCATTAATCACAATTTCTTCATCATCTTTTTTAATGTAAACTTTTTCAAGCTTGCTTGAGCCATCTAGCTTAAAGACCTCAGCAGGTGTGATTAAGTCAATTTTATTTTCATTCTTTAACTTTTGAACTTTGTCTACAGAGTCACTGGCACCTCTAAATTCGTTTCTTCTATGCACGAGTACAACTCTCTTTGCTATTTTTGACAATTCGATAGTCCAATCTAAAGCTGAATCACCGCCACCAGAAATTACAATTCTTTTACCTTTAAACAAATTAGGGTCTTTAACAAAATACGATACACCATTTTCTTCATATTTATCAACGTCCATAAAACTTGGTTTTCTAGGTTGAAAGCCTCCAAGTCCTCCAGCGATTACTACAATTGGTGCATTGTGTAACGTTCCTTTATTTGTTGTTACATTAAAAGTTCCGTCCTTTTGTTTTTCAAGTTTTTCAGCTTTTTCGCCTAAAGTAAATCCGGGCTCAAACTGACTGCATTGTTTCATTAAATTTTCAATTAAATCACCAGCTAATATCTCAGGATATCCAGGAATATCATAGATTGGTTTTTTTGGGTAGAGTTCAATACATTGTCCACCGGGCTTTGGAAGAATATCAATCAGATGACATTTCATTTTAAGCAATCCTGCCTCGAATACAGCAAATAAGCCAACAGGGCCAGCTCCAATAATTAATATATCTGTTTTAATCATCTTAGAGCTCTTCAACACTAACTACATTCTCTATTTCAGGGACATGTTTTTTTATTATCATTTCAACTCCAGATTTTAAGGTCATCTGGTTTACTGTACATGTTGAACATGCTCCCTCAAATTTTACTTTTACAGTATTATTTTCAACACTTATTAAAGAAATATCACCACCATCATTTTTTAAAAATGGTCTGATTTCCTCAAGTGCATTTTCTATGTTATTTAATATCGTTTTTTTCATTCTATTTACTTACTGCAGAACAACCTGCCATTGTTGTAATTTTTAAAATTTCTGACGGTGGTAAATCCTTATTTCTTTTCACAAGTTCAGAAATTAAATTCTTTGATATTTCTTGGAAAGTTAGTGAAATTTTAGAATTTTCCTGTAGTGAAGCAGGATGTCCATAATCAGCTGCTTCCCTGATACTTTGTACAATAGGTACTTCTCCAAGAAACTTAACCTTCATATCATCAGATAAGTTTTTGGCCCCTTCTTTACCAAAAATATAATATTTATTTTCAGGTAATTCAAACGGGGTAAAGTATGCCATATTCTCAATTAAACCTAGAACAGGAACATTTATACTTTTTTGATTAAACATAGCTATACCCTTCCTCGCATCAGCTAAGGCAATATTTTGAGGAGTACTTACTATTACACTTCCTGTTACCGGAAGAGCCTGAAGGATACTTAAATGAATATCACCAGTTCCAGGGGGGAGATCAACAAGAAGAAAATCTAATTCACCCCATTTTGCATCAAAAATCATCTGATTCAGTGCTTTTGAGGCCATTGGACCCCTCCAGATCACCGCTTGATCTGGTTTGGTGAAAAATCCTATTGAAAGTATTTTTACACCATAACTCTCAACAGGCTCCATTTTACTCTTACCATCAACGTTAACACTAAGAGGTCTTGCATTTTCGATGTCAAACATAATGGGAATAGATGGTCCATAAATATCAGCATCTAAAATACCAACTTTAAAACCCATTTTTATTAGGGAAATAGCTAGATTAGATGTCACTGTAGACTTACCAACCCCTCCTTTTCCTGAGGCAACTGCAATAATATTCTTAATACCTTCAATTGGTTTACCTTTGATTAGATTTTCTGAATTTTCAATCTTTTCAACTTTAAAATTAAATTTTAAAATTAACTCTTGCTGAAAATTATTTTTGATCTGTTCTTTAATTGAATTTTCGATATTTTTTTTTGACTGAAGAGTAGGGTTGGTTGTGGAAATATCAATTATAATCTCATTTCCAAAAATATTTATATTGGAGATTTTGAAATCAATTTTTTGATTTTTTTCAATTATTGTTATTATATTTTTCTTTGTTAAATCCAAGTCAAAAACTTTTTACAAATATACACTGAATTCAAAAAAATAAATAGTATTTAATTTAATTCTTTGGATGGATCCCATACAATTTTTTCAAAATTCAAAACAGTATTATTTGTAATTTTAACCCCTTCACTTTCAAGAAGATCTTTCATTAAATTTATACCAGAAAAGTGATGCTTACCGGTTAATATTCCTACCCTATTAACTACTCTATGGGCTGGAATATCTAAAAACTTGTGAGAAACATTCATTGCATAACCAACAACTCTTGAGCTGCCTGGAGAACCAATATATCTCGCTATTAATCCGTATGAACTCACCCTTCCAGGCGGGATTAATTTTACCACTTCATATACCTTTTGGAAAAAATCTTTATTTGATTTCATTACTACTTACTGACCTTGAAATTTAGAAAAGTAATTGGCTTATTATATTTTAAAAACTTTAACTCATAGAATGTTTTTATTTCTGTAACATACTTTGGAGATCCGGTTTGATTATATATATCATGATTAGAATATATTAAATCTAAGAAATGATTACTTCTAATTATACCAAGCGTATATCCATGTAAAAATTCACTATCAGTTTTAAGATTTATTATTCCTCCATCAATCAAAATATTTTTATAAATTTCAATAAACTCTAGATTAAGAAGTCTATGCTTTTCTCTTTTGAGTTTGATTTGAGGATCGGGAAAAGTTATCCAAATCTCTGAAACCTCGTCTGTCTCAAAAATATTTTCTATTAATTCAATTTGAGTTCTCAAAAAGATGATATTTTCTAAACTTTCATCAATTGAAGTTTTAGCCCCTCTCCAAAATCTAGCCCCTTTTATGTCAATTCCTATGTAGTTTTTATCTGGGTTTTCTCTGGCCATGGCAACCGAATATTCCCCCTTTCCACAACCCAATTCAATAACTATTGGATTTTCATTTTTAAAAACCATTTTGTTCCAGAGACCTTTGAAATTAAAATTATTTTTAACAACGGTTTCCCTATCAGGTTGAATTACATTCTCAAACTCCAGATTTTCACTAAAACGTTTTAATTTATTTTTACTGCCCAAAATAATTTTTTTGATAGCTAAACTAACTATTTTGAAGGAATTATTGATTTCTTTAAAGAGAAAGAAAATTCACTTCCGATCCCTAATGTAGACTGAACATATATGTTTTCTTTGTGAGCGTCAATAATATGCTTGACTATAGCCAGTCCAAGACCCGAACCTCCATGACTCCTACTCCTGCTGACATCAACCCTAAAAAATCTTTCAAAGAGTCTTGGCATGTTTTCATCACTTATGCCCTCACCGTTATCGTTTACTCTAACAAATACCTTTTTATTTTGCGTATCAAAACTTATTTCGGTGGTACCTTTTTGTCTTCCATAATTAATAGAATTAAGAATTAAATTTGAAAGTACTTGATGAATTCTGTTTCTGTCTGCATCAACAATTATATCATCAATATAATCTTTATCAAAAACTAACTTAATCTTCTTTTTTGTTGCATTAATTTCTAGCTCTTCAATGATTTCCACAACTAATTTTACTATTGAAAATGATTCGATATTTAATTTAATAGTTGATGATTCTATCTGGGAAATAAGATCCAAATCTTGAACAATAAATGCTAGTCTTTCAACACTTTTATCAGCTCTTTTTAAATATTTTTCTAATAAAACTTTATCATTAAGAGCACCATCTAACAGATTTGAAACATAACCCTGAATTGAAAAAAGAGGAGTTTTTAACTCATGAGCAACGTTTCCTATGAACTCTTTCCTGTATTCACCTTCTCTTTTGAGTAACTCAACTTCACCTCTTTTCAATTTAACAAATTCGCCCATATCTTCAATTAAAGAACTCATGTCTGAATCTAAACTAGATGTTGATATTACAGAATCTGTTTTGTATTCCAAATCCTTATAAATTTTTCTTACTTTTTCAAAAAACATATGCTTGAACCTAATTTGAATTACAAAAAAACTTATTGAAAATACGATAATTACAACAAGTAGAGATTCGTGTGAAATGATTATCTTAAAAAATTCTTCTAGGTTATTGATTTTTAATAATCTACCGATATTAATAAGAAAACCGCATAGGACAGAAATATATAGAGCTGAAACAAATGAAAATTTATATTGATTTATATAATTGTTGGACGGCATTAATTAACGAATTTATAACCAACTCCCTTAACAGTTTTAAAATATGAATCACCGATTTTTTCCCTAAGTCTTCTAATATGGACATCAATGGTCCTATCTCCTACAACTACGTCCTTTCCCCAAACTGATTCTAATATAGATTCTCTTTTAAAAACCTTACCAGGCTTTGAACACAACAAAAATAACAATTCAAATTCTTTTCTAGGTAATGTTATTTCTTTTCCATCCGTTTTTAATTTGTAGCTTGACCTATCAATAATCAAATTATCAATTTTAATTATATCCATTTCATCATCAGAAACCCTTCTTAAAAGCGATTTAATCTTAATTTTTAAAACATTAGGTTTTATAGGTTTTTTTATATAATCGTCCGCACCAGCACTAAATCCTTTAATTTGGCTATGATCTTCTGCTCTCGCTGAAAGAAAAACGATTAATGTATTTCTAATTTCTTGATCACTCCTAATAATTTTACATGCCTCGATCCCTCCCATTTCAGGCATCATCATGTCTAAAATAATGAGATGGGGTTTAATTTTTTTAGCAAGATTGATAGCTTTAATTCCATTTGTAGCGGTATACACTTCATAACCGTCGTTCTTTAGTGTGTATGAAATTATCTCCAAAATATCTGGCTCGTCATCGACCAAAAGAATCTTAAAATTTTCAGAGCTCAAAATAAGTTTTTAATGACTACAAATTTATAAACTTAATTTTATTATGATAAAGTTTGTTTGAAAATTCATAAATAAACTTAATTTCGAAGTTATATTATTTAGTGTTGGTTAATTTTAATAAAATATTTAATATTTCAGATGAACTGAGTTTTAAAAAGCAGTGCATAAGTACTTATAATTTTCAATACCTCAATAATCCAATTTATAAGAAGTATTGTGATTTAATTTCAAAAAATCCACACAACATACATGACATAAGTGATATCCCCTTCCTACCCATTTCATTTTTTAAGTCTTATAAGATATTATCGAATGAAAATTTTGAAAAAATTTTTTTAAGTAGCGGGACATCTAATGAAGTAAGAAGCAAACATTATGTTTCAAAACTAGAAGTTTATGAAAAATCATTTATTAAAAGTTTTTCAAATACATACGGAGATATAGAAGATTATTCAATAATTGGACTTCTACCGAATTATTATGAAAATGAAAGTTCATCTCTTATATACATGGTTGATAAATTAATCAAGATGACAAAATCTAAGGACAGTGGTTTTTATTTAAATGATTACGGAATAGTTTCTAAAAAATTAATCGAACTGGAAAAGAATAATAAACAAACAATACTAATAGGGGTTTCATACGCATTACTTGATTTAATAGACCACTCACAATTTAATTTTAGTAACACTATTGTAATGGAAACAGGAGGCATGAAGGGCAGAAGAAAAGAGATGATCAAAAACGAACTTCATGAAAAATTAAAATCAGGTTTTGGTGTAGATAGTATTCACAGTGAATATGGGATGACAGAATTATTATCTCAAGCATATTCAAAAGGGGGTGGTGTTTTTACGACACCACCATGGATGAGAGTTTTAATCAGAGATATAAATGATGCACAGAACTTTAACTTCAATAAAAAATCAGGGGCGATAAATATTATTGATTTAGCGAATTGTTTTTCATGCAGTTTTATTGCTACTGACGACATGGGAAGATCAATAAACAATTCGTGCTTTGAATTAATAGGTAGAGTCGATAATTCAGATGTCAGAGGCTGTAATTTACTTATTTAATTAATAACTTTGATTATTAAAGTTTTTTTCTTTCCTCTATTTATAACTATATATTTATTTTTGATCAAATCTTTTTCAGTAACCAAGTATTCTTGATCAATTTTATTCTTATTTACGGAAATAGAATTTTCAGACAAAGATCTTCTGGCCTCAGATTTTGAACTTAAAAATCCTGATCTTTCAAAAAGAAGACTAATAATTTTGATTCCTTTTGAAACCTCGTCAAAATTAATTTCACAGAAAGGTACTCCTTCAAAAATTTCTAAAAAAATATTTTCATCAACTTTATTTATATCTAGCAAAAAATTCTTACTGAAAAGAATACCAGATGCTTTTTCTGCATTGTCTAAACCCTTTTTGTCATGAACCATCAAAGTAATATTAGATGCTAATGTGTTTTGTAAAAGCCTTTTATGAGGAGCTAATTCATGTTCAGATATTAACTTATATATCTCCTTTTTTTCTAAAAAAGTAAAAATTTTTATATAGTTTTTAGCATCTTCATCTGATGTATTTATCCAATACTGATAAAATTTATAGGCAGATGTTTTACTGGGATCTAGCCAGATATTTCCGCCTTCTGTCTTTCCGAATTTTGATCCGTCTGATTTGGTAATTAATGGGCAGGTTAGCGCATAGCCTTTACCTCCGTCAATTCTCCTTATAAGTTCCATTCCTGTAGTTATATTTCCCCATTGGTCACTTCCCCCCATTTGAATTGAGCAATTATATTTTCTACTTAGAAAAAGAAAATCAAAGCCTTGGACTAGTTGATATGTAAACTCCGTAAAACTCATCCCGGTACCAGAATCAGATGAAATCCTATTTTTCACTGAGTCTTTTGACATCATATAGTTTACAGAAATATGTTTGCCGATTTCCCTTATAAAGTCTAAAAAAGAAAAATCTTTCATCCAATCATAATTATTTATAATCAAAGCGCGATTTGATAACTTTTTATCAAAGGATAAAAAACGAGATAGTTGTTTCTTTACAGCATTTTCATTTTTTTTCAATGTATCCTCGTCTAATAAAATCCTTTCAGCAGATTTTCCAGAGGGATCTCCAATCATGCCTGTGGCACCTCCGACAAGTGCAACTGGCTGATGTCCAAATTTTTGAATATGAGCCAATAACATTATGGGAACCAAACTTCCTATATGTAAAGAATCTGAAGTTGGATCAAATCCTATATATGCAGATCTTTTATTTTCAGCCAAAAAGTCTTGAATTCCAGGCGTTGAATCATGAATTAAACCCCGCCACTTTAGCTCATCAAAGAAATTACTCATTTACCTTGTTGTTAATCAAAGCGAAAGATACTTTAATTTTTTAAGATTTTAGAATTTAATTTTCCGCTTTTAGGGTCTGATAATTTGATATCATCTTTATTTCCCAAATTAGATTTTTGACTTTTTTTTGCGATATCTCTCCTATAATTTTCTATGCTATCAACCGTCACTTGTCTGTTTTTTTGTAGTTTATTTAACACTGTTTCATATATAGACAAGTATTTTTCTAAATCTCTTGAGTAATATTCATTGCTTCTAACAAATTGAATACTGTCAATATTATATTTTTGAAGTATATATTTTTTGGGTTTCATTCCGTTATTTTCCAGTATTCTTTTGTTTATCCCTTTCGAAACACTAATCAATGACATGTCATAAATTATACTTATCATTTTTTCTTCTGAAATAAGATCTTTTGGAATAGCTTTATCGTAGTCTGTAAAACTACATGAGTTTAATATAATTAGTAATAAAAATATTTTTTTCATCTTACAAATTTGATTTTCATACCTCTAGATGAATCTATTATCTTACCATCTTTATACACCGAATTACCATTTACAAATGTGTGAATGATTCTTGATTTGAATGTTTTATTTTCAAAGGGTGACCAATTACATTTATACATTAAATTATCTTTAGAAACTTTCCAAGGATTATTAATATTAAATATAACTAAATCTGCATAGTATCCTTCTTTAATAAATCCTCGTTTTTCTACATCAAATAATATTGCAGGATTATGACACATTTTTTGCACTATCTTTTCTAATGAAATTTTATTTTCGTGATTGGCTTCTAACATAGAAACTAATGAGTGTTGAACAAGTGGTCCGCCAGATGGGCAGCTTATATAATTATTTTCTTTTTCCTCAAGGGTGTGCGGTGCGTGATCAGTAGCTACAACATCAATAAAATCATTATTAAGAGCCTCCCAAAGTTTTTCTTTATCTCTCAACGATTTTACAGCTGGATTCCACTTTATTTTAGTTCCGTATTTGTCATAATCATGATCAGAAAAAGATAAATGATGTATACACACCTCAGCTGTAATTTTTTTTTCTTTTAACGGAATACTATTTGAAAATAGTTCAAGCTCTTTAGCTGTTGAGAGGTGAAATACGTGTAATCTTGCACCCGTTTTTTTGGCTAGGTTTACCGCCATACTAGATGACAAATAACACGCCTCCTCACTTCTAATCTTTGGATGATAGTTAATAGGAATGTCATTGCCAAATTTATCGAAATGAAGTTTTAAATTATTCTTCACTGTTGTTTCGTCTTCGCAATGTACGGCTATCGGAATTTCCACATTAGAAAAGATATTTTCTAATGAATTTAAATCGTCTACCAACATATTTCCTGTAGAGGATCCAAGAAACAACTTTACAGCTGGAATTTCTGTTGTATTATTTTTTAAAATTTCATCTAAATTAGAATTAGTACCACCAAACATGAATGAATAGTTCGCAATTGAGTTTTCCTTTGCAATAGTAAATTTTTTGTTCAGTTCATCGATAGTTGTTGTATTAGGTTGAGTATTTGGCATCTCAAAATAAGATGTGATACCTCCAGCTACCGCAGCTCTTGATTCACTATAAATATTGCCCTTATGTGTCAAACCCGGTTCTCTAAAATGTACCTGGTCGTCAATAATTCCAGGTATTATATGATTACCTTCAGCATCAATTATTCTGGTATTTGGGAAGATTGGACTGATTGATTTTGCGATTTTAGAAATGAATTCACCTTCAATTAATATATCTGAGTCAAAGATCTTCTCCTCATTAATAATTTTAGCATTTTTAATTATAGTTCTTTTCATAAATCATTTTTACTAAAAAGACTTTTTAATTTCATGGAGATAACACCAAAAAAAGCTTCACCTATAATTGAGCTATTTAACTTTGATTTACCATACTTTCTATCGGTGAAAATTATTGGAATCTCTTCAATTTTAAGTCTCTTCAAAAATAATCTAAATTTCATTTCAATTTGAAAAGCGTAGCCATTAAACTTTATTTTTTCAAAATCAATACCTTTCAAACAGCTCACACTATAACAAACATACCCAGCTGTTGGGTCTTTGATATTCATACCAGTAATTAGTCTTACATATAATGATGCTAAATAAGAAAGAATAATTCTTTCTAATGGCCAATTAACAACATTGATGCCTTTAATATATCTTGATCCAACACATATATCATTTTTATCCAAAAAGCATGAATTATAGAGTCTAGATAAGTCTGATGGATTGTGAGAAAAGTCTGCATCCATAGAAATTACATATTTATAGTTTTTAGAAATTGCCCATTTGAATCCATGTAAGTAAGCACTTCCCAACCCCAATTTTGATTTTCTTGTTAGAAGAAATAGGTTGTTATTGAAATTTGAAATTACTTCTTTAACTTTGTCCGTGGTTCCATCCGGTGAATTATCGTCAACAACAAGAATATTTATTTCTTGGTGTATAGAAAATATTGAATTAATAATTTGAACAATGTTATCACTTTCATTGTAAGTTGGAATTATTACTAAGGCTTCATTCATGAAGTTGTTTTTGCAAAAGTATTATTTTTTAGCTTTAAAAGATAATCCAATAATTAATTATGATTAGAGATATTGTTTCAAATGACCTATTGACTGTAATACTATTTTCTTCACTTCTTATTATAATTATTTTAAAAAAAATTGATTACAATTCATTCTCTTTATACAATAGCCTTATAAAAAGAGAGCTAAGAAATAAATTGGGTAAAAATTATACTTCACTTAAAATCAGTGATATATTTTACAAAATTTTATTTATTTCAAATTTATCTATTCTACTTTGCTTTTACGAAATGAAAAAATTTGATGACATAATTTATCTAAAGTTTTTAAAATATATTTCTTTATTTTTTGTGATCAAATTTTTCACAGAAATCATTATTGCTCAATTATTTAGTATTCAAAAGGTCGTTAGAAATTATCTTTGGTCAAAATTAATTTACATAAACTCGTTAGGCTTTTTAATTTTAATATTTAATTTTTTTATAGTTTATGCTGAAAATAACAATCAATTTATTCCAATTTTGAGTACTATTATTCTTCTGTGTTTTCTGATAAGCTATTTTGTGATTTTTTTTTCAATGAAAAAAGTCATAATTAAAAATTGGTTTTATTTTATTTTATATCTTTGCACACTTGAAATTATTCCTTATTACTATTTGATTAGTAAGGTTTTATAAATATGAGTGGCAAATGAAAGTTAAAAAAATCCTAGTTTCTCAACCTAGACCTAAGTTAGAAAAATCTCCATTTTTTGATTTACAAAAAAAAAGAAGACTGAAAATTGATTTTATTCCTTTCATTCATGTTAAAGGAGCCACGGTTAAGGAGATCAGGTTACAAAAAATTGATCTGACAAAATTTTCAGCAATAATATTGACAAGCAGATATGCTGTAGATCACTATTTTAGGATTTGTGAAAAAATGAGGTTTAAAGTGCCTGACTCGATGAAATATTTTTGTCAATCAGAAGTAGTAGCACTTTACTTACAAAACCATGTAGTTTACAGAAAAAGAAAGATTTATGTGGGAAAAAGAACATTCGAGGATTTATGCCCATTAATATCAAAACATAAAAATGAAACATTTTTGCTTCCATCCAGTGACAAACTTAAACCTGAGGTTCCTAAGTTATTGGACGAGCTTGAAATTAAATGGAGAAAATCAGTATTTTATAAAACTGTCATTAGTGATTTATCTCATTTGGCAGATGTTACCTACGACATACTAGTTTTCTTTAGCCCTTCTGGTATTGAATCATTACTTCATAATTTTCCGGAATTCAAACAAAATGATACCAAAATTGCTGTTTTTGGCGCGATTACAAAAAAGACGGTTGAAGAAAAGGGCTTAAATGTTGACATTTATGCTCCATCACCAAAGTTCCCGTCAATGTCAATGGCATTAGATAATTATATTGGTAAGGCCAATAAAAAGAAATAAACTATTTAGTATTTGGGGCACCAGATAAAATTTCATTATCTGCCTTTTCATAAAATTTTTTGAAATTTTCTACAAAAGCTGCTGATAACATATAAGCTTTCTTGTAATATTTTTTATCATCATTCCAGGTTTGTCTTGGGCTCAATACGTCTGTAGGGACATTGGGACAAACCCTAGGTTGCATTAAGTTAAATACAGAGTGAGTATGGTAATTTTCCTTATTTAATTTGTCTAGTTCACCTGACATAGCAGCATTTATCATTGCACGTGTATATTTTAATTCCATTCTTCGTCCAACACCATAAGGCCCACCAGTCCAACCAGTATTAACTAACCAAACATCAACCCCTGATTCATTCATTTTTTTAATTAGCATTTTTGCGTAAACAGTGGGGTGCAAAGGCATAAAAGGTGCACCAAAACACGCAGAAAAAGAAGGGATCGGTTCGTCAACTCCAGCTTCTGTTCCAGCTAATTTTGAAGTATATCCAGAAATAAAATGGTAAGCAGATTGACTAGGTGTTAATTTGGAAATTGGAGGCAAAACCCCAAAAGCATCTGCGGTTAAAAAAAATATATTTTTAGGGTTTTTTCCGATTGAAGGACTTTTGATATTTTTAATGAAATGTATAGGATAACTCACCCTGGTATTTTGTGTTATAGACTTATTTTTAAAATCAACTTTACCATTGTTGCCGATAACGACATTTTCTAATAGTGCACCTGGCTTAATTGCTTGAAAAATCTCAGGCTCCTTTTCCTCTGAAAGGTTGATTACTTTTGCATAACAACCACCCTCAAAATTAAAAATATTATCAGCATCGTCCCATCCATGCTCATCGTCGCCAATTAATTCTCTTGAAGCATCAGTTGATAAAGTGGTTTTTCCGGTACCTGAAAGTCCAAAGAATATGGAAGTGTCATTTTCTTCCCCTGAGTTTGCACTACAATGCATGGGCAGAACATTTTTTTCTACAGGAAGTGTAAAGTTTAATACAGAAAAAATTCCTTTTTTTATTTCTCCTGTGTATCCGGTTCCGCCAATTATAATAATTTTTTTTGAAAAATTTATTATAGAAAAATTATTATTGTCGATACCATCAACTGAGGGATTTGCTTCAAAATTGGGAGCTGAAATTACAGTCCATTCAATTTCAAATTTCTCATCATTTTTTGGTCTAATAAACATATTGTGGGCAAAAATATCACTCCATGGAAATTCACAAATGGTCCGCAAATTTAATCTGTTGTTTTGTGAAGCACAGGCGTAACAATCTCTTACATATATTTCTCTTCCACATAAATGCTTTGTTATTTTATCGTATAGATTATCAAAAACTCTCGACTCTACAGGCCTGTTAATATCACCCCACCAAACTTTATCTTCAGTAATTTTATCAGACACAATATATCTGTCATTTGGTGATCTTCCGGTAAATTTACCAGTGTTAATAGACAAAACTTTATTGTCTGTTAAGTGACCTAATCGGTTTTCAACACAAATTTCATACAGATTTTTGACGGAAAGATTATAGTTAACTTTAGAACCATTAATCCCATAATTTTCTAAGGAAATATCAGCGTCTTTTAAATCGCTTAAGTCTCGATTCATATTTGAAATATTCAAAAAATCAAATTTAAAATTAATCTAAAATATTTAATTAATACTAATATTTATTTACTAATATTATAATTAAATTTTATTTACTAATATTATAATTAAATTAGGCATTTATGAGAAATATTTTAATCGTTGGTGCAGGAAAATCTTCTCCTTATTTGATTAAATATTTATTAGAAAAATCTCAGAGTGAAGCGCTTAATTTACAAATCACTGACAGAAAAATTGATCACTTAGAGTACTTTAAGAAACATGAGCGATGTTCTGTCTCCACAATTAATATCTTGAACTCTAAGGAAACAGAAAAATTTGTTTTGAATTCAGATATTGTTATATCTATGTTACCCGCAAGGTTTCATATGGTTCTGGCTAAGTGTTGTTTAAAACTTAAAAAAAATTTACTTACAGCTTCTTACGTTAGTGAAGAAATGAAATTGTTATCAACCGAAGTTGAAAATAATAATTTAATATTTTTAAACGAGGTTGGTTTAGATCCAGGAATAGATCATATGAGTGCGAAAAAAATCATTGATGAATTAGCCGCAAAATCCCTTAAAGTAAAATCTTTTAAATCCTACACTGGAGGTTTGGTGGCTCCAGAAAGTGATAATAATTCTTGGAATTATAAATTTACATGGAACCCTAGAAATGTGGTCTTAGCAGGTCAGGGGCCTGCTGCGAAATTTATTGAAAATAAAAAATATAAGTACATCCCATATAACAGACTTTTTGAAAATACAGAAAAAATCAAAATAAAAGATTTTGGTGAATTTGATGTATATCCAAATAGAGATTCTTTAAAATACAGGGAAATATATGGGCTTAATGATATTGATACAATGATAAGAGGAACGATAAGGAAAGTTGATTTTCCAATGGGTTGGAACATGTTTATAAAATTAGGGTTAACCGATGACAGTTTTAAAATTCATAATTCCCGTGGGATGACATACAGAGATTTTTTAAACTGTTTTCTACCTTATCACAAATCATTAAGTGTTGAAGAAAAGACAAAAAAAATACTTGAAATAAACGAATCTGATAAAAATTGGATTAAACTGAAGGAAACAGATATTTTTAGTTCCTCAAAAAAGATACCTTTTAAGAATGCAACCCCTGCACAAGCACTTGAATACATATTAAAAGATTGTTGGAGATTAGAGGAAAATGACAAAGATATGATAGTGATGTATCATGAATTTAGATATTTAGACTCTGATAAATCAGAGAAAAAGATTGTTTCAACTATGGGTTGTATCGGGGAAGATAGCACGTATACAGCAATGGCAAAAACAGTAGGGTTACCTTTAGCAATTTCTAGTTTGCTAGTTTTAAATAAAAAAATAAACTTATTTGGAATTCAAACACCAATTCATAGTGAAATCTATAACCCTGTACTCAATGAATTAAATAAATTTGATATTAAATTTGAGGAGTTTTAATTGATTTTGTTTGTATGAAAAAAAAATTCATAAAATTAGACGGAATAGATAAACATATAATCAAAATGTTGATTGAAAACTCGAGACGACCAATACTGGAAATTGCAAAATCGATCGGGATTTCGGGTGCTGCAATTCACCAAAGGTTAAGAAAATTAGAGAAAGCCAATATGATTCTAGGTTCCAGTATAAAAGTTAATACAAAAATATTAGGATTTACCACCATGGCATTTATTGGTATCTATTTGGATAAAGCTGTAAGTAACAAAAATGTAGTATCTAAGTTGAGAGAAATTCCGGAAATTACAGAATGTCATTATACCACTGGAGACTGGAGTGTGCTTGTAAAACTTCATTGTAAGGATAATGAAGATTTAATGAAAATTCTTACAAAAAAAATTCAAACTATAAAAGGAGTTTCAAGAACCGAAACATATATTTCACTTGAGCAACAAATCGATAGACAAATCTCTGTTTAATTCTGTAATACTTTTTTTATCGATATCTTTGTAAGATAAAATATGTTTCATGAATCTTAGTCGCATAAATATCCATTTAACTTTTACATCATTACTTTTTTTAGGTTTAATTGTTCAAGGTTGTCAAAATGAATCAGTAGATGAGAACTACGGAGATAATGATTCTGACGGTTACTACGACTTGATCGATAATTGTCCATTAATTTCAAATCCTGATCAAGTTGATAGTAACGGAGACGGAGTTGGTGACGTTTGTTCAGATATTGATAGTGATGGACTCATCGATGCAGAAGATAATTGTCCAGAAAACTACAATCCAAATCAGTCTGACAGCGACGGTGATGGAATTGGAGATTCTTGTGACTTAGTAAATTTTATCTCTTTAGATTGTATTGATGGTTTTGCCGGAGAGTATCCTTGTAACGGATTTGATTTGGTTGGATATTTATCTATTGAGGAATTAAGTATTGATTTTCAAGAAAATACAAGGGTAAATGATTCTTGGGGATGGACTGACCCACTTAACGGTAAAGAATATGCTATTGTTGGTTTATCGTCGCATACTGCTTTTGTTGATATGAGTGACCCCGATAATTTACTGCTTTTAGGAATATTACCAACTGCTTCAGCAAATAGTATTTGGAGAGATATTAAGGTTTTTCAAAATCATGCGTACATTGTTAGTGAGGCGTCTGATCATGGTATGCAAATTTTTGATTTAACAAGGCTAAGAAATTTAGAAAATATTCCAACAATATTCAGTCCTGATTCTCACTTCACGGAATTTGGGAGAGCCCATAATTTAGTTATCAATGAAGATACTGGATATGCATATCCTGTTGGTAATCAAGATCCTGGAAGAAATTTTACTAGAGACCCGGGACACGAAGGTGGTTTGTTCGACGGAGGCCCAATTTTTTTAAATATTCAAAATCCAACATCACCGATTTTTGAAGGTGGATTTAGCGAGGCGGGATATTGTCATGATGCACAAGCAGTTGTATATAGCGGTCCTGACTCGGATCATTACGGAAAAGAGATTATTATTGGAAGTAATGCCCAACATGTTGATATTATCGATGTCACAGATAAAATAAATCCAGTTTTAATATCATCTACTGTCTATGAAAACGTTCATTATACCCACCAGGGTTGGTTAACCGAAGACCACAAATATTTTATCCTGGGTGATGAATTAGATGAGGCTTATGATGGTATTAACACAAGAAGTGTAGTGCTGGATTTTTCTGATTTAGATAATCCCATCATTCACTTTGATTACTATGGCCCTACATTAGCAATTGATCATAATGGTTATGTGGTTGGTGATAATTATTATTTAGCAAATTATAGGGCTGGACTCAGAAAAATTGATATAAGTCAAATTGACTCAAAAGTAATGACTGAAGTTGGATTTTTTGATACCTTTCCGTCCAGTGATGGTTCTGGGTTTAGTGGAGCTTGGAGTGTGTATCCATTTTTTAACAGTCAAAATATTGTAATTAGTGATATCAATCGAGGACTTTTTGTTGTAAAAAACTAAAACTAAACCAATTCTTATTTCTTTTAAATTAAAATGGTTGTGAGACAAGTTTATTTAATAGATAGGACAATAATTAAATAACAAAATTTATAATTTTTCCTGGGACTATTATAACTCTCTTCGGCTTATTTCCTTCTAATTTTTGTAAAAAATTCTGATCCGAAAGAATAGCATCCTCTATTTCGTCTTTGGAGAGATTAGCAGCTAATTCAATTTTATATTTTAACTTTCCGTTAATCGAAACAGGATATATTTTCGTACTATCATGTAAATAGGATTCAGAAAATTCTGGAAAAGTTGAGTAAACAATTGATTCCTTGTTCCCAATTCTTTCCCAAATTTCTTCACATATGTGGGGCGCAAAAGGGGATAAAACAATTAATAGAGGTTCTAAAACTTCTTTACTTTTACAATTTTGTACTGTTAATTCGTTTACGGTTATCATTAATGTTGAAACAGCAGTATTAAATGAAAAAGTTTCTATATCTGATGACACCTTTTTAATGCATCGATGCAGAGTTTTTAGAGAATCTTGATTTGGTTTTGAATTATCCAATTTTAATTTTTGAGATTGAAAATATAGTCTCCAAAACTTTTTCAAAAAGTTGTGAACCCCAGAAATTCCAGCTGTATTCCACGGCTTAGATTGTTCAAGTGGGCCTAAAAACATCTCATACATTCTTAATGTATCCGTCCCGTATTTTTCACATATCTCATCTGGATTAACAACATTATATTTTGATTTTGACATTTTCTCAACCTCTCTTTCGACATAAAATTTTTTATCAAATTCAAAATTTGACTTACTATATTCTTTATTATCCCTTTTAAGGGATTCAATGTCTAATTCATTTCTTTCATTTACGTACTTTATATCTACATGAATCCTTTGAGTTTTTTGTTTTTTTTCTAAATCAGATGAAACATATCCTGTCTGATCAATTTTTCTAAGAATGTAGGCACTATTTCCCAATATCATTCCTTGATTAACAAGTTTTTTAAAGGGTTCTTTAGTGTTAACATAACCTAAATCAAATAATACTTTGTGCCAAAATCTAGAGTATAGTAAATGTAGGACCGCATGTTCGGCACCTCCGATATATAAATCAACTGGCATCCAATAATTAATACTTTCTTCAGAGGCAAAATTGATATTATTTTGTGGATCTAAAAATCTTAAATAGTACCAACATGACCCTGCCCATTGAGGCATCGTATTTGTTTCCCTCAAATATTTTTTACCATTAATAGTAACGGATTTCCACTCATAATTTCTCGCAAGAGGAGACTTTCCATCATCTGTAGGCAGATACGATTTAACTTCAGGAAGTTCTAGTGGTAAATCTTTTTCTTCTAGTCCGACAGTTCCTTCGCTAGAGTGTAAAATCGGTATTGGTTCTCCCCAATATCTTTGTCTTGTGAATATCCAATCCCTCAACTTGTAATTGGTGGTTCTTCTGCCCTTGCCAATTTTCTCTAAAGATTCAGAAACAATTTCTTTAAATTCTTCACTTTGAATCCCGTTATACTCCTCTGAATTTATAATTTCACCAGATCCTGAGTAAAAGTCATCTTCACTTTTGATAACCTTCTTAATCTCAAGATTGAATTTTTTTGCAAATTCATAATCCCTCTCATCATGAGCAGGTACTGCCATTATTGCACCAGTTCCATAACTAAAAAGCACATAGTCTGAAATCCATATTGGAATTTTTTTATTGGTAATCGGATTTAACGCATACGCACCCGTGAAAATACCAGTTTTATTTTTTTGATTCTCTTGTCTATCGAGATCGCTTTTCAAAGATGATATTTTACGATATTCATCGACATCTTTCTTGAAACTTTCTAAAACAATATTGTCTAGAATCGGATGCTCAGGAGCAAGGACTAAATATGTAGCACCATAAATTGTATCAGGACGAGTGGTGAAAACGGATATCGAATTATTAGGATCTACACTGAAAGAAATTTCTGCTCCAGATGATTTACCTATCCAATTTTTTTGAGATATTTTTATTGACTCTGGCCAATCTAAATCTTCAAGATCATCGATTAATCTATCAGCATAGTCAGTAATTCTCATAACCCATTGTTTCATAGGCCTCCTAATTACAGGAAACCCTCCTCTTTCACTTAAACCGCCAATAACCTCTTCGTTAGCCAGGACAGTTCCTAATTCTTCACACCAGTTTACATCAATTGTATCAATATAAGCTAATCGCTTGTTATCGATATATTTGATTTTTTGCTCATGAGTTAATTTTTCTGGAATCCTTAATTCAGAGATATTAAATGCTTTTTTCTTATCAGGATCATAATAAGAATTATATAATTTTAAAAAAATCCATTGTGTCCATTTATAGTAGCTACTGTCACTTGTTTTGATTTCCCTTTCCCAATCATAAGATAATCCCAATTTATCTAGCTGCTGTTTAAATCTTTTGATATTATTTTCGGTGGTAATCTTAGGGTGTTGACCAGTTTTAATTGCATACTGTTCAGCTGGCAATCCAAAAGAATCGAAACCCATCGGGTGTAATACATTAAATCCTTTATTTCTTTTGTACCTAGAAATTATATCGGAAGCTATATATCCCAAAGGGTGTCCAACATGAAGACCTGAACCAGACGGATATGGAAACATATCTAAAACATAATACTTTGGTAATTTAGAAGAATTACTAGTTGAGTAGACGTTATTCTTACTCCAATATTTTTGCCACTTGTCCTCAATACTTCTAAAATTATACTCCATCATATATATATTCACCAAAAAAACAAATTTACATTTTCTAGTTACAATAGAAAATCTTTTTAATTATTGATTTCTTCACTACTTTTATACTTAATTCATTATGGGTATATCAATTCAATGATTAAAATTAAAAACAGAAGACTTTTTACATCATACATTTCTATTATAGTAATTATGTCAATAGTTTTATTCCTTTTTGGATTTTTTGGTGTTTTTTTTATAAGTTCTAACTCCCTTGCAAACTCATTTAAAGAAAATTTCTCCGTTTCTGTTTTTTTGAAAGAAGATGTGAAAAAAATTGAGATTATCCAGCTACAAAATGAATTGTTAATGAGTAATTATATAGAAAAACTTAAATATATTTCTAAAGAGGATGCTATTGTGATGATGAAAGAAGAGTATGGTCAGGATTTCATTAAGGAATTAGGATTTAACCCCCTTGTAAATTCAATCGATTTTAATCTCAAAAGTCAATATGCTGAATCCAAGTTATTAGACAGTATTTCTCAAATTATAAATGAAAAAAAATATGTTGACGAAATCATTTATGACAAGAATTTATTGAATCTAATAAATGATAATATTAAAAAAATTACTTTTTGGATTGTACCCTCAATTGCTATTTTCTTAATTATCACCTTTTTAATCATAAACAGTTCAATAAGATTATCAATATATTCTAACAGGCAATTGATAAAAACAATGCAATTAGTCGGAGCAACAAAAAAATTTATCAGAAGACCGTTTATTAGGACAAATATTATGTTAAGTTTAATTTCATCATTTATTGCACTAGTTTTGATCGTCTTAATTATATATAACATAAACTTGAATATTTCTTTGCTAGAAAATCTTGATTTTAGTGCTATATTATTGTTGTTTTTATTTATAATTATTCTTGGATTTTTAATTAGCTATATTAGTACATACTTGGCGACACAAAATATTTTGAAAATAAAGGCCGATAGGCTAGACATCTAACATGAAGAAGAAAAAAGATTTTTTATTTGATCGGTCTAATTATAAATTTGTGATCATTGGAATTGTATTTATAATTCTTGGATTTTTTTTAATGAGCGGAGGAGGTAGCGATAATCCAGAAATATTTAGTGAAGAAATTTATAGCTTTAGAAGGATAAGATTAGCCCCTGCTTTAATTTTACTTGGTTTTGCAATTCAAGTCTATGCCATCTTAAAATCTCCAAAAAAATAAGATGAATGAGATAGACGCGCTAATTTTGGGAATTATTCAGGGATTAACTGAATTCCTACCCGTTTCATCTAGCGGACATCTAGAAATAGTCAGAAATATATTAAACGCAAATCAGTTACCTTCGGAAAACCTACTGATGACATCGATTCTACATTTTGCTACAGCAATAAGTACGCTAATTGTATTCAGATCAGACATAATAAATTTATTTAAAGGGTTGCTAATTAAAGAAGATGTTAATAGTAAAACCTATTTACTAAAAATTATTATAGCCATTATTCCTGCTGGATTAGTAGGTTTTTTGTTTAATGATAAGATAGAATATTTTTTTTCTGGAAATTTAAGATTAGTTGGTATGATGTTAATAATTACAGGTTTTCTACTTTTTTTGACAAAAATTATTAAAACTGGTGATAATAAAATTACTAAGACTAACTCATTAATAATTGGCATTTCACAGGCCTTTGCAATAATGCCCGGAATATCTAGATCAGGAGCAACTATCTGTACTTCAATTTTTTTAGGGAATAATAAAAATGAAGGAGCAAAATTTTCTTTCTTAATCGTTATTCCTGTAATTTTTGGAGCTATTTTAAAAGATTTTATTTCTGGCGATATGTTTAATAATGAAATTCAAATTTCTGTTTTATTGGTTGGGTTTATATCATCATTTATCACAGGTATAGTAGCCTGTAAGTTGATGTTGAACATTGTAAAAAACAATAACTTAATATATTTTAGTTTTTACTGCTTTTGTTTAGGTTTAATATCAATTTTTATTTCCTAATTCTATGAAATTAAATTTTCAAAAAGGAGAAATTATTCTCATAGATAAAGAAATAAATTGGACTTCATTTGATGTTGTTAGTAAACTTCGAAACTCGATCAAAAAGAAACTTGATATTAAAAAAATTAAAGTAGGTCACTCTGGTACTCTTGATCCGCTAGCATCAGGTCTTCTCATAATTTGTTCCGGTAAAATGACAAAACAAATTGATATGTTTTCAAATATGAATAAGAGTTATAGGGGTAAAATAACTATGGGTTCCACAACACCATCATATGACCTTGAAACTAAACCAAATATATTTTATCCAACAGATCACGTTGATGAGGATCTGATAATTAACGTTGCTAAGAAATTTGAGGGTAAAATTTTTCAAAAGCCTCCAATTTTTTCAGCTGTCAAAAAAGATGGGGTAAGGCTATATAAACTTGCTAGAAAGGGAATTAATGTTAACATCAAGGAAAGAGAGGTAGTAATCAGTAGCTTTAAAATCAATGAAATCAATTTACCTGAAATTGATTTTACGGTTGATTGTAGTAAAGGAACATATATAAGATCACTGGCAAATGATTTTGGGAAAGCATTAGGCTCAGGAGCTCATTTGTCAGAACTTAGAAGGATTTCAATAGGGGATTATAACGTAAACGAAGCACAAAAAATTATGGATTTTATAAGATCTATATAGTTTAAAATTTGATTTCCTTAGAATGAATTTTTGTTGATTTATCGTAAGGAATATTTTTTAATATCAACTTAATCACTTCTGTTCTTGCATAAATTTTTCTGTCAGCACTAATAATATTCCATGGAGCATTTTTGGTATTTGTTTTCTCAAACATTTCATCTTTATATTTGGTATACTTACTCCAAAGATTTTGAGCTTTACCATCAACCTCAGTGAATTTCCATTTCTTCAGAGAACTGTTTTGTATTTCTTTAAATCTTTTGCTTTGAGTTTCCTTAGAAATAGAAAAATAAAATTTTAATAAAATAATATTTTCATCTGTGATCATTTTTTCAAAATCATTCACGTGCCCCATAAAGGTTTTATATTGATTTTCAGAACAAAATTTATTTACTGGCTCAACAACAGCTCTATTATACCAAGATCTATCGAAAAAGACAATTTCTCCGTTTCTAGGAAATTGCTCAACATATCTTTGAAAATACCATTGTCCTTGCTCTGAACTTGAAGGCTTTGGTAAAGCGACTACTTTGAGTTTTCTTGGATTGAGATTTTGAATAGCCCTTCTAATTGCGCCTCCTTTCCCAGCAGAATCTCTTCCCTCAAAAACAATAATGACTTTCTTATTTTTTTCATACACCCAATTTTGAAGTTTTATCATTTCTAATTGAAGTGTTTCAAGGTCTTTTTCAAACTTTACATATCTCAATGTTTTAGAGATTGATGTATTTTCTCTAGAAAGTAAGTTTATTAAACCTTTGTTTTTATTCAAAAGGTTTAAATCTTTTTTTGAAAAAGAAATTAGCTTGTCTTTTTTTACAACACTGGTATTAGGTAATTTTTCTATATCTGTTTTAAATTTTTTAAATTTTGATAAAAGATAACTTATAGAATTTATCCTAGCTTTAAATTTATTATTACTGTCAATTATTTTCCATGGGGCAAAATTTGTGTTTGTTTTAGAAAACATTTTTTCTTTGTAATCAGTATATAAATCCCACCTCTTTTGCCCTTCCATATCAACATCACTAAATTTCCAGGTTTTAAGGGGATTAGATAATCTTTTTATGAATCTAGATTTTTGCTCCTCTTTTGAGATTGAAAACCATAGTTTTATCAAAACAACTCCATCATCTATTAGCATTTTTTCAAAATCATTTACCTGATTCATGAAAAGTTTATAATCGTTTTTATTACAGAAACCCATTACAGGTTCAACTATTGCTCGATTATACCAACTCCTGTCAAAAAACACAATCTCACCCGGGTTGGGTATCTCCTTTAGATATCTTTGAAAATACCATTGACCTTTTTCAATTTGTGTTGGTTCAGCAAGAGCTACAACCTTAGAATTTCTTGGATTGAGATGTTCAACAAATCTTTTTATTGCGCCACCTTTACCAGCCGCATCTCTACCTTCAAAAATTATACACAATCTCTTACCGTTATTACTTACCCAATTTTGTAAGTTTACCAAATCAACCTGTAAATCAATTATTTTCTTGTTGTAATCACTTCTGTTAATAATTTTTTTAAAGCGTTTTTTAGACAATTTTTCCTTCAGTATTGAGCGAAAAATATCTTTGTCTTTAAATTTATTTAATTCTTTAAATTCTAACATAACTTTAGAAGGGAAGGTCATCTAAGTCCTCATCATTAGTGTCAGATGCAGGTTCGAAGGGACTTAAATTGTCCAGTGGAGGAAGGTCTTCATCCTTGGAATTTGAATTTTCAATAAGCTCAATCCTCCATCCTTGAATCGAATTGAAATATTTGATCTCTTTTGTTTGAGGATTTTCCCATTCTCTTCCTCTTAGGTTTATATTAACTTTTACATTTTGACCGGCTTTAAAGCTATTTAATAGTTCAGTTTTATCCTGAACAAATTCGATAGATAATGATTGAGGGTACTGCTCGTCTGTGGTGACTACCAATTCTCTTTTTTTAAAAGTTGCACTAATTTCTTGAACTTTTCCAATTACTTTAATTGATCCTTGTACTTCCATATATAAAATTTTATAATCAATTATGAAGATAGATAATAAATAAGAATTATTGAAGTTTAATTTCGATATAAACTCACTATATTTAGTAATAGTTACTATGAATTTTTACAAAGAAGTTAAGCCATGAAGAATAATAGGATCATAATATTATTATCATCCATAATCATTTCTGTCATTTTGTGGAACACATATGTTTTTGTTCAGAATTTTAAAATTGAAGAACGAAATAAAATGGAAATATGGTCTCTTGCAACGCTTGAATTAATTGAAGTTGACGGAAAAATTTCCAATTTGACTCTCGAGGTTCTCAAAAAGAATAAAACAACTCCGATGATTAAAATTGATAATGATGGATCAGTTGAAATTAATAATATTGACAACATAAGTACTAGTGATTCCCTAAAGATTAGTAGCCTGGTTAAAAAGTTTGCTTCAGTCAATGAACCGATCAAGATTTTTTTAGAAGGCAAACAAATTTCAACTTTATATTACGGGAACTCTGATTTAATGAACAAATTAACATTTTATCCCATAGCCTTACTTTTATTAGCTGTAATTTTTGGATTTGTAGCGTTTTTATTTTTTAAAAGTTCAAAAATTGCTGAGATAAATATGTTGTGGTCCGGAATGGCAAAAGAAACAGCTCATCAAATTGGAACGCCCTTAACATCAATGATGGGATGGCTTGAATTACTAAAAAATAAATCTAAAGAAAAAAAATATTTAAGAGAAATTGAAAAGGATTTAGAAAGACTAAATATTATTTCCGACAGGTTCAGTAAGATTGGTTCTAAGCCAAAATTATCTAATAAAGATATTTGTAAAGAAATAGATAAAACTGTTGACTATTTGAGTATTAGGCTTAGTAAAAAGACAGTCATAGATTTTGAAAATTCTGGTGAAGAAATTTTTGCAAATATAAACCCACAATTATTTGCCTGGTGTCTTGAAAATATTATAAAAAATAGTGTAGACTCAATAAAAGAAGAGGGTAAAGTTTCTATCAAAATTGAAAAATTAAAAAGTCTGTTAAAAATATATATTATCGATAATGGAATAGGAATCAAAAAAAGTTTACATAGAAAAATATTTCATCCGGGATTTACTACAAAAGACAGGGGGTGGGGATTGGGACTTTCGTTAGCAAAAAGAATTATCGAAGAATTTCACAAGGGTGAAATTAAAGTTTTTGAATCCACAGTCGGTCAGGGAACAAAAATCCTTATAAATCTAAAAGTTGGTAAAGGCGTTTGATATTTGCCTTGCAGTAGAAATAAAGTCTTTATCTTTTTGGCTGATTTTTACAGAAAAATTAGCATCATTCATTTTATTAATAGGGATTAAATGAACATGAACGTGTGGTACTTCAAGTCCTATAACGGAAATTGAAACCTTTTTACAATTGATCACATTTTTAATTGACACGGCTACCTTACGGGAAAATAACATGAGCTTATTATAACTGTTTTCATCTAATTCTAATATGTCGTCAACTTCGATTTTTGGGACACAAAGTGTGTGTCCAATAGTATTTGGATTTATATCCAGGAAAGCAATAAAATCATCAGTCTCAGCTACCTTGTAACATGGAATTTCGCCTCGAATTATTTTAGTAAATATCGTTGACATTTATCTTGAAATTTCGATTATTTCAAAATTGATTACTCCGCTAGGAACATTAATTTGAGCAATATCACCCACAGATTTTCCTAGTAAACCTTTTCCGATTGGTGAGTTAACAGAAATTTTTCCTGCTGATAAATCAGCTTCACCGTCAGCCACTAATGTGTAACCCATTATCATTCCGTTTACCTGATTCTTAATTTTAACTTTTGATAAAACTAACACCTTTGAGTTGTCTAGTTGGGATTCATCAATAACTCTTGCATTTGATAAAGTCTCCTCTAATTTGGAAATTCTCATTTCTAACATCCCTTGAGCTTCTTTAGCTGCATCATATTCTGCATTTTCGCTTAAATCACCCTTATCTCTGGCTTCCGCAATGGCATTTGATGCCCTCGGGCGTTCAACGTCCTTGAGATGATTAAGTTCTTCCTTTAATTTTTTAAGACCCTCTGCTGTATAATATGATATTTTACTCATATCAATAGATTTAAGTTTATTTCTTTATAAAAGAAAAATCTCGCTTTCACGAGACTAAATCCAAATATACAAAATATTTAAATCATTGTTTTTTATTGTATTTTTATATTGTGAGAGTCATAAAATTTAGCCTGTTAGTAATTATTTTATATTTTATGGGATGTGCTAAGAATGTTGTTGATAACAGATGTAATTTTTTATTGGATCTTGATATTTATTATGAGATAAATTTAAACCTACCTCAATACTCAGACTTAAATTTTATAAGTAATTCAGTATACATACCAAATGTTGGTAATTCAGGCATAATTGTCGTGAACTCTGGATCGAATTTTTTAGCATGGGATGCAGGAGACCCTAACCACACCAATTTACCTTGCGCAGTTCTAACCATCTCTGGACTAGAAGCCAGCTCGAGCTGTGCAGAACAAAACACATACAGTCTTATTACTGGTCAATCAATTGGTATTGCTTTAAACTGCTCGCTTAAACCTTACAGAGTTGAAACTAACGGTAATGTTCTTATAATTACAAGTTTTTAGTTTTATTCTGTAACTTTTTTATTTCTTTTTACAGAATATATTTAGTTAAACTTAAAGGTAAGTCCCAGTAAAAAATTTCTTTTTGCCTGTGGGTAATAACCGGTTCCTTCAATAGTTGTTACAGCGTTTGGTTCAGACCAGGTATCATCATATGTATAGTAATAACCATTTGACACATATTCTTTATTTAAAATATTATTAAGCATTGCTGTTATAACAATTTCTTTAAAATATTCTAAATTTTTTAAACTGTATCTAAAATTTAGGTCAGTTGTAAAATATGAATCTAGCTTAGAAATATCCGATTCGGTATTGCTCATAAATTGATCTCCAACAAACTTATTTAATAGCGAAATATTTATACCATCCTTTAAATTGTAAAGTATTCCAATTGACGATATTAAATTTGGAGAAAATGAAATATCTGTATCACCCCAATTTGTAATTACTCCGTCAAAGTTCGTTTTGTAATCAATATTTATGTTTTTACTAAAACTTAAATTGGTTGAAATATCTAATTTATTAGTAACTCTGTAAATCGATTCTAATTCAATACCTTTTCGGAAGCTTCTACCACTATTTTCCCTCACTGGAGAACCAACATCATCAAGAGCACCAGTTAAAACAAGCTGATTTTTATACTTCATATAATATAAGTTTGAACTAAAGTAAAATTTTTCAGAAGTAAAATTCCATCCCAATTCATAGTCAATCAGCTCCTCCGGCTGAATATTAATATTATTTTCGAAATCACTTCTTGTTGGTTCACGAAATGCCCTAGCCAAGGATAGGTAAAATCTATTTTTTTTATTTAAATTAAAATTTAGTCCCGCCTTGGGATTAAAAAATGAATATTTTTTGTCAACCAAAAGTTGATCTACGTTAGATGTACTTCCAGATGATTTATAATCAATACTCCTCAATTGTAAGTCGGTGTATATCTTTAATTTACTAGAAATTTGATAAACTGATTTTATAAAATTACTGAAATCCTTTTTTAAACCATTTCCATAGTAAAATTGATCAGTAAACTCTATATCTCCTGAATTTTGAGCCCATATTGTTTCCCCAAAATGATCACCATCATATTCACTATAAGTAGAGCCAATGATTAAATTATTTTTATTTCCTTGATAGTTTAAAGAATAATTAAAAACAAGAAATTGATTGTCAAGCCATTTTCTTGTTATAAAATCTTCACTACCATTTTCATTATATTGTTCGTAGTAACCTTTTCCGTTAGTTAAATTTAAACCGAGGTTTGAAGTCAGGTTTTTATTCATTGACTGAGTCCAGTGGAATTGAAAATGGTCCTGCTTATAGTTATCAAGCTCATTTTCATGAAATTGAGGGTTTCCTTCTAAATCTAAATATAATCCGGAGGGATTATATGTTCTATTCTCTTCTAAGGTTTGTAGATCAATTCCATTCCAAGCATGGTAGGTTATTTCATGTCCACCAAAATTTAAAAGCTTAATTAATGTATTATTTTTTTTATAAGATGCTTGTAAAAAATAAGATTTTAAATCTGATGAAGCTCTGTCAATATAACCGTCAGAGTCTATTTTAGATAATCTTCCTGAAAACTCAAAAACATCATTCATTAATCCGGTACTAAATCTTAAATTATTTTTAACCGTATTAAAACTACCTACAGTATTAGAACTTTCAAAGAATGGATCTTGTGATATATTATCTGTCAATATATTAATACTCGCACCAAATGCACCGGATCCATTTACCGATGTGCCTATTCCTCTTTGAACTTGTAAATTCTCTATGGATGAAGAGAAGTCTGGAAGATCTACCCAATAAGTGAGATTGGATTCTGCATCATTATAGGGAATACCATTAATTGTTACGTTAGTAGATTGTGAGTTAATCCCACGAATTCTAATTCCGGTATATCCAATTCCAGCTCCAGCATCGGAGGTTGTAACAACATTAGGTAGAAAGTTTAATAAAATGGGGAGGTCTTGACCTAAATTTCTGTCAGAAATTTCGTCCTTTGATAAGTTGTTGTAAGCAATTGGAATATTATCATCAACCCTGATTGAAGATACAATAACCTCCTCTAAATTTTGAACTCTTGTTGAATCTTTTAAAACCTCTTGAGCATTTATTGAATAGCCAAAGGTTAACAGTAAAAAAAATATATTTTTCATTATTTATATAGTTTAGATTAAAATTTAAAAAAGGGTTACTAAAATATATAGAATATAAATTCATTTTTCCTAAACAGCATTACCTGTTCTAGGTTCAATGGGTATAATCTCAGCCTTAGTAAGCACCCCTGTTAATATTACAAATTTACAAGTTTCTTGTTTATTTAAAAAGAAAACACTAATAACTATAACTTAGTGAAACCAGTATGTTTCTTCCCATTTCGTGGGTAAAATATCTTAGCCTATTTAAATAATTCTTGTAAAGGTTATTGAATAAGTTTTCAATCCTTAAATTGATTTTATAATTACCACCATTTTCTGCTTTAAATCCAATAGATGATGCGAAGTTTAATAAGTGATATGCACTTGGTGGTGTGCTAGTATCTAAGAGCTGATATACTTGTTCAGTTGGAATAAAAACCTCAAAGTTATTATTTGGATACTCATTTTGCTTGAACACATATTCACTTTCTAATGAAACATTTAAATTATTCAACTTTGGAAAATTGTAAGAAATTTGATTTTTGAGATTTACCGGAGGCATATTTATTAAAGGTTTATCGTTAGCCCTTTCATAACCTTTGATGATTGAAAATTGATGTCCAATAAAAAAATTAGTAAAATATTGACTATCATATTTTAAATCAAACCCAAATAATTTGGCGTCCTCTTGCTTATATTCCCAATATGGGAAAACTCCAGCAATGGTAGGCATTAAATCAA
>Ga0115013_10000261_pt1 | contig 33831 bp, 25 predicted proteins | sample SouAtlMetagenome_2_FD_88686 | JGI IMG/M metagenome (GOLD analysis project Ga0115013, IMG submission 88686) | Marine eukaryotic phytoplankton communities from Atlantic Ocean - South Atlantic ANT15 Metagenome | ecosystem: Environmental > Aquatic > Marine > Oceanic | place: South Atlantic Ocean...
AAGATTGGCTTACACCTGTCAGTAAAGTTGAAAGTTTTTGTTTCCTGGTAAAGGAAGCTGGATCAGATTGTAAGATGGCTATTTACGATCAACAGGAGCACGGATTCTTCAATTCAAAAAGAAATCTCTACGACACAACAATTCGATCGCATTATTTTTTAGCTGAGCAAGGTTTGGTACTACCACCAAAGTAGAAGCTCATCACAGGACCCCTGTTCAGAGCGCATTGATTACTAATGCCGATTTAGTTAAGGATTACTGTCTCCAGAGATCCTCACCTTGGCTCCACCATGCATGGAATCCCACGGGAACTCGGTGAGGTATTTTGACGCGCGCAATAGGCCCTTGTGATATATCTTGGGCATCAAATATCTGTAATTCAGATTTCCAAGTATTACTGTCAGTCACAAGAGACATGACATATCCGTCATCTTCTTCATTCGCTCTAGTGGCACCTGTGACGGGAGCGAAAGGTGTTTCGCTGCCATAGACGCCATCACCGTAGTCCCACTGGGTATTTTGACCAGTATCATTATTGTATTTGACCAATCCATTGAATCGCAGTGTGTGTCCTCCTTCCTCTAGAAGGGGGATTCTTTGGTGATAGGCATATTTTGACTTTACTCCATGATAAATTTGATTAATTTTATTGAACTCTGTATTCAGATCATCGATATCTCCCTCTCTTACCTCACCAGTAACTAAATTAAATCTCCATCTATAGTTGTTTGCTTCCAAACGCATATAGGCAAGCATGTGGGAGAGTGCTCCCTCTTCATTAGTGGCATCAGGCATTGGGTTAGTTGATCGGCAACCATCCATCACCAGCCAATCTCCCTCCTCCCAGCAATTGGATACGTGTAAAATAAAACACGGCTCACATTCAAACCAGCGAATATCTTTGTTAATTCCATATCGAGGAATAACACCAAAACGGGATGGCATATCTTTATGGAAGCCAAGCACACGCATGTTGTGATTACGAAGGACATCCATATCATGAAAAAACGGTAGATCGTGAAGAACAGTGTAATTTGTACTAAAACCTAAGTCGTGAGGTAATCTTGGGGCAGGCAATTCTATTGGAGTTTCGTGGCGTAGAGTTCCGTCCGGGTTAGCTACGCCATATGTCATAAAGGGTAACTCATCCCCATAATCCATATAAATTAATTCACCTGTTTTCCAATCGATATGGCTGTGCGCTGACATATTTCTTCTAACACGACCCTCGATATCAAAAACGCCCTGATTTTCTAGTGTTAATGGATTCAATTGATAGGGAATTCCAGCGTTATACCAAGTGGGTACTAATTTACCATTAAACATAACAACGTCTGTGTTACCTGTGTCTTTAATGGGAAAATCTGGCAACGAGAAGTCGAATGGACCCATGACGCCGGGCCAAACAGCTTCTTGTTTGGCTAATTCATGTTGGAGAGCAGCAGTATGTATATAGCTATTTCTATAGGAGGCTTTGCCATCCTTTATGTATATCGCATGCACCATTCCATCTCCATCAAATGGATGATAAAGATTCTTGGGCTTAAACATTGGGTTTGGGCCATTTCTGTAAAAAGCCCCGCATAGATCGTTTGGCAGTTGCCCAACAATTTCGAGTTCATTCAGCACGATTTCTTCTGAGGTAGGAGCGTAGGCTCCGTGAAGATAGGGATTATCTAACTCGTAAATCCAATCTTGAGTGTTGTCTAGAGTAGGTGCAGAACCAATACATTTTTCCGTAATTTCGAAGCAACTAGTGCTCATAGCAAGCAAGCCATTGAATTATTTTCCCCAAAACTATGCCTGATAATAGTATTTTTATGCAAGCAATATAATTTAATAGAAAATGTTTGTATTAAAGTAATTATTTATTATTTTCTGATAGACTTCCGCGAGCTGTATTATCTTGTTTCTAGCAAGGTAATTTTATGAAAATTATTATGCAACGATTTTTTGTTAATTATTTTTTTGGGGAGTGTGCTCGGGATTGCACGCATCTGAAGCCCCTTGTAATTTTATTCTATTATCTAACAATAACTTTACGTTAATGGAGTCGTTTTTTGAAAGCTAAGATGTCTGACATAGTGAGTACTTTAATAAAACAGGTTATTTTGTTTCTAACTATTTCCACATCAATTACAGCATATGTTGAAGAGGCTGTAATTATCGACCCAATTAGTAGATTTCATCCTGTTTATAGCATGTCGGGAATGGTGGTATCTCAAGAAGCCGTTGCAAGTCATATTGGTGCAGATATTCTTAGTAAAGGTGGTAATGCTATTGATGCCGCTGTGGCTACTGGATTCGCCCTCTCAGTGACACTTCCCCGAGCAGGAAACCTTGCTGGCGGCGGATTCATGATGATTCACTTAGCTGAAAAGGATAGATTAATTGCTCTAGATTTTCGCGAAATGGCGCCATCTCTGGCCGGACGCGATATGTTTATTGGTGATGATGGAAATGTGGATAATAACCTTGCTCGCTACAGTATTAAATCTTCAGGTGTTCCCGGATCCGTAGCCGGATTACTGCATGCTCATAGCAAATATGGTCTGCTTACTCTGAAAGATGTTATTCAGCCCGCAGTTAACATTGCAAAGAATGGAATAGAGATGACTATGGATCTTGCTGGCTCTCTTAAAACTAAAAAGAGTATGCTCCATAAAAATGAGGCGTCCAAGGGTTACTTTTATAAGGAAGATGGAAGTCTTTTTAAACCTGGAGATAATTTCATTCAAAAGGATTTAGCTGATACGTTAGTTCGAATTATGGATTTTGGAAGAAGTGGATTTTACCAAGGGAAGACAGCTGATCTGATTGTTGAGGAAATGCGACGTTCAGGTGGCCTGATTAGTTATGAGGACCTTAAAAATTATAAGGTTGTTGAAAGAAGTCCAGTGTGTGGAACCTACAAGAAGAACAAAGTATGCGCTATGCCGCCGCCATCCTCTGGTGGTGTTCATTTGATTCAAATGCTTAACATGTTGGAAGAATGGGACCTTCAAAAACTAGGCCATAATAGTGCGGCCTATATCCATCGACTTGTGGAGGTAATGCGGAGAGCCTATGCGGACAGGAGCGCTTATCTTGGGGACCCTGATTTTTTCAATGTGCCAATCGACAAGATTATTGATAAAAAGTATGCAAAGTCACTACGCAAAGATATTGATTTATTAAAAGCAGGAATATCTAGGGAGGTGGAGCCGGGATTAAGTCTTGATGTCAAGAGCCTCTCAAAGAGGACCAGAAAAAACAACAAAGAATCCGTTGAAACTACTCACTTTTCTGCTTGGGATCAGTGGGGAAATGTTGTTAGTACCACCACAACCCTAAACTTTTCATATGGCAGTGGAATATCCGTATCAGGCGGTGGGTTTTTGTTGAACAATGAAATGGATGATTTTTCAGCTAAGCCCAATTCACCTAATGGCTTTGGGCTAATTGGGGGTATCGCTAATGCCATTGAGCCAAAGAAAAGACCGCTATCCTCAATGACTCCTACGATTGTCTTTGACTTAAATGGCCGTCCATTGCTTACAACTGGGAGTCCGGGAGGTAGCACTATTATTACTATCGTTCTTCAAGTTGTTTTGAATATTCTGACCTTTGATATGGGTATTGCTGAGGCTACCGCTGCTCCTAGAATTCATCACCAGTGGTTGCCTGATAGAATATTTATTGAGTCGGGTATTTCAAAAGATACTCTAAATGTTTTAGAGAAGATGGGGCATAATTTGAGTCAGCGTCAAAGTATCATGGGATCCACGCAAAGTATTCAGAAGGGGCCTGGAGCAAGTATTTTAGGAGCATCTGACCCAAGAAGTGACGGCGCTGCCGCAGTCCCACAGCGCAGGTGATCGCTCTCTACTAGCCATTCTGTACTTAAAAAGCTAATCATTAAATCGTCACTATAAGGAGCAAATTTTGATTTATAGGTATTTTGTTTGGATGTTAGCAATCATGATTTTAAATGGATGTGATAATCATCAAGGGATTTCTATGAAAGAAAACGAAAAAGATTTATTTCCCCGTCTTTCTGAATTAGATAGACAGGAGCCGATTGCAAGACAGGTACCCTTTAAAGCTAATTATCATGGGCAAGAGCTATCTGACTCCTATCACTGGTTAAAAGATCAGGGTTATCCAGTCGTCAATGACAAAGAGGTTTTAGATTATCTAGAAAAGGAAAATAGTTATTTCAACGCGTTCCTTGATCCTAATCGGGATTTTGTAGAAAAAATTTTTCAGGAATTTAAAGGTCGATCTGAAGAAACTGAGGAGTCCGTGCCGTTTGAAAAGAATGGTTATGAATATCGATGGTTCTATAGACCGGGGGATGAGTACAGAACTTATAGCCGCAGGAACCTCAAAAACAATCAGACTCAAATCATTTTAGATGAGACAGCTTTAGCTCAGGGTTATGATTATTTTGATATTGGTAGTTGGCGAGTGAGTCCAGATAGTAATCTTTTAGCATACACCTATGATACTGAGGGGGACGAGCGCTATAAACTGCAAGTCATCGATCTGAGAACTGGCAAATATCTAGTTGATCAGTTGGAGGATGTTCAGGGTGAATTAGAGTTTGGCTTAGATGGAGGCACTATTATTTATGCACGACTGGAAGCTGATCGATGGCATTCAAAAAATATTTATGTGCATAAACTAGGTCAAAATCAGTCTGAGGATATAGAAATTTTTTATGAGGGTGACGACGAATATTTTCTTGGATTTTACCTTACCAGTGATGATCAGTATCTCGTTTTAGAAAGTACTCAGCGCGAAGCTCAGGATGCATTTGTAGTGCCAATGGACGATATTTATTCTGCGCCGATAAAACTGGTTGGACGTGAAGATGGTTTTACTCTGTCTATTGATCATGCAGGGAATTACTTTTATATATTAGCGAACGACACACACAAAAATTTCCGATTGGCCCGCACTCACCATGATAGGCCTGATCAGAGAAATTGGGAAACCATTGAACCCGGATCTGATGACAATTACTTAATGGATTTTCAGACGTTTGAGAATTTCATGGTTATTAAATCTCGCCAGCGAGGTATCGATAGTATACGTATAAGGTCTTATGCTGGTGATTCCCACAGCGTTACTTTCCCTGAAAAAATATCAACTCTGTATATCGAGCAGAATGCGGATTTTCACCAGTCATTTGTTCGCTTGGGAGTGCAGTCAATGATCACTCCGCCTACCGTGGTTGATTACCAAATTAAACAAAAAGAGTTTATAGAGCGCAAAACTAAAAAAATCCCTAGTGGATATGACAAAGCTCTCTACAGAACTGAGCGGCTAATGGCGACGGCTAGAGATGGGACATTAGTGCCTGTATCTCTAGTGTATAAAAAAGACATTGAGCGCGATGGAACTTCCCCAATGTTGCTTTATGGCTATGGTGCCTATGGAATAACGGTATCTCCAACATTTTCTACGATGCGTCTGCGTTTATTGGATAGAGGTTTCGTATACGCGATTGCTCATGTTCGAGGAGGCTCTATGCTTGGATATCATGGTATTTGGATGGCAAACTACAGCAGCGTGAAAATACATTTAATGACTTTGTGGATGTTGCGAACTTTCTTGTAGATCAACAATATACCGCGGCTGGAAATATATCAATAGTGGGTCGCAGTGCGGGAGGTGAATTAATGGGGGCTGCAGTTATTCAGGCTCCACATCTATGGCGCTCTGTTAATCTGGGAGTTCCATTTGTTGATGTTTTAAACAGCATGTTAGATGCATCATTGCCTCTCACTCCGCCTGAGTGGAAAGAGTGGGGTAACCCCATTGAAGATAAGCAGGCATTTGACTTACTGAGACGTTACTCTCCATATGATAATATTACTACTCGTGAATATCCGCCAATGCTTGTTTCAGGTGGTTTGAATGATCCGAGAGTGACCTATTGGGAACCGGCAAAGTGGACCGCAAAAATGAGGAGTACAAAAACCGATAACAACCTTTTGGTAATGCGTATTAATATGGGGGCGGGACATTTTGCGAATACTGGTCGTTTTGGTAGATTGAAGGACTACGCCGAGGAATATGTATTTACTCTGCTCGCGCATAATATAAAACAATAAAAGTGAGAAAAGACTCCTATGAGTAATCATAATAAGCATTCTAACGGATACAGAAATTTTGTGTTGTTTCTTCTTACCTTAGTCTATGGGTTCAACTTTATTGATAGGCAGATTGTTGGGATTTTAGCTCCCTTCATTCAAAAAGACCTAGGTTTGACTAATACTGAGATGGGGCTTCTCACAGGTTTACTTTTTGCCGCTCTTTACACTGTGGTTGCTATACCTATTGCTTGGCTTGCGGATAGATATAACCGAGTTAATATTTTAACAATAGCGTTGGCCACTTGGAGCGGATTTACAGCCCTATTCGGTCTTGCAGGAAATTTCTTTCAGATTGGTTTAGCTCGAATGGGTGTCGGTATCGGTGAGGCCGGAGGTAGTCCAGCTTCACACTCAATTATCTCTGATCTGTACGCTAAAGAGGAGAGGGCTGGGGCACTAGGTATCTATTCTATGGGAATACCTTTGGGTATCATGGCCGCATATTTTGTTACTGCTTCATTAGTGGGTCCCTCTGGAGAGGACGTGAACTGGCGTCGTATTTTTGTCATTCTTGGTCTCACTGGAATAGCGTTAGCACTTATTGTGAGACTTGTCTTACGTGAACCGGTTCGAGGGGTGATGGAATTTGGTAATAACGTAGATGTTGCACAACCTCCTTTCTTTGAATCATTAATTACATTGCTAAAAATTCCTTCATGGTGGTGGATGTGTTTTGGTATTGCATTGGGTTCTTTTGTTTCTTATTCATTTGCGGCGTGGCAGACAAAGTATTTGTTACTTTTGGATCCAGATTTTAACTTCCAGAACCTTCTACTTATTCTGGGTGTTATCAATGGAACAACCTATGCTGGTGGGACGTTCTTGGGTGCAAGGCTAGCGGATTCCTGGGGCGCGAAAAATATTCGTGCCTACGGCTGGCTCCCAGCAATAGCTATATCTTTGTGCCTACCCATAGGTATTGTTAGTTTTTGGGTTCCTTCCGTAGAGAGTCATTTAATACTCACCACTGTATTTTTACTTTTTATGGGAATGTACCTTGGACCAAGTTTTGCCATTGCACAAACATTAGCTCCTATTAACCAAAGAGCAATGTCTACGGCCTTATTCTTTTTTATCTTAAATCTAATTGCTTTAGGTGGTGGGCCTACTATAACTGGTTGGATGATAGATCTTTTCAAAGACGCCAGTGCAGATCTTGAATCAACGCGCTATGCATTGACCGTCACATGTCTGGTGTTTGTGCCATCGATACTGAGTTTTTTAATTGTTGCTCGAATACTACCGAAGGATTGGGCAGCAGCTGAAAAACGTAATCTTGAATTAATTCAGTCAGACTAAGCCTTATGATAAGTATTAATTCATCTCAGTAATAGCTTGATAGGTAAGATTTTTAAATTGAGCACGTACAGCCTGAGGATAAGGAATCATCTGCATGAGCACGATGGCAGTGACGCCCTCCTTTGGATCACACCAGAAGTCAGTTCCTGCAATACCGGCCCATCTAAAGTTTCCTTTTGAGCCGGATGAAGTCTTAGGTGGCTCAGTTTTAAGGCCAAAACCTAGTCCAAAGCCAGTGGTTCCAGCTATCCCAGGTCTTGGATCATATTTTAATTGTTGCTCATATGTAAGTTGGTTGCGAAGCATCAAGTCAACTGTTGTGGGACTTAGTATTCTCACACCATTAAGTTCTCCACCATTTAACATCATCTGGGAATAGCGAAGAAAATCCATAGCAGTACTGACCAAGCCACCACCTCCCGATAGGAATGTAACATTGTTTGCAAAAATACTAGTTTCTGGTGTTTCCGCTACAATTATTTTTCCGTCTCTATCAAGCCTTTGAAGTGTTCCAAAACGTTCTATTTTCGTTTTTGGGACTTCGAAAAATGTGTCGTTCATATCGAGCTGTTGAAATAGACGCTCATTCAAAAATATATCTAGAGTTTTATTGGAGATTTTCTCAATAATAGCACCCAAAATATCTACCGATAAACTGTATACCCATTGGGTGCCAGGTTGGTATTGCAGAGGGATTGGTCCTATTGCGGTAACTAAATCCTCTAAGGTCTTAATTTTACTGCTACTGCCGTTGGCGGCTACATTTTCAAAATTAAAAACATGGTTTTCGCCAAACATCGCTCTTCGGTACTGCTGATCAATCGGTGAATTACCGAATATTCCATAGGTCAGTCCCGCGGTGTGACTCATTAATTCTCTTATCGTAAACGGGTGTGTTGCATCTACGAGTGCGCCATCGACAAGAACCTTCTTGTCTTTAAATTCAGGGAGGTATTTCTCTACGGGATCATCTAGTAGAAAAGCACCTTCCTCAAAAAGAATCATCGCCGCTGTGGTGACAATAGGTTTAGTCATAGAGTAGATTCTAAATAGTGAGTCTGGCTTGATCTTTGCACCAGTTTCTAGGTTGAGCTTACCCACTTGATCGAAGTGCACAATTTTTCCATTTCTCGCAATAATAGTTTGAATTCCAATAGCTTTACCCTGTTCAACAAAATGCTGCATTGCAGGTTTAATTCTTGAGAGTCGATCCGAGGACATGCCTACCTCCTCTGGCGATGCGAAAGTCAAATCCTTGGAATAAACAAAAGGCGTTAAAAGAATTGTGAGCGTGAGTATTATTCTAGATAACTTCATACAGAATCTCTTTTATTTTGAGTTATAGGTTTTGATTCTTTTATCTATGGAATAGTAACGTAATAATAGTAAGTCGCATATATATAAAGATTGGAGACTACATTTACTTGTTTTGAGATCTCTTTTGATTCATTCTATCGAGCAACGCATGAAAATTTCGAGGATTAATGGTTTGGCTATTATTAAAAAATGTGATGAATTCAGTTGCTCATTTATTTTTGTTATGTGCCTTTTCTTTTCTTCAGTAGTAATATCAGAAACACCCAACTCGGTATCTCCAAGTGAAGCAGAGGTCTATTTTGTGTCTCCCAAGCAGGGTAGTGTATTTGATCGATCAGAGGGGTCTGAAATTGAGGTGGTTTTTGGAATCAAAGGGATGCAGGTTGCTCCAGCAGGAATGGCGACGCCAAATTCTGGACATCATCACTTACTCATAAACATGTCAGAACTGCCTGACTTGACGCTTCCCCTGCCAGCTTCTGATCAGGTTCTGCACTTTGGAAAGGGTCAAACTATGACAGTGATCGATTTAGCTCCGGGTACTCATCGTCTTCAGTTAGTGTTGGGTAACCACGTGCATATACCTCATAGTCCACCTGTGTTATCCGAGATTATTGAGATAGAGGTCAAGTAATCTTAGATCTTAACTGCAACAAAAAATTTGTGCAAAGTAATAGTCTAAAGGGAATTATTATGAAAATGGAAGATTCGTTAATAGGAAGGCGAAAATTTTTAAAAAAGGTTGCAAGCAATACGGCATTACTTTCTGCATCAGCTGTATTAGCAACTAGCGTACATAAAGTATCTCATGGTCGCGATCTTGCTAAAGATGAGCTGGAGAGATTATCTTTAGCCTATGGCGAGCTGGACAAAAGGACGCGATGGATGATGCGTGGAATGTTTGTGTTGTTAGGCATCGATCTTTTGCTCTTCGTGTAGAGGTATCGGTTGAAGGCTCAAAATCGGGACGTTTAAAATTTTAAAATTTCGGATAAAACATTAACAATGAACCTAGATACTAATCGCATTGTTGTATTAATTTCATTAATCATAACAGCCACCTTTTTCCTCGTCTTGCTATTTTCAAAATCAAGCAATCCCATACCAGATTTCACTATTTACGATAACGTTGCGGATAAAAAAATAGCGTTCTTTAAATACATGTTGCCTTTGGTTGAAGAACAGAATAATCGTATAAAAAATCAACGTGAGAAGTTGTTGGAATTAAGACATCTCTCTGTACCAGAGTTTAGTAGGGCTCAAGAGGATTTGGTGACTAAATTAATTAAAGAATATAGAATAAAAAGTGATCAATTATCTAAAGACGATATCAATCAGCTACTGCTAAGAGTGGACGAGGTGCCCGCCTCATTGGCCCTTGCTCAGGCTGCCATGGAGTCCGCTTGGGGTACCTCTCGATTTGCGGTGCAAGCAAACAACTTGTTCGGTCAGTGGTGCTATACAAAGGGTTGTGGATTGGTACCTTTAAGGCGCGATGCGGGGAGCTCCCATGAGGTAGAAAAGTTTCTATCGGTGAGCGATGCCGTATCATCGTATATGAGAAATATTAATTCTCATAGAGCATATGCAGCTCTTCGCAAAGACCGAGCCCAGCTTCGCGCGTCTGGGAATGCAGTCACTGGTTACAAATTAGCTGAAGGACTCGTTGATTACTCGGAGTTGCGTGAAGCTTATGTAAAAGAAATCCAAGCGGTCATTAGAATCAATAAATTAGCGCAGTATGACTCATAAATCTTTTTTTGTTTTGCGAAGCTTTTAGAATTTTAATTCGTTAAATTCACCAGAATTGATGAGTGCTCGCATATCGCTGGACCCACCAATCAAGGTTCCTTTCACGAAGATCATAGGGAAGGTTGGCCAACCGGTCCACATTTTAAGAGCATTGCGTCTGCGCCATTGCTTAAAATAGTTACCATATTCTAGATAACAGTACTTGATATCCAAGTCATCAAGAATCTTTCTCGCTCTCTTTGGCGCAGGATTTTGAGACATACCCACAATGACTATATTGTGCTCAGTCACAGCATTCTTGACCTCATTTATGATGTCTAGATGATTATTTTCGATTATGTTTAGTGCGTTTGGATGAATTTTTTGAGCGGCTAGAATTGGTCGCAAAATTATTATTCCTTTTTTTTAATAATGGCTTAGATATAAATTCGTGATGAGTCCTTTTTAACTTAGTAAATAGCTATTGTCGATAAAATCCTCTATCAAATTCAAAGTTAATTCCTACCCTTGAGTTTAGTTTATATTTATACGTAGAATGATGAAAAAATAACTATAAGATCATCTTAATATGGAACTATCCTCAAGAGTCGTTTTAGTAACTGCAGGTGGGTCTGGAATAGGACTTGCTATCGCTCACCATTTTTATGAGCGAGGAGATAGATTACATATTTGTGATATTGATCAGTCGGCTATTGATAACGCTGCTTGCGAAATGTCTGATGCTACGTTCACCTGCGCTGACCTTACTGATACTGAGCAGGTCGATAAAGTTTTCAGAGATCTTAAGGAAACTCACGGCCAACTAGATATTTTGATCAACAATGTTGGTGTCGCTGGACCAGCTGCGGCTATTGAGGACATCCTCCCTACCGAATGGAACGACACTATTGATGTAGACCTTAACAGTATATTTTATGTGACTCGAAAAGCAGTGCCCATGCTTAAAAAGTCAAGTGGTGTAATGGTTAATATGTCATCCACTGCTGGTTTATTTGGATGTCCGCTCCGTTCTCCTTATTCCGCAGCAAAATGGGCAATTATCGGTTTAACTAAGACTTGGGCAATAGAGCTAGGATCATTTGGAGTTAGGGTCAATGCTATTTGTCCAGGTAGCGTCAACGGCTCTCGTATTGACAAAGTAATAGAACTCGATGCCAAAACCCGAAATATGAATCCATCTGAGGTGCGAGAGTCATATTTAAGTCAGAATTCTATGGGGGTATTCATAGAAGCTGAAAATATTGCGCAAACAGCCTATTTTTTGTGCTCCCCATCAGCCAAGCATATATCTGGTCAGGCTATACCTATTGATGGTCATACTGAGACCTTGGCTAGCTAGGTAACAAACAAAGAGAAAGAGTACTATCTATGAAGGCGGCGTGGTTTGACAGTTTTGGTGATGCAGATAAAGTTTTTCAAATAGGCGTCCAGCCAAAACCAGCTGTAGGTGAGGGTCAGGTTTTGATTAAGCTGGCGACAAGTGGTGTAAATCCTTCGGATGTGAAAAAACGTGCTGGAGCATTTTCAAATCTGTTAGATGATGGATTAATTATTCCACACAGTGATGGAGCTGGCATTATCGAGGAGGTGGGTCAAGGTATCAATGAGTCTCGTATTGGAGAAAGGGTATGGATCTACCAAGCTCAATATGGTCGAAGGTTTGGAACTTCAGCCGAATATATCGCGATTGATTCTAATCGTGCGATTTTATTGCCAATTAATACTGACTTTTCTATCGGCGCCTGCCTAGGTATTCCCGCGATGACAGCCCATAGATGCGTGCATGCCGATGGAGATATTGAAGGACAGATCCTTTTAATTACCGGTGGCGCTGGCAGAGTTGGCTACTATGCCATCCAATGGGCTGTCATGGCGGGAGCCAAAGTTATTGCCACAGCAAGCAATTCAAGTGATCAACAACTATGTCTTTCTCTGGGTGCTACTGCAGTCGTAAATCATAATGATAATGATTGGGGTCAGCAGGTGTCTGAGGCGATAAATGGAGAAAAGGTCCATAGAGTTATTGATGTGGAGTTTGGGGCCAATTTGCCAAATATACTCAGCTGTATTGCTACTGGAGGAGTGATAGCGACTTATTCGTCCACTCAGGTAAGAGCGCCCTCTATTCCGTTCTTAGATATGATGTACAAGGATCTGACTTTGCGTATGGTCATAGTTTACGCGATGCCTGAAAAAGCTAAGATGCTAGCTACAGAGGATATAACTCGTGCTTTAGAGATAGGAACATTAAAACACCGAGTAGCCCATACCTTGCCGTTGGAGGAAATTAGTGAGGCTCATAAGCTCATCGAATCTGGAAAAGTTAAGGGTTGTGTAGTTATTTCGATGGAGGCAGACCAATGAAATCTAATAAAAATATTATGGAAAAGCTTAGCGTATTCTTTGCTCTAGTCATACTTGGATCTTGCGCCTCAGAAAATATATCAAATTCTGACTCGGCACCTGAAATTCAATTGAATCCTGAATCAACCATCATAGGAAAAACTTCAGATAATGGGAAAACAGAGGCTTTCTTGGGAATTCCTTTTGCCCAACCACCAGTTGGCGAACTTCGTTGGGCGCCACCGGAGGCATTAAATGATGTGGGTCATATGTTTTATGCGCATCATTTTGCTCCCGCCTGTATGCAAGCTGATCGGATTACTCGATGGTACAAAAATGTTGTTAAAGGTTTTGGCGGTGATCCAGAGGTTGTTTTAAAGCCAGCTGTCAGTGAGGACTGCCTTTATCTAAACATTTGGAGGCCATCTTTCGAAGAGGACAATGATAAAACCTATCCAGTCATTGTCTATATTCACGGAGGATCAAACAAGGCCGGCTGGTCTTTTGAGCCTAATTATATTGGTCATAGAATGGCCGAAGAAAAGGTTATTGTCATTTCTGTGGCGTACAGGTTAGGTGCATTTGGGTTCTTTTCTCATCCAGCATTTGAGTACTCTAATTTTGGATTAATGGATTTGGTTGAGAGCCTACGATGGATTAATAAAAATATTGATGCTATCGGAGGAGATGCAAGTCGAATCACAGTAATGGGGGAATCGGCAGGGGCTGGAAATATAGACTATCTGATGGCGATACCCTCCAGTAAGGGGCTATTTTCTCGCGCCATTCATCAAAGCTCTGGGTCGGCGATTCGCAATCAGGCTACGAGGGAGGATCATATTCCCCTAGGATTAGAATTTTCTTCTGAATTATTAGGAACTGATAATATAAATGTGACTCAAAAGCTCCGAGATGCCAAAGCAGAAAGAGTTCTGGCCGTCTCTGAGGAGGTCTTTAAAGAGCACTACTTTGATAATGCTGTGGATGGTAAGAGTGTTTTTGAGACATTTACTGACACTCTTAAATTAGAAAAATTACATCCGGTTGATTTGTTAATAGGATCCAATGAGCACGAATCACTAATGTATCTTGATAAAAAAGAAACTGTGGATAACTGGTTAAAAAATCAACTTGGGATAGATAACTCAGATAATTTAAGGAAGATCATAGATGTTTCATCGAATGCGAGAGATCAGCTAAATGTTCTGGCTACCGCATCAGGATTTACATGTCCTGCCTTACACCTTGCAAGGGGGGTTGCTGTAACGAGGGACCAGTCTTGGGTATATTATTTTACTCGTCAGAGAGACGGCGAAATGGCTGAATCTATGGGAGCTTACCATGGAGCGGAACTGCCTTATGTGTTTGACACACATGATGATTGGCTGCCAACCTCACAGGTTGACAGAAGACTTACCAAAACAATGAAAAATTACTGGACTAATTTTGCCAAGACAGCGAATCCCAATGGCTTATACCTGCCCAATTGGCCGCGCTTTACTGTAAATTCCTCTGAAATTCTAGTTATGGGAAATGACATTTCCAATGCTCTTCATCCGAGTTTAGAACTTTGTGAGTACCTAGAATCTAGGTTTGCAGCTCGCTGATGTTTTTAAAATTGTCTAAAGCTTCTGGATTAATGAGTGCGTCTGTATTTTTAACAGATTCATTGTGCACAGTTTTTCGAACCGCTAATTCTGCGATTTTTCCACTTATTGTCCGAGGTATGTCAGTTACCGCAATAATCTTAGTTGGCACGTGCCGGGGTGTAGCTTCTTGGCGAATAGTTTGCCGGATAATATTCTCAAGTTCAGTGTCTAGTAAACAGCCTTTTCTTAATACGATGAAGAGGATTACTCGAACATCATTCTGCCATGTCTGACCAACACATACACAATCGATAATGCTATTTATTTTTTCTATTTGACGGTAGATTTCGGCAGTGCCGATCCTTACCCCACCTGGATTTAATACGGTATCTGAGCGGCCGTGAATAATTATTCCGTTATTCTCAGTTATTTCTCCGTAGTCACCCTGAGCCCATATCCCTGGAAAGGCTTTGAAATAAGAACTGAGGTACTTTTGATTGTCTAGATCGTCCCAAAAATAGAGAGGCGCACTTGGGAAAGGCTTTATGCAAACTAATTCACCCTTATTTGCAATTATTGAATCACCCTTGTCATCCCAAATCTCTACAGCCATTCCAAGTCCTCGGCACTGTATTTCTCCCTCCCATACAGGCAAACATGGATTACCTAAAACAAAGCATGAAAGAATATCTGTGCCTCCAGATATGGAAGAAAGACATAGATCTGTCTTGATTTCGCGATAAGTGAATTTAAAACTTTCATGAGATAAAGGAGAGCCGGTGGATAAAATAGTGTTTAAGTGTTCCAAATTATGAGTTTTTATAGGTCTTACATTAGCTTTCTCTATAGCCGAGATGTATTTTGCACTTACTCCAAGTACATTAATTTTCTCTTCCTCAGCTATATCAAATAACGACTCTGGTTTTGGATAAAAGGGCGAGCCATCAAATAAGATCAGGGACACTTCGGAGGCCAGTGCCGTTACCAACCAATTCCACATCATCCATCCACAGGTGGTATAGAACAACATCCTATCACCTGGCTTTAAGTTCACATGGAGTTGATGCTCTTTTAGATGTTGGATAAGAGTGCCCCCAGCACCGTGTACAATACATTTGGGGACTCCAGTTGTTCCAGAGGAGTACATAATAAAGAGGGGATGGTCGAAGGGTAGTTGCTCGAAAGTCAATTTTGGAGTGTTATGAGAAACTAAAAAATCATCGAATGTTTCTGTTAGTTTTTGATTTGGACTACTTTTATGTTTATTTATAACAGGTACAACAACAAGTTTTTCAATACTTGAAATTTTTTCACATATTTTTTGAAGGATAGGAACTGAATCGACAGTTTTGCCATTGTAATAATAGCCGTCGCACCCAAACAATAATTTAGGAGTAATTTGCCCAAAACGATCTAAAACACCATTGATACCAAAGTCAGGCGAGCACGACGACCAGATGGCACCGATGCTTGATGCAGCGAGCATTGCTATCACAGCTTGGCTAATATTTGGCATAAATCCAGCAATGCGGTCACCCGGCTCTATACCCAGTCCTCGCATAGCTGCTGCACATTGCTCGACCTTATCAAAAAGCTGATTGAAACTTAGTGTGGACCGCTCTCCATTCTCCAGCCGCTCTATAATTGCAATTTTGTCACTACGATTACGTAATAAGTTTTCAGCAAAATTTAATCTTGCACCTTTAAACCAAGTTGAAACTGGGAATTGTTGTGCGTTACTTAAAACTTCATGCCAAGGAATTGATGCTTTGATACTGGTATAAGACCAAACGGCTGACCAAAAATCTTCAGGGTGATCAATCGACCACTGATGAAATTCTTCATAGTTTGAGATGGCTAAAGAGAACTTTTCTTCAATAGTTTTATAAAACCGATACATATTGGTATTCTCAATATGTTCAGGCGTAGGTTTCCACAGCGGTTGAGACGGATGGCCTGCGGACATGTTAACCATAGATTTAATTCTCGACTTGCAGAATATAATTTGCCACAGCTAACTGGGTCTCTGAGTCTAAATAGTTTTGTGCAGGCATTGGTGGGTAGTCACTTCTCATTGGCGTAGGGGCATCGATATAGTTAACCAACGCCTCAGGTCGGTTCGCATATAGCGCCTGAATTTCTTGAACAGATGGACCAATTAAGCGTCCCGCATAGGCATGACATCCAGTACACACACCCAAGTACGCGATTTCTCCGCGTTCAGACGGAGCTATAACACGTCGCTCGGCACCTCCAGCAATCAGGTAATTATCGATACTATCGGTATTTGTGAAGTCGCAGGTCGCAAAGTCATCAATACCAACTGTCTTGTAACGATGGCGATTTATAATACAACTTCCCTCTGTCGGCCCTATTTGGAAGATATCGATATTACCAGTATGTAGCTCAGTCAATGCGAATGCCTTCACCTCATCAATAGTGTCATATCCATTATTAATCATAACGTTATCCAAAATCATAGCTCTGTCGGCATTTGGATCTGACTCCGGATCTAGTGTCAGATTGGAGGCATTTCCATGGTCAGTAATTAAAATTCCTGCAGTTTTGTGGTTACTGATAATATTGCCCTCTACCACCACCTCATCAGCAGCCATGATTAAAATACCGGTACCAGCTGGGATACCTGCGACAGTAGATCCAGGTGCTCCAAAATTAGGAGTATTGTTATCTAGGATAAAATTATTTCGAATAATGACGTCGTAAGTGTCTTTTACAGGCAGTCCAGGAGTGATAAAGGCCAGAATACCACCGGTATTATGATGAGTATGATTATGCTCAACAATGGCATGACGGCTATTTTCAATTTCTATTCCGGCAACGCTATCGAAGACTTCATTATATGCAACATGAATATTATCACTCATGCCTACGTATATTGCAGCGTCAGCAATTCCTGACACTACATTGTGTTCTATCAGACCATTCTTTCCCAGCTGAGGGAAAATGCCGTATATTCCAGTATCAACAATTATATTATTTCGTATTTCAAAATTATTACCGGCCTGGCTCATGATGCCATTTCCCTTGTAGTCAATAATTTTAAAATTCTCGACAATGATGTCGTTTCCCGAATATAGGATCGCATCATTGAGAGTTTTTAATCCATCTAAAGTTGCCCTGTTTCCATCAATAATTATGCCCATTAAATGGATATCATCTTTATCAATGTAGATTGTTTCGGAGTACCTGCCGGGCATGACTTGAATTGTGTCACCAGGTTTTGCTAACTCAACTGCAGCCTGAATCGAATCTCCTGGATTAATAATGTGCGTTTGACCTTCGGTGCTCCTAACTTTGACAGCGCCACTGGATCTATCCTCTGCGTCATACCCTCCGCTGTAGCTTTTGCCTCCGACGCTACTTGCGATGACAACATTTTCATCACTACTTCCCAGATACCAGCCCAAAGCGAATACAGCTAATGTAAATAACAGTGTAATTATATTAACTTTGTTCATGAGAACTCTCCATATGCTTAAAGGGCAGCCCAGAGGGCAGCTTCTTTGGTGTAACTGGTAACAAACTTTCATCGCTCAAGGTTTTCATGAAATCTACCAGGCGATCAATCTCCTCACTAGTCAAATTAGGTTCGGAAATATGCCAGTGTAACAATAATTCTTCATTCTCTGGAACTGCGTGACCACGGCCACCAGTATAAAATTCGGCAGCCTCGCGCAAAGTCTTAAATCTTCCAGAATGCATATAAGGCGCAGTCAAGGCAATATTTCTTAGCGTAGGCACTTTAAAGCCCCCACGCAAAACAGGTGAGTTATATGTTCTTTCTGCACCAATATCTCGCGGCAAACCAGTTGGTTCAGGAGTGCCGATAACAGCTATTTGTTGATTAGTGAATAGCGGAGGTGTGTGGCATTGAGAGCATCTCGCAACGAATGATCGAAATACATTTAGCCCAGCAATTTCGTCTTTATTTAGAGCTTCATGATATCCATGTGCATATTGATCATAACGACTATTGAGGGATACTAGCGAGCTTTGAAAAGCGGCGAGAGACATAATTATGTTTTGCACTGAGATAGCCTCTTTTTGCTCGGGATAGGCCTGTTTAAAAAGTGATTGATAAGATTCAACGTCGTCAAGACTTTGAACAATATTAGTAGGCGTATTACCCATTTCTTGAGCACTAAATAGGGGGCTTTGAGCCTGCTCCTCAAGAGTCGTTGCTCTTGCATCCCAAAAGAAGTTTGACAAGAAAGTGCTATTCCACAAGCTAGGCGCTGAGCGTTGTTGAATGTTTCCCTTGATACCTATACTTCTTCCCATCCCATCACCGAAACCCTGTTGAGGATTATGGCATGTTGCGCAGGAGACGCTATTGTCAGATGAGAGTATAGGATCGAAAAATAGTAACCTTCCCAGATCAATTTGTTGAGGGCTAAATCCGTCACGCGGCTTGGGTAGTCCAGTCTTCAGTCCACCAATGCCGCTGTCTTGCAAGGAGTCATATAGTTGGTACATATGGCGAAGATAACATCTGTTATCGTTTTTTAATGTGAAGCTTGGAGGACAGACTTCACTTAATTTAATGGTGTCGGCGCTGACATTTATAGAAGAAAACAAGAGTAAAATAACAGCACAGAAGAGGGCATTAGGGTTATTACTGCTTAGATATTGATTGAGGATTACCAAACGCATCGCTGGTCCTGCACTATTACATTTTTATTGATTTAACTGGCCAATTAGATCATTTCCACAGGATTATAGTGCCACAAGATAAACTACAAATGGAAGGTAAGGGCGCAATAGTTACGCCCTTTGGAGGAGTTTAACCTCATAAGTTATTTAGGTAATTAATGTATGCATCAGTAGAGAATGGCCTACCCAGAAATTGTTCAATAAATTCTTCTGCTGGCTTGCTCCCGGCAGAGCCGAAAATCAGCTGACGATATTGGTCTGCAACATCCTGATTACGGATGCCCTCTTTTTCAAAGCGTGTAAACATGTCTGTTGCAATGGCAAGGGACCATTGATAAATATAGTAGTTAGATGAGTAGCCATTTAAATGACCAAAATTGTTATAAAAATATGTTCCCTCTACATAGGGATATGGAGAGTACTTGCTTTGCAAGATTTTCAATGACGATAAAAGATTGAGCTCCTCCGGAGGAGTAGAATAAAACGCCAACGAAATATTGCCATAAAATAGTTGTTGGGCAGTCCCCATTGCTTTTGTAAAGTTTCGTGCTCGATTCATCTTTTGGACCAAGGCTGCTGGAATGGCCTCACCCTGATCATTTGTAGCAAAACTTTGAAGAGTTTCAAGATCCCAAATCCATTCCTCAAGCATTTGAGAGGGCGCCTCTACGAAATCCCTCTCCATAGACATGCCTGTTATATCCAACCAATCTTGCGTTCCAGAAAACATATTATGTAAGAGATGACCAAATTCGTGTAAATAGGTCTCTACTTGATTGTGTTCCATAAGACCCTTTGGAAAGTTTGTTGCCAAGCCAGACATGGGTACTTGACCTCCTGCTAATCCTGAGCGGAGCCCCCAAGCAGCTGCATGCTTGTATTTGTTCTCTCTTGGATGCATATCCAAGTAGAAACGGCCAATGACTTTATTTTTCTCCCGTAACTCCCAAGCGGTAACATCCTCATGCCAAGTATTGGTTTCCCAAGGAATTATTTCTACACCAAATAAACTCTCTGTAAGATCAAATATGCCCTCCTGCACTTTATCAAAATGGAAGTATTGACGAACCAATTTTGCATCTAATGCATACTGCTCCTGCCTAACTAAATTAGATAGATAACTACTTTGCCAAGCCTGTATAACCCCAGCATCAGGATTTATTTTTTCTAGCCTATCTCGGAGGATACTAAGATCCTTTTGTGCGGCCTTATTTACCGCTAATCCTAGTTCATCTAGGAAACTTTTAGCATTTTCAGGTGAGCCCATCATCAAACCGTCCATTGCCATGGACGCATAGTTTTTATATCCCAATAAGATTGCTAGTTCATGTCGTTTTTCGATTAAGCTCTTCAAAGCTAGTGAATTAGATGGAGATCCAATGCTGCGTGCAGCTATATGTAGAGCTCTCCTCAAATTATCATCATGACCATATTGCATAACCGGGTAGTAGTCGGGATAGTCGGTACTAATTTTTATAATGCCATTTTCGTCTGAGGGATGCGCATCTATGTAATCCTGTGGTAGTCCAGCCAGAGACTCGATTGTTGTTTCTACGTATCGAGTATCTTCTCGAATAGTCTGATCAAAATTATTGCCAATTTCTGTTATTTCTTGGCTTAAGGAACGAACTAAATCTCTGGTGGATTGATCTTTATCCACTCCTGCTTGACGAAAATCTCGCAGCTTACGCGTTACCATAAGACGCTCAGTTTTACTTAAATCTGAGATATCTATGGCAGCTACACGATCATAGAATTTACGAGATAATCCGATGGTAGTACCAAAATCTGAGTAATCTTGTGCGCACTTAGTTGCTACCTCTCTTATACTTTCGTCTGGATGAACAGATTTCATGTACCAAACGTGCTGTATGGTTTGCAGTTGAAGACCCATCGAATCATAAGCACCAAAAACTGATTGTAAAGTTGGCTTTGACTTGTCATTTTCGATATTGGTTAATGATATTTTTGCATCTGAAATTACACTCTCACATAAATTTTTTAAGTCTTCCGCAGCCATCGAGTAATCCCAGCCATCTACCGCATTAGATATTCTTGTTGATTCTGCATTATTATTTGTGGGCAATGAATTGTTCGATTTAGGGTCACACGCAACCAAAATTACACTGCAAAATGTGATTACACTGAGTCGAGAGAAAAGAGATTTATCCATGAGTACTTTCCAATTAAATTTTTGTCAGCGGCAATAAGCCTTTTGTGGCATATTAGTCAAAGTAGCTAGGTGCTACAAGGTATTACAGCCTCAATAATCGTTTTAATTCATTCACCAAGATTAGTTATCCAGAGACGTCGAAATTAGGGGAAAGGTTCCACATTTATGACAATAATATTCGATAAGACAATATCCTTACCTTGTGGCGCAGTTTTATCTAACAGATTTGCTAAAGCGGCCATGACAGAGGGGCTAGCGGGTCGACATGGGGTTCCTGGTGAGGAATTATGTAGGCTTTATGAAATCTGGAGTAATGGCGGAGCTGGTATGCTCCTTTCAGGAAATATAATGATAGATCGGCATCATTTAGAACGTCCTGGAAATGTTGTGATCGATAGACCTCCAGATCTGGAAATGCGTCAAGCGCTCAAGCGCTGGGCGAGTTCGGCGACACGAAAAGGGAATCATTTTTGGGCTCAAATAAGTCACGCGGGCAGGCAAACTCAAAAAATAGTTAATGCTAAACCTAAGGCGCCATCTGCTGTTAGGTTAGCGTTGCCTGGTGGACAGTTTGGGGAGCCAGTCGAACTTAATTATGGAGAAATTGAATGCATTATCTCGCGCTTTGGTATGTGTGCAGCAGCAGTTAAAGAGGCGGGTTTTACAGGTGTTCAAGTGCATGCGGCGCACGGTTATTTGCTGTCTCAATTTTTAAGTCCTAGAAGTAATAGGCGTACTGACGAATTTGGAGGAGCTTTGGCTAATCGTGCCCGCCCTCTTTTAGCTATAATCAAGGAAATTAGATCGACGGTTGGTCCTGACTACCCAATATCGGTAAAACTTAATAGTGCAGATTTTCAAAAGGGCGGATTTGCTTTTGAGGATAGCCTCCAAGTCGCTAAATGGTTGGAGGCAGCAAGCGTGGATCTAATTGAGATTTCTGGTGGAACTTATGAGCAGCCCAAGTTACTTGGCATTGATGGTATGGAGGAGGAAGAAAATCAAAATATCCCGGCTTCTACATTAATGAGGGAAGCCTATTTTGTAGATTTCGCAGTGGCTATGAGAAAGGAGCTTAAAATTCCCTTAATGGTAACAGGTGGATTCAGACAAAGTATTGCAATGAAGCAAGCGATAGAGAGTGGAGGTGCTGATGTCATTGGATTGGGCAGGCCAATGTGCGTAATGACTGATGCTCCAAATCAATTGCTAAATGGAATAGATGAGTTACCAAGATATGAGAGCCAGTTGGCCCTTTTCCCCAAGTGGCTCTCATGGCTTACGAAGCTCAAGATCCTGAGGACTGTATCAAGCTTTGCAGTTCAATATTGGTATTACGGACAAATTGATTCTTTGGGAAGAACAGGAAAGGCTGATCCAAATTTATCTGTATTATCGGCGACCAAGCAAACTATGGTGATGCAGAAAAAACTTACTCGTTAATATTCTTCTTTTGTCTGATATACGAGTTGCCAGGTTCTAATGTTGTTCATTGCCATTTTTTTCTCATTGATCAGAAAACGGACCAGAATAAAATAGATATCTAAATCAAAGTTCACATCTGGAAATGACTCTGATTTTTTCTCCGTGGCATTAACTACCCCATCCACCACCCTAAAGCCCAATTCAAAGAGATCAGCAGAACAATGTACCTTTGTAATATATCTCCATTGATCGATAACATGCAGACCTTTGAGATCTAGGTCATTAGGATTTTTTTCTTCAATCAGAATGGGTCCGGGATAAGGCCAAATCTGTAACTCATATCCTTCGAGAGCATTTTTTATCCGTTGGTTATAAAGTTCTGTAGTTTCTGTGCCATTGCATGCCCCGAAACATTTTCCTAATTGAGTTCTAAAACAAGCTCTGCGTTGACTGCTCTTTGATTGTGATTCCAGACCTAATAGTCTGTGGCACAAAGAAAATGCGTCAGCGATAGATTCGAGTTTTTTATTGGCTTGCCGTAGGGACCTAAATAATCCTATGTTACTTTCTTGTACACCTGAAGTGACATCAATAGCCTCGACTGATAAGCAATTATACCCATCACTATTTTGATGACTCACAAACTGGTACATTTTTTTTATTTTTCGAAGCCTACGGTTGTAAAGTGGATTTAGAGCCTTTATTTCATGACTTTCAAGAATTTGAGCGCCAAAATCAGAGGGAGTAGTTTTGAAATCCACATGAGCAATTTTGCTACTCATTTTTAAGTCTTTAGGATTACTGTGATCTTGAGTGAAGTGACTCATTACCCGATTACGGATATTTACGCTCTTGCCTATATAAAGTAGTGTTCCAGTGCCGTCATAAAAATAATAAACACCGGCCGATGAAGGTAGTTTATCAACTTCATCGCTAGCCAAATTCATTGGTAAAGAGGGTCTTTTTAGTTGATGTTTGCAGTTGGAAGCTATCTCTTGATCTGAAAATAATGTCGAGGACTTTAGAAAGAAATGATAAATCATCTCGGCATCGTCCATTGCTCTATGGCGATTCTCAATAACTAAATCAAAACGTTTTATTATTTGAGTTAACCCGTGTCGTTTAAACTGTGGGTATAGAGACCGACTAAATTTCACTGAGCATAGAGGTTTAGTTGAATAGTTTATACCTGCTCGGGCAAACTCACTTTTTAAAAATCCATAGTCAAATCTTGCGTTATGAGCGACTAGGACTCGATCTTTTAACAACTCAAGAAGCTCCTCTGCAATATCTTCAAACAAAGGTGCCCCGATTAGCATACCGGGTTCGATACCTGTAATTTTCTGGATAAATGGGGGTAGTGACGTCTGCGGATCAATAAAGCTTTGCCAACGCTTGATTACATTTCCATTATCTATTACGAGCAGACCAATTTCTATTACACGGTTATAAGTGACTTTACCACCTGTAGTCTCGCAGTCCAACAAAACCATTCGATCTGGAAAACCATCGGATAGTTTTGAAGTTTCTTTGTCTAGCCAGTTTAGTTGCATGAAAAAGGGTCACTACAGATCAGGAGATTTAGGAGAGTATACGACGGTCAATCGACAAACGATTGAGCTATTAACGTTCCAAACATGAGTGATAAAAACCTAATACAACCAAAATATTGATTTTAAGTAGATTTTTCTATTGAGGATCATTATCTTTGAGTTGGATCCTGCACTTGACAACAATTAATAGACAGAGGTTTTTTGTGAGGCACTTAATTTTAGTTTTGATGGCTTTGTTGCCTTCGCCATATATCAGTGCAGACTTCTCAAATGAGTATATCAAACAACATCGGTTAGAAACTGTGTCAGCTAATAATATTGAAATTGCGTATCGAGAGATTGGGAAAAAAGGAAATCCCAAGGTGCTATTAATTATGGGACTTGGCGCTTCCAACCTTGTGCATGGGGATAACATGGTAAGGGGGCTCGAAGATTTAGGTTATCAAATATTAATCTTCGATAACCGAGATACGGGAGGGTCAACTCGATTCGATGATTGGGGTCAGCCAACTATCTGGTGGCAACTGCTTAAGAACAGCCTTAGGTTGCCGGTAAATGCTCCCTACAACTTGGATGACATGGCAAAAGACACGGCGGCTTTGATGGAGGCACTCGACTATGAGGACGCCCATGTAGTTGGATTTTCAATGGGCGGAATGATCGCTCAAAAATTAGCCGCTAATTATCCCAATAAAGTAAGAAGTTTGACCTCTGTTATGTCGACCACCTTTGCCCGACACTTGCCACCACCAACAAAAGAGGCTAGAAAAGCACTCACTAATTTTTCATCCGGTAAGTCTGCTTCTGATACGACGAAACAAATGCTCGAAAGGGGTTTCTTCCCCAACTCAATGCCTCGTCAAATGATGGCCATTTTTAGATCGGGAGATCGCTCAAATGAGGTGAAAAAAATTACTGCAAAGACACTGGTTATTCATGGGCAAGATGATGGTTTAGTCCCACTATCTCATGGTGAGCATACAGCGAGTTTAATAAAAAATTCCAAAATAGTAATTTTTAAAGATATGGCACATAACATCCCACCTCTTATACTTCCGAAAATGTTGATTGCCATGACAGAGCACATGCAGTCTGCCGATCTATCAAGAATTAGGCAAAACGCAGAGAGCTCATAGTAAACCAAAGCCCTTATTTATCAGCTGTGCCGTGACTAGTATTCATCTTCGCTATGCAAGATAGTTCCTACGGGAGCGGGTGCGGCCTGTAAAGTGCTTTGTACTTTATACTCCACCGGTAATCTTGGGATAGTCAAGGCACGCCAAATACTAATTAATCCCATAATTAAAAGGCTGGCAGCAATGAGAATAAAAAATCTTTTGAGGCCAAATAATTGTAGCCAAAAGACTGCTGTAATTGGCCCAGTGATAGATGTTAATCCGCTTATCAGAATAATAGTTCCACTTGCAGGGACAATTTCTGAAGGTCTTAAATGATCATTGGTAAATGCAACTACGATTGAATACAGAGATAGAGAACAACCGCCAAACAAGAATACCAAGCCATAAAGCCATCCTGAGGCCTGATTTATGAAGCTCATTACAATTGCTATTAAAACGGCAATTAAACTTGCACAACCAATAACCCAGCGTCGATCGATAAGATCTGATAGTTTTCCTAAGGGCCATTGAAGAATCATGCCTCCTGCCATCATAGCCCCCATAAAATTAGCTACTTGAGCTATACCAAATCCTAATTTTGTTACGTAAACAGCCCCCATACTGAATAAAATACTGGAGACCCACTGAGACATTACAATCGCTATTACTCCGACCTTAGTCCTATGCCAAAGGTGTCTGATAGTCACTCGTTCTGTTTTTTCAATAGGAGGCGTTTGAACTACCGATAAAAGAATGGGAACAGCTGCGATGCTCACCATTACTGAGATTAAAATAAATAGAGTAAATCCTGCAGGATCTGCGACATTCAACATAAATTGACCTGCACAGATTCCAGCCAAAAGTATGGCGGTATAAATAGATAGTATTTGACCACGGCTAGTATTATCTGAGGACTGATTTAACCAGCTTTCAGAAACTACATATATTGTCGAGAATGCAAACCCAGTCAGTAGCCTCATCAATGCCCAGGCCCAAGGATTAATATACAAAGCATGTACTAAGATTGTTACAGACGCGACAGCTGATAGAGCAGCAAATATACGGATATGACCCACTCGTTGAATCATCTTTGGCGTAAGAAGAGAGCCTGCCAAAAAGCCTGCGAAGTAGCATGACATTAATAGTCCAATCAGCAGATCATCGAAGCCTTCTATAGCTGCCCGAACACCAAGCAAACTGCCTTGAACTCCAACTGCAAGACCAATCAAAGAAAGTCCGGCAAATAAAGGCCAGAGAGATATGATTGCGCGAATAGGCATGAGGGGGATGGCTCCAAAAAATCGCCGCCAATGTACGCCTAAAATGGATAATTTAAAAGAAGTATTTTTAAGTTTTATGAAATAGTAAAGATCATCGCTTGTTAGCAAATTCTGTAATCGTTATCCTGCAGTTTTCACCGGTAGTTAGGGTTGCTTGTGTCCTGTAAAAAAAGCCTTGAAGTCGAAAAGCAAATTAGAGACTGGCTATATAATTTTGTAATTGATCTAAACCTTTGTCCGTTTGCCCGATCCGTTATTTCGGATAAAAGTATGAGGATAGCTGTGTACGAATCCTCAGATCTAAAAAAAATTATTGATTCTTTTTTATTTGAATTAAATCTTATTCAGAGTGTTGACCAAGTTGAGGTGTCAACTACCTTATTGGTACTGCCAAATTCTTTGAGTGACTTTGATGAGTATTTGAGTTTCATTGATCTTGCAGAGGAACTTATGGCTGAAGTAGGGCTTGAGGGGATCATTCAGTTAGCAAGTTTTCATCCTAAATATCAGTTTGAAGGAGAATCAGCTGATTCTATAAGTCATTTCACTAATCGATCACCTTATCCGATAGTTCATTTCCTTAGAGAAGACATGGTTACTCAGGCAATTAATAATTTTGACAATCCTGAGAGCATCTCGGCCAAGAATATTCGCACTTTAGAGGTTATGGGACTGGATGAAATTCGTCGGCGAATGAGTTTTAAAACGCAGGATGTTTTTAATTGAAAGGCTTCGATGTTGTTGTGATTGGTGGCGGAGCTGCGGGCTTATTCTGTGCCCTAACTGCGGGGCAGCGAGGCCGTTCGGTATTAGTACTAGATAGCAGTAACAAAGTGGGTAAGAAGATTCTTATGTCAGGTGGGGGTGGCTGCAATTTCACTAATTTGGACATAAGGCCAGAAAATTATCTCTCCAATAATCCACATTTCTGTATTTCCGCTCTAAATCGCTATAACCAATGGCAGTTTATTGATCTGGTTGAGAGGCATAACATTCCCTACCATGAGAAAAGCCATGGCGAACTATTTTGTGACAACTCCTCTAAAGATATTCTTAAAATGTTATTGAATGAATGTGCGGCAGCAAACGTAATTATTCGAACTAAGTCAATTATCAGTCAAATTAAACTTACTGAAGAGGGAGGTTTTAATCTATCTGTTGCGGACCAGAAAATTCATTGTCAATCATTGGTTGTTGCCTCAGGTGGGCTGTCAATTCCAACCCTTGGGGCTTCGGGTTTCGGCTATGACATTGCAGAACAGTTTGGCCTTGGATTATTGCCCCGAAGTGCAGGTCTGGTACCTTTTACATTCAGTGATTGGGTCAAAGATATTAGCGTGACCAATTCGGGCTTATCCATTGATGTGGAGATGTCAGTCAATGGTGTTAGCTTTAGGGAAAATTTATTGTTTACTCATCGTGGCATCAGTGGTCCAGCTGCTTTGCAACTCTCTAGTTATTGGGAGCCAGGACAGGTCATTAGTATCAATCTTTTGCCAGATCAGGATGCCCTGTCTCTCCTGTTGGGGTACAAGGAATCCAATCCTAAAAGTCTTTTGCGTAATCTAATTGCACCATTGCTATCCAAGGGATTTACACAGTCTTTACAGTCACGTTATTGGCCCCAATATGCCGAAACACCCATTGCAGAAATAGCCAATTCAACATTGGAGAACTTGGCAAGCCACCTATCTAATTGGAAATTAAAACCCTCGGGGACGGAGGGATATAGAACCGCAGAAGTGACTTTATGTGGAGTCAATACTGATAACATTTCATCAAAAACTATGGAATGTAAAACCCAACCTGGCCTGTACTTTGTCGGCGAAGTGCTTGATGTTACGGGCCATTTGGGGGGGTATAACTTTCAGTGGGCCTGGGCTTCAGGTTATGCTGCAGGTTGTTACGTTTAGCGCTATTTTCGGTTTGACTTGGCTTTTCTGCGCCGCTCCGCTGCCTTTTCTTGGCGCAATTTCTCACGCTCTGCCTTCTCAGCTTTTAGGACCGCCACTTGCTGCATTTCAGCCTCAATAACTTCAGGTGTTTCAAAGCCCAAAGGTCCTAATAATCCAGCGCGCAATTCATTAATAAAGATGGTCGAGACGCGCTCTAAATCCACTCTTCCGCCAGCTCTAAGGCAACCGCGTTGTGAGCCTATGATTTCCAATAGTTCAATTTCTGTCGATGGTAACTGATCAATGTTAAAGCGTTCTTGAAGGCGTGCTGGATATTTTTCAAGTAGAAATTCGGTCGCAAAGAAAGCTAGATCCTCGTAATTAACAGCAGTGTCTCTGATAGCTCCTGTGGTCGCTAAGCGAAAGCTACTCTGAGGATTTTCAATTTTTGGCCATAGTATTCCTGGCGTGTCTAGCAGCATGATGCCGTTTCGAAGATTGATTTTTTGCTGACCTTTGGTGATAGCGGGTTCATCTCCAGTTTTTGTAATGTGCTTGCCGGCAAGACAATTAATTAAGCTAGACTTTCCAACATTTGGGATGCCAGTCACCATAACTAAAGTACTTCGACCCTCTTTTTGCGGGCTGATTTTATTAATTAGGTCAATAATTTGGTTGCTAGGATCATGATTTTTTAGATCTAAAGCCAAGGTTTTCGTATTAGCTTTTTGCTCAAAATATTTCTGCCATAATTTAGTGATCTCAGAATCGCCTAAATCAGTTTTATTGAGCACCTTAATCTGAGGCTTTTCAGCACCAAGACTCTGAATAAATGGATTAGAACTGCTAAAAGGAATTCTTGCATCGAGTACCTCAATAATGACGTTGACCAGAGGCAGCACCTCTATCATTTCATTACTAGCTTTATGCATATGACCAGGAAACCACTGTATAAACATTTTATTCTCGATCAATAGTTACTAAAAAGGCCTAACCATGACTGACAGTCTAACAAAGTAATATTTGGAAACATACGTTAATACCGATACTATATTCGCCACGTACCTTTAATTAGTTAGTACTTTTGTAATGAAAATTAGCCTCACATTTAATAGTCAACCGATAGACAAATTGTTCGTTTGTAAATATTTAACTAGTGCGGAAAAAGAAGGTTAAAAATTTCGATGACTCGAAACTGCAATTCCCATACGTTATCAAGGCGAGACTTTCTAAAAAGAACTTCATCGGTCGCTCTTGCGTCTTCTTTAGCTGCTAACTCTTTGGGTGTGATGGGACTATTGAATGCGAGCGAAGCACTTGGCAATTCTAATGACTATAAAGCATTAGTATTTATATTTTTAAATGGAGGAAATGATTCGTTCAATATGGTGGTTCCTATGGGAGCGGGACCTCTTAGAAGCAACTATGAATTAAATCGCGGAGTTGTGTCGCTCACCGAAAATAGCCTTCATCAATTGGACTTGGGATCTTCGGCAAAAATTTATGGCGATATAGGTTCTAGTGATTTTGGTCTGCATAATCAATGTGTTGACATGGCGGAGATGTTCAATAACCAAGAGATGACTATACTGTGTAACATTGGCAATCTCACAGCACCAATTACTCGAGATCAATATCTAGGTAATACCGGCGAATCTATTGAACTTCCCCCGCGGCTATTTTCTCATTCTGATCAACAAAGGCAATTTCAAAGTGAGCCGACGGGTTCGTTTAGTTACGGCTGGGGAGGGCGCCTTGCGGAGATGCTTGAGTCCTACAATAACAATCCCCTAGTGTCCCCACTAATATCCTTGGCGGGACTAAATCCTTTCCAGGTCACGTTGCAGGGTGAAATAAATCCATATGCGCTTGGGAACAATGGGATTGTTCCACTGAATAGATTTAGTGGTGCCCGGAGTACTATGGTCACTAACTATATGACATCAATAGATACTTCCTCTCACCTCATGGCTCAAAAATATTCCGATATCTTTGGTTCCGCAACAGTTGCTCAGGATATTATTGAGTCTGCGTTCAGCACAGCCGAGTCTTCTGGTGTTGATTTTGATGGCATATTTTCGGCTGCTGGTGTGGCGGATGACAGCACTATCGGTAAACGCTTAAAAACAGTGGCAAAAATGATTAAAGGGCGCTCAGCTGAGGCAAATAAGCGACCTATTTATTTCGTTGAGATGAATGGTTTTGATACTCACGCCAACATGTTGCCCAATCATAGCAGTCAAATGACAGAGTTAAACGCAGCGATTAAAGCATTTAGAGATACTCTCTACGAGCAGGGAGACTACGACAACGTGTTAAGTTATGTGGGATCTGAGTTTGCTCGAACTTTAACGCCTAATGGGAATGATGCGAATGCCAGTGGCACTGACCATGGCTGGAGTGGTAATGCTCTAGCCTTTGGCGGAATGGTTGATGGAGGAAAGTTCTTCGGCACATATCCTGACCTTTTGATTAATCAGGGATTGGATGTTGGTGGACGGGGTAGATTTATTCCTACCCATTCATCCTCCCAATGCTCGGCCGTTATAGCAAATTGGATGGGTGCAAGTCAGTCTAACATTAGCCAGATTTTTCCTTCACTGAACAACTTCCCCAGTCCTTTTGATGAATCAGTTAATATTAATTTTATAAAATCGAGTTAGGGCTAACATGCGAGCATATTTGGGAAATATTTTTATTCTAATTTTCCTGGGATTTATTTCCTCATGTGGAGGTGGAGGAGGGCCATCTTTGGATATTCCTCCGACTCCGCCTGAACCTGCTCCAATAATCAGTATATCTGTGACACAGAGTCAGGCCTATGAGAAAACACAGGAAGTTGCAGAATTAAGGATTGAGAGATCGGGCACGGCTAAAACTTTAAGTATCTCATATTCAGTGGAGGGAAGTGGTGATGACAGTATTGGGTCAGCATCCATATCTGACTATGAGCTTGTTTATGAAGATGGATCGTTAGTGGAAGATTCGATAAATTTATCTGAAAATCAAGACTCAATAATAATCCATGTTCGGCCTAAAAATGATGCACAGAGAGAGATCCCTGAGACGCTGACGCTAACGTTAAATGATGGTTCAAGTTATGACTTGGGTGATGAAATTGTTGCCAGTATTACGATAAATGAAGCGACTAATGAAATATCCAATAATCAGTTATTCCTTGGTACCTTTAAGGCGCAGGATAGTGTGCCAACAAATGCCTCTGGTCTACTTAGCTTTGTTCTTCAGGGCGATAATTCGAAGGGCACGCTTACCTATACATACGCAAATTTAGGAACGCAACGGACAGACCAGCATATTCATCTCTGGCCTTCAGGCACTATTATCCATGACATTAAAGATGAGGACCTACAAAGTAGCGGTAACGTAAGTGATTACGAGTGGAATATCGAACCAGGGGGTATTTTCACTAATAAGCAGCAGATGCTAGATGCACTTTTCAATGGTGAGTTTTATATCAATATCCATTCAGCGGCTTTTCCGGGAGGAGAGATACTCGCGCATTTAGTATTTGATGCCTCGGCAGAACCACCAGAGCAATTACCTCTAACTGAGCAAGACGTTGATATAGATATTATTCGTTTCCTCACTCAGGCTACCTTTGGAGCAACACCAGAAAGCTACTCCGAGTTACGCTCGTTGATAGATGTTGAAGGTAGTAATCGTGAACAAGTTTATGAGTTATGGATAGATCAGCAATTCGATATTCCAGAGACCAGCATGTTGGCGCTAGATAACCATACCTATGACCAATTCCCAAGTTACAACCATGCGGCTTTGAAAACTGAGAGTTTCTGGCCTATTGCAGTTTATGCGAATGACCAACTTCGTCAAAGGGTCACCTTTGCATTGAGTGAAATTTTGGTCATAAGTCGTGCAGATGGGCAGGTCAGGAATAAACCCCGAGGTATTGGATCGTATTGGGATACGTTGTCGAGTAATGCCTTTGGTTCCTATAGAAAATTGATTGAAGATGTCACGATGCATCCAATGATGGGACTTTATTTAAGTCATTTACGCAATAAAAAGGCTGACGCTGAGGCTGGCACGTTTCCTGATGAAAATTATGCAAGAGAGGTTATGCAATTATTTACTTTTGGATTAGTGCATCGAAATATTGATGGGTCAATTATCCTTGGTGAGGATAACCTACCAATCGCTACTTACTCAAACGAAACTATACAGAATATGGCTAGAGTTTTTACAGGATTGGGGCTCAGTTATGGTGTAAACAGCGCTGAGGAAACGATTGAAAATACGAACTTTAACCGTGGATTTTGTGGTCCAGCAAACTCAACTCATCATTGCTGGACTCAACCAATGAAATTTTTTCCTAATCAGCACGATTTTGGTGAGAAAAAGTTATTTATTGACGATGGCCAGTTAGTTATTCCATCCAGTGCAAGTCAGGATTCAGACCAGGCGCTAATGGAATTAGGTCTTGTTCTTGATGGCCTCGTCTCCCATCAAACAACTGCTCCATTTATCGCTCGTCGACTTATTCAGCGATTTGTTACATCCAATCCTAGCTCTGGCTATATAGAACGTGTTGCGGTTGCCTTTGGGTCAGATGGAGATTTGCGCTCTACTATTAAGGCAATATTATTGGATCCGGAGGCTCGCTCACCATCGGTATTGAATTCTAAAACCTTTGGGAAATTTAAAGAACCTCTCCTTCAAATGACAGCTGTCATGCGATTATTGGAGGCTAATTCAAAAATTGCTTTGGGAGCAGGCGATGAGGACGTCGGAATAGTTGGTACCAACTATCAATTTGCTCATCACTTCTCAGATGGCGCGACTCTAATGAAGCTTGGATCTGTCGTTCCTGTGCTAGGACAAGAAGTACTCTCCGCGCCCTCGGTATTTAACTTCTTCTCTCCCGATTTTTCGCCAACTGGAGAACTAGCGAGTCAAGGGCTTGTGGCTCCTGAACTCACTCTTATCACCGAGAGCCAAATTTATGCGATGTTTAATGGATATGATAAGTTCATTAATAGCGGTTATAACAGAAACCGACTTCCGTACTCTGCAGACCAGTCAAGAACTTTACTTAACACGAGTCGACTGGATGAGGTTTGGAATAATGAAGAGGGTGATGAAACTGCAAAATCTACCGCATTAATCGATTACCTAGATTTCTATCTAAACAGTGGTAAATTGAAGAAAACCGATAACCAGGGGACTCGCACTGAATTAATTTATGCTTTGCAGGGAGCTTCTTGCGAGCCTGGAGGGACTACTATTTGCGA
>Ga0115013_10000264_pt1 | contig 33673 bp, 25 predicted proteins | sample SouAtlMetagenome_2_FD_88686 | JGI IMG/M metagenome (GOLD analysis project Ga0115013, IMG submission 88686) | Marine eukaryotic phytoplankton communities from Atlantic Ocean - South Atlantic ANT15 Metagenome | ecosystem: Environmental > Aquatic > Marine > Oceanic | place: South Atlantic Ocean...
ACAGCCCAGGATACAAGCCAGGCTACTACGGTGGCAAGGGAGGAAAAGGAGGAAAGGGCGGAAAGGGCGGATACTACGGCCCAGGATACAAGCCAGGCTACTACGGTGGCAAGGGAGGAAAAGGAGGAAAGGGCGGATACTACTACTATGACTACTATGGCCCAGGATACAAGAACAACCGACAACTCGGCTCCTACGGTGGCAAGGGAGGAAAAGGAGGAAAGGGCGGATACTACTATGACTACGACTACTACGGCTACTACGACTACTACGGGCCAGGAAAGGGTGGTAAAGGAGGTAAAGGAGGATACTACGATTACTACGGCCCAGGTAAGGGAGGAAAAGGAGGCTACTACGGTGGCAAGGGAGGAAAGGGCAGTAAGGGAGGACAGTGCGAGGTCATCTGCGAATGCTCCTCCGGATCAAAGGGTGGTAAAGGAGGAAAAGGCTACGACTACTACGGCTACGGAAAAGGAAAGGGTGGCAAGGGAGGAAAAGGCTACGACTACTACGGCTACGGAAAAGGCAAGGGTGGCAAGGGAGGAAAAGGCTACGACTACTACGGCTACGGAAAAGGCAAGGGTGGTAAAGGAGGTAAAGGAGGATACTACAACTACTACGACTCAGGCAAGGGTGGTAAAGGAGGCTACTACTACTACGGCGGCTACTACGGCTACTACTGGTAGATCCTTCATATCGAACAAGTTGCCTCGGTAACGAGACACTAGGGCGATGAGTTCCCTCGTCTTTTCGTTCGATCATTTTGTTTCCATCGTGTTGTGTCTGTTGCCTTGGATGAAGCCTTATGCGCCACGATCAGCTCGGCCATCTTGAGTCGAGCGAGGTGTGTTTTGCTAATGTAACATAGCGCTTGCGAGGGGATTGCATGTTTTGTGATGTATACTCTCTTTACGACGCGGGTTGGGTGCAACTTCGGTTGCGCTGTATACCAATTCGTTTCGTGCTGTCGGCACGGGTTGGGTGCAATTTCGGTTGCGCTGTTTCCAATCTGTTTCGTGCTGTCCGAAGAGCCTTATTATGATGTCCTTTATCTCTAAGTGGCTGATGTAATATTTTAAAGTGTATAAGTTCTAGACTAGTATTAACAGTAATAATAGAGTTTTACATCCATCCGATGATTTCTTTTGAGCATTGTAAATTGAAAAAAGTACCTTACTGAAGTTTGTGTTTCCGTTACGACAAGCAATGCGATTTTATGTAGAACAAGACTAAAGTCGATGAGTATACACCAGCCCCAACTCCTACCCTACAAATACAATATACTCATCTGAAAAGAAAAACAATTTGTTGAACAAAATCCACTAGTGACCATGAACCCGAATCTGAGTTTTCTCTCTTTTTTCTTGGCGTTTCACTGTGAGCGACATAAAGAAAATAGGATATATGCGAAAGCATGAGTTGAAATGTCGTATTCGTTGTGGGATAGAGCCTATCAACAGTATATGTAGTCTTCAAGTGTTCCTCTAATCTTGAATTTGTACAGATTAGTGTTCAGTATTAGAGAGATACATCCTTCTCCTCCCCAGCATTCTAGAGAGCCTGGGCAAACTTACACAAACAAGGGCAAAATGTGGTTGTTTGATTCAAGTTGTACCACAACCAAAATAACAAATAGAAATCAGATACATATTCAAATGTTTCTTTAACCTTGAATATCTGAAGGATAGCTATAATAAAGCAGCAGCAGCAGCAGCAGCAGCACCAGCACCAGCGTCGCGAAGAAGTGAAGCCACCAGGTATAATGTTCCATTCGTGAAAAATACAACTTCAAGTTGTTTATGGTAGAAGCATATGCATCGCTGTGTGCACAGTAGCTGAAAGCAAGATGTTTTGTTCTATCTGATTTTGTTCTCAACAGTATTAGATTACCTATCAATCATAGCTTCTGAAATAGTGCGAACTCTCCAAAATATTCAGAAGCTAGCTTCTATTATTTTTGATAATTACGAACTCCATCACAGGACTACAGCAACCTATCCCACGAAACTTTACCACTCTAAGTGAAATTGCGGGTGTCGTTGACGAGCGATGCCCTCAAACATATTAGGATAGAAGGTAATAAACTTCGCGAGCGCAAGGTCGTTCTCAAACTTTTTGAGAACAAGTCCCATCGGATTCTCACAGCTTTGATTCCCTATAAAATTCAGTCATAATAAATTGATTTATATATACCTCTAAGTCATTCCAAGATTTATGCTTTGGGCACGGGACCTTGATTTAATTATAAAACTCTGCTATCAAACAATGGACATTGAAGTCTAATTCCAAGAATTATGGAAATAAATATTGGCGGACAGAGACAAAAATTAATTGACTTCGCCGTTGAAGTCATGCATCTCTCACAAAATTGATTTCACGGGATCTTTCGATTTGGACAAGAGACACAAGAATACCAGCAGTTGAAATAGACAACAAACAAACAAATACAGATAGTCCAACGATGCTCGACATTTCGAAACAGACGAAATTACAGCAGATTCTTTCGGTAGACGATTCCGCCACGGCCCGCAATGCTGCTCTTCTTGCGTGCAACCCGCCAAAATTCCGCCAGACAAAACGCCGCTCCTCCGAACCTTCGAAACGGCGGTTCATTTCTTTTGCTCCCGTCGATGATATTTTCTTCGTCCCCACCCTCAATGACATGAGCCTCAAAGAGATCCAGGATGTATGGTACAACGAGCACGAGGTGAAAATGCATCGCAAGGCGTTCAAAAAAATTCTAAAGAAAATGATGCTCGGAATTTACGAGCACGATGATCACTGCCCCGAGAGCGAAACCCGTGGTCTGGAAACCAAGACACCGATTGGATCCGATGACCGACAAATCAATCGCGAGGTAGCTCTTTTTGCCGTTCTGGACGAACAGGAAAAACAACGATATTACCGCACCTATGACCCAGCACGGATTGCCAAAGTCTATAAGAAAAAGAGCTTCGGTTGCCAGGCGCAGGCCATTTTGATGGCCGCCATGGACGCCCAGGTAGTGCGAGATATGATCGATATCGATATACTAGCCAACTGCGAGCACTGTCAGTACAACAAGGAACTCCGAGAGGCAGCCTTCAATTCTGACAATGAAAGCGTCTACGCAGCTTCCGAAAGCTCGGATTCTTCTGAAGCACATTCGTTGCCCCCTACTGATTCTAGGATACCAAAAGACAACGAGGAAATCAAGCAAAAGATTCGCCCAAGACGATGGAGCTTGTCTACTTTCACAAACAATCTTGCGAGTCGGAGCCGGAGACGGGTCGGAGTTTGCAAGTAAAATTCAAGCAAGCACACAATTTCAAAAATATTTCTTCTGCTGTAAAACTACTGCTCTGTACGACTACTATTATTAATTGCTACTATTAAGACGCATTTTGATTGACAACTCTATTACGACTGCTGCTTGTTATGAAGAGAAATAGGACATTGTCGAGTGCGGCAGGAAACGTTGACACGAGACGAAATCTTGTCCAAGGGACAATGGGTATCGATCGTGACATGATTCCACAGAACAATGAATGTCAATGCCGAGCTTTATGATGATTCATGTTCTCCCAAGGGATTGTTGAGCCTGTGCCAAACCCGGTTCGAGTCTTGTCGCCGATAAAGCATGAAGTAGTGAGCGTGATAATGCAGTGGGACGAATGCTATTAATATTGGAATGGATCTTGATCTCATTTAATTGTTCTCTTCTACTCGTAAATTCTCTTTCTTGTTCATTGAGGGTTCGTTTTGAATTAGAGATTTAAAGGGGGAAAGGAATGAAGCCCTCTATAAAACGTACCTTTTGTGTGAAGTGCTATTTTTCATTTTCGGGGGATCTTTTAATAATTTGGTCCAAAGAATTTTTTGTCTCAACGCATCTAATCGTAAATGTCCCCTTGTCACAACCAAAAAAGAAAATTTTTCTCTCCGTCATCCCTCCGAGCTTCTACCACCAAAGAATGGAAGAGGTCAATCAACGACCCTTATTCCTACGTTGACTTTTGACAACCATGGAAAAGCGAATCGTAAAACGAAAAAGGACCATCCATGATAGGATCAAGCAACACCAAGAATTGCCGAAACTCCCACCCGATATTTTGGCGGAAATTGCAACTTGTGCGAATCTACCGATTCACGTTCTAACGCAATCCTTTGTCGGCAATCGGTTCTGGTTCTATCACGTATTGCCCCGGATTCCAACACTGACGGTGACTCGAACGAAAGATTTGGATGTTTCATCGTTCCGCAAAACGTTTGGAAACAACAACGCCAGCAATAGATGTTCTGTCAAAAACGTCCAAATATTGTCCCTCGTTTACAATCGCCGTAACGACGAGGACGATGGTGATGACAAACTGTACAAGGCCTTTTCTACTGTATCCGCAAATCGGATTGTTCCCTTTGTCTCGCAATTTTCTCCATTCCTCCAGAAACTCGTGCTCGGCGGTGGGAACCATAATAATTCTTGCGAACGTCCCGTCTATCTGGAAGAGTGCACATATCCTGCAGAAGGCAATCGACGACGTTGTTACCAAACCATGGTTTCGTCAATATGTGAAGCTTTTACGAGTCAATTGATACCGCGCAATATCGAACTCCAAGGTATTGATATTCGATGCAACAATCCCGATTCGGTACGGATGCGTGTCGTCCCGATAGAACGGCAGCAGCGCCTGCAACGGTTGCGACGTCTACGACAAGAACGCCAACCAGGGCGAGCAGTAGCAGCTAGCAACGCTGATGATAACAGTGGAATCCATTGTAGATTCTGTAGCGATGTGTTGAAAAACATGCCTCTAAAAAACCTCATGTCACCGAATTTACGATTGTGTTGCACGGCTCGAGAAAAGCTTCAGATCATCAAGGATTGTCGACCGGATGGGGAAGCCTATCTCCAATCTCAGAATATTTGGAAAGATCTATTGCAATTTGTGGCTTATCCGTGGAAAATTCGCGATGATAATGACGATACTGAAAACGATGTCTTATACGAAGCCCTCGACTTTTCCTTGCCGCAACTCCAACAAATGCGTATACTCATAAACGAATGGGGGTATTGTCCCGATTTGAACGATCCAGAAATAATCGATCCTCTTCGGGAAGAACTGTTGGATCATCCTCTCATTACTCAACGGGCAAAAGTAATGCTCGAGACATACGTTGGGTACAAACTCAGGGAAGGTGTGGATTGCGCAGTTGTGGACGATCAGTACAGCGCTTTCTAAACAAAACCATCGTCCCTTACGATGTGTCGCGAGATAGAGTGCAAACATTTATTTTAAAAAGATAGATTGGACAATATTGCACAGCTTGAAACTTGTAGTTATCAAAAACCAAATCCTCATAGAGTACAATTATCACCATTTACATTTGTATCGGGTAGCGTAACAATTCGAAATGGGCACCAAGTGCCTCGTGCTTTCAGAAATGAAAGGAGATCAAAGAATCAGAGTTTCTGAGCTTAAAACAAATGTTCCTATTCGTAGCAATTATTTGCTAATCTTTCCCCAAATATATTCCTGGCTTTCGATATGAGTAACCATGCTGGGGCACCACAGTTTCAAAACTTTTTGTTTCGATTCTCTTTACAGATATGTACGGCGACCAAGGAGCTTTAATATCCCATTGCTTCAAACATTTAGCGAATATGGTTGCATCGGATCAGATATCTTGGAACACTACACCTTCAAGAGAGCGCTTACTTGAATCTAGGATCAAGGTTTTGGCAAAACATAAAGTCATGTATACAAAATTTGAAATTATGATCTTGGTCGAAATATCTATTTGTCGAGTTCTGTTCTATAGTGAGCATTTTGTGCGAGGATTATGGAAACTAAAAACGAGAGGATACGAAGCAAAATGAAAGCTCGAGTGTATTTGGTATAGGAGAGCTAAAATAGAAAAGCTATCAAGACACCTATAACAGTTGCGATAGGAGGAGATGAATGCGTTTAAAATTCAGAAATAGTATCAATTAAGCTCGTTCCTAATGATTTAGAGGGCACCAGTAGTGCAACGAGTATACATGCATTACTATCTCTTACAACTCCGCAGCGGCGGCTTCCCCATCATTGTCATACAAGAGCTTATTCAGAGACCGCAATGCTAGATTGACGTGGAGCTGGACACCGGTTGGGAGGACATGTTCGTCCAGGGCAAAGGAGGGATGGTGCAGACCAAAGTCGGTGGGGGGAAGGTGTTTGGCTTCATCGCCTCCCGATCCGCTACCCACAAAGAAAAAGACAGACGGGATGGTCTGTGCCAAAAAGGCAAAGTCTTCTCCACCCATGGTTGGGACAACGCTCCGTGTCGCACCCTCCACAGAAACCAGATCAGAAACCCCCGTGGACCAATCATACAATTCCGGATCGTTGGAAGTGGCAGGATACCAATCGGGCATGTACTTGATGCTTGAATCCACTAAGTCGTGGAGTTGTACCGTCGCATCTACCATTCGTTCGAGCTTGGCCTTTTGATCCAACAGCATTTCGGTGCTGAGTGCCCGAATGGTCCCACCCACAATCACCATTTGCGGAATGACGTTGAAGGCATCCCCTCCCAGAAACTTGGTAACGGAAATTACACCCGATTCCAATGGGGATATTGTTCGAGAAACCACCGATTGCAGATTCATGACCAGCGAGGAGGCGGCAACGATTGGATCGCGTGTGAGATGGGGCATGGCAGCGTGTCCGCCCTTGCCTTCTAAAACAATCTCGAACATTTCTGCGGCCGCCATGAGGACTCCCGGTTTGCCAGCAATCGTTCCCGATGGAAGACTGGTAGAGGAGTAAAAAACCAACAATAGTAGTAATTAGCAAGCAAGCAAGAAACAAAAATTCCAACACCTCGCAAAAGAGTTTAGAATGCATACACAAAAAGAACGATCCACAAGGAAGCTCCCTAATAATTGACTCACCCTGGCCACACATGCATCCCAAAGCCCAGCTTCGCTTTTGGTTCAAGATCCACAACGCCCTCTTCGACCATTCTCTTCATTCCGGCTCCGCCCTCTTCCGCTGGCTGAAATACGAGTCTATTTTATACCAGGGATACAGAAAAGAGCATTCCAAAGAAGAAAACACCGTGCGTGTGAGAATCTAGAATAACAAAAGAGCAATAGAAAAAAGAAGCGATTTCTTCTCCCCGAGCAAAAACGAACGATTCCCAAATTCACACACTCCAAAGTCAAAAAAGCAGTCTTTGTTTCTTCTTCTTTTCTTACCGAACGGTGCCCTGGATTTGATCCTCTACTTTTTTGAGGATTGCTGCCGCACCCAAGAGCATCGTAACGTGTCCATCGTGTCCACAGGCGTGCATCTTGCCCTTGTTTTGGCTCTTGAAACTTTCAATTCCCTTGGTGGCCTCCAAGATGGGCAGTGCGTCCATGTCGGCCCTCAAAATAATGCAGGGACCTTCCTTGTCGTTTTGGGAACTTTTACCAATATGTGCCACGACACCGTATCCACCATCTCCCGGAAACCGATCCGGGTGCGTGTTCTTGGCCCATCCGGTCGTGTAGTCAATGTTGAGTTCCTCCAATATGGCCGTGATTTTGTGGGACGTGTGTGGAAGTTCATACATGACCTCGGGGTCCTTGTGCAATGCCCTGCGGGTCGTTTCCAAAAAGTCTTGGAGTTCTTTCGAATTCGCCGTTTCTCGAATGGCGTCTCGTAAACCTTCCGATACAGAAGAATCATCGCTGCCACCGGTCTGGAAAAAGGAAGACACGGCCGACGACAAATCCGAAATTCCCGGCAGTGCGTCGTCTCTCTGTATCGACTTGGCGGCACCACGAACTGTGGCAGTGTTGTCGTTGTTGCTGCCTTCATTGGAATCATCACTCTTTTTCTTGTTGCCCCCAAAGGAGAGGGCGGAAACAAAGTGTGACCCCAAGAGTCCAAAAAAGAAAAGGGAACGAACGGATCCAACGACTCTCATATTAGTTGGCGTTTCTTTTTTTTAAAAAATGGTCTTTCAAAATCTAGTTTTGATCTCGAAGAACTTCAAGGTTGTTTCTCGTTATATTCGACAAGATGTCAGTTTGATATCTTGTATAGTTAGTAGTTGGAGATAGTCGACTACTGCTGAAAAGCCAACTCACAAGTATTCAATGGATGAAGGAACTCCGTTGAAAGATGATTTCAAATCTATCGAACGGATAGGAATATTTCTTGCGTGGCTAACGTATTAGGACGTTTTCTCTTGCTATAATGGCTATTACTACTGTAGATATGTAAGTAGGAAGGGTACCATTCCAACGACTCAAAAAATCCCATGTTCCAGTGTGGGGAGCTGAAAGTGTTGGCTGCATGGCATTTGTAATTATTTCTTTGAGCCTTAGATTTCCAAAATCTCTTCTTCTTGGCTTGTTGCTTCTATTCTTAAGCTTCTGAGCCTCAATCCCCATCACTCCTGCATCTGGTAGCATCGGATTGTCGCTACAACGGAGGCATTTAGTTGGTCATTACGTCTGACGTAAATACGTACATTCGAAATGTTAAATAGACTAGAACATAGTTTCTGCTCGCACATTTAAACCCCCGAATAAACCCATAGCAAATAAAGAAAATTCAATCTGTTCGCTTCATACTGTTTATTATTATTATCATGTGATTATATACTTAAGTTACACTAGCATGCTGTTCACCTCTACCTCCGCGCAATTAATCACTTTGTCGCCGTAATCGATGGCTGCCGTGGTGAGCTCCGTCTGGAGCGCCTCTAGTGTGGCAGCGTCTAGGGGGAAGGATTGAGAAGGTAATTCGTTGGCCATGTCGTCCGTTTTGATGGCTACCGCTACCTTCACGGCAACCTCGATGGCGGCCTCGATCTTCTTGTTCCAGTCGTCCTTGATGCCCTGCACCAACTCTGAGAGGGCCACGGTGTTGGCATCCACGTACTGCTGCTCCAGTGCATTCAGAATATTGGAAGTGTAGTCATCCAAAGATGGAATGTTGTCTGGAAGATTCTTGTCGTAGGTGTTTAGGTTGGAGACTCCGCCTGGGAAGTTCTCCGCAGCGTAGGATTCCACCTCCGTGACGAACTCGTTGAAACGTGCCTCCAGGTCCGAGTCCAAAAGGGGCAGGGTGATGGAGGATTCGAATGCGGGTTGCATCGTTTTGACAACGTAGTTCATGACGACCAAAGCCTGTTCGACCAGGGACGGGTCCAGGGTAGGAGATGCGGTAGGCAATTGGGTCGGCTTTGCCGAAGGAGTGGCGCTAGGTGACGGGGTAGGCAGAGCCGTGGGTTTCGCTGTGGGGGGATTGGTAGGTGGAGCCGAAGGGCTTGCCGTGGGTGACGCAGTGGGGGTTGCTGTAGGTGTCTTGGTAGGTGATACAGAAGGAGTGGCGGTAGGAGCGCTCGTCGCCGCTACCGCATCCGTTGGCTCTGCGGTGGGAGTATTGGTGGACCAGGGAGCCTTCTGGAGGCTCATGTTGGCGAATCTCAATCCCTCCCGGATGTTTGAAAAGAATACGCGGAAGCCTTCAGCTTTGGCAGCAGTGTCTGCACCGATATAAAAGGAATTTGTCAATAGGTAGAAGCCGGATGCTTCTTTGGTCCATGGATCGTAACAGTATTCGCTGGTTGATCTGGGAGTTCCGATACACCCTGGTGTTGGGACGCTGTTCGATTGCCAGCATTTCAAACCGGGCAAGCAATCCTCGTTGCGATCGCAGTCCCCTTCGCAGACGTTCAGCGATTGCGATCTGGCAATCCATCCATTGTTTCCAACGACATTGAATTCTTTGGAGGGGGTTGTGTCTCTGGAGGGTGCCTCTAGCTTGAGGGTTTCGAATCGCTTCCATTTCTGATGATCGTCCACTTGGGTCTCGTAAAAGCCAAGCATGGGACCTGGTCGAAGGCCATCTTCTGTGATATCGTTCCCATCGTCGTCGAGGACCTTGTAGTACACGCGGAACGTATATTCGCCCTCCTCTAGGCAGCTGGTGTCAAGCCATTGCACAAAGTGTCCGTAGTCTCGATCAAAGACGACGGCATTCTGGCCGTTTACGCCTGCGGAGGCGCTGGATTCGTGATCGCTTCGAAAATGCTGCCAGCCATCCAAGCCGTCCGCACCAATGTTAAAGCCTCCATTGTGGATGAGTTCCTCGCACCGCTCGTCTGCGGGGGGCTTGAGAATGTTAATCGAATCTTCGGTGGCATATGACGAGCAGGTGGGCCGTTTTTCCCAGTAGGGGTGGACGAATTTTGGATACACCATCTTTCCATTATCGTCCTCCCACCAGACATCGAAATTTCCTTCTGGAAGAGATACAGAATAGGTCAGTTGCCGTTCCCAGGTATCTCCAATCTTGTGCATGTCCTTGTTGTTGTAGAACTTATCAACGACAACGAGGTTGCCCTTACCGTCAGAGACCTTCATGGTGTAGTTTTCCACATCGGTCCCAGAGCTGGTTTTGAAAACAACTGTGCGAAGACAGGTGCCTGGGCAGAAATACAGACACCCCTCGACGTCATGGCAGCCCTGACCAGAATCAGCAAAAGGAAGATGGAGTGATCCGATCAGAAACCCTGTGCCACCGTACTCTCCGTACAGCGAGCTCGAATCGCCTGTAAATTCAATGGCCGCGTCGGTGCCTCCGATGTTCTCATACCTACACGCGGTGGCGATGAGCGGTGTAGTGCCATCGTGGGTAACGTTGTGAAAGGAATTGTAGGCATCCCATCCCGCCTGCGCAATCAGCGTGGTTTCGACATCAATGAGCGCATTGTTGTCGCATCCCGTTTCCTTGGGCGTCCATTGGCTCAGGTGCATATTTTGGAAGGTAGCACCCCAGTTTTCCAGTGGAGAAAACCGTTGATTCGTGGGGGCACGGTGGGGATAGATGGAGATAGCCGTCCAATGGTTGTTGTAACAAAGCTCCTTGTCGCCTTCGATGCGTCCCACCATTTCTAAGCCATCGACAAGGGTGTTGTCGGCTCCGAAAATACAAAAGGCGAGACCTTCGATCTGAGCGGAGTATCCACCCTTGAAGACGAGATTCTTGACGTTGTGGAGGAGGAATGCGTGTCTGCGTCCTCGAAAGGCACGAAAGTTCTCAATGACGGTGGGCTCTGGTGGAAGCCATCCAGGTGGGTACTGCGTGAACCCTGTGCTCCCAAAGGAGTGGGCCGTGTTGTCCTTGAAGGAGCCGTACTCCCCAAAACCTGTGAACATTGGGCTATGATCGGGTCTCTGGTACATGCTACCATTGGCACGACCCATCGTCAACGAGTCGTGTGTCTCCGCCCAGTACCCATTGCTTTCGCTTCCGGCTGCCACATTTCCTTCGCTGTAAGCCAGAGAGTTACAAACGAAAAGTTGAGTGTACAGGCAGTTGGTGAGTTGGGTTGTTGGAAAAGGTTGCGTTTCTGTGCTCGAATGTCAATCACTCGTATCTATTTGGTAAATCTATTCAGTGTCAGCAATAGTCAGCGGCAACAGTCACCACCAACACTATTCACTTACAATTTGTTCTCCATGTTGGTCATCCAGAAGGTTGCCGAATTGTCGTCGTTTTCTTCTCTTCCGCTTTGATCATCGAGAAGTCGATTCTTTTCCGCATCGTGGGTATACGCACCGAGATTCCGAAGGAACTCGTTGCCGTATTCAGTTCCGTCTTCAGTCATGTAACAGTGGCCTCTGGTATCGAAAGCGACGTTGTCCTCGATGAGCACGTCGTTGGTTCCGTGCATCACATAGCAACGCTGATTCGCTTGCCGGCTATAAAATTCGAAAAAAATCGAAAAAAGAAGAAGCGATTTGATTGAGTTCACAATACATTTTGAAGAGTATGGCTGAATAATACAGACTGGGAGATCTCAATGTGATGCATCGTGTGATCTCAGCGCAAAAAAAAAATGCGTCGCTAATTTTCAAGATGCTTGAAAATCACCACTCGATTCCCGAGTCAATGTGGTGTCACAGTGTGGAGTTTTTTGTTTTTTTCAAAAAAACTTTTTTAAATGCACTCCCAAACATAAATCTACACAATAATACACGTTAGTTACTTACACAACGTTGTTCCTTACGACGGAACCAGCAGCGCTCTCGCAGATGTGAAAGTGGATGGGATACCGTCCCAGGATGCCCTGCTGGCCAAAGTTTCGAATTTCGACGCCCTCGATGCGCTGGACCACTTCGGGAGTGGCAAAGACGATCAAATGACCTCCATGCAAGTCGTCATTAGCATCGTCTTCGGCCTCAAAGACGATGCGTCGGTTCAGCAAGGCAACTTCTACCGCGTGCTTGGGATCGCTGGCGACGGTAGATACCGGATCGATGCCAGAAATCAGCTTGAGAGTTCCCGCAAAAGGATCAGTGCTCTCAATGACAGCAGTTTGGTGGTTATTCCAGCCGTTGGAGCTGCTGGTAATGACCACCTCGGAGCCAGGTTGCCAGCAACTAGCGGCCGCTTGAGATAGATGGATCTGGTTGTTGGTGCCACCTTCCATGCCATCGTCAATGTCGACGATGCTGACGGGAGCTGCGACAGGAGACGAAGAGGTGGTGAGCTCATACGCCACGTATTTGCTTCCGCTAACGACAAAAGAATCGTTCTCGAGGGAGCAGCCGGAACAATAGCCAGAGGATTCCTTGAAACTAAAGTAATTGCAGCCCTCTGTATCGGCACAGAGCTGTAGGCAGCCCTCCAGGGTCGGGGTGTCGGTGCTTTTGAACAATCGGCCGTCCAAATCTTCTGTGGGACACTTCAAATCTTGTCCGACCTCGCGATAGGAAGGTTGCTTGTTGGGATAGTAGCGTTGCCAGCGGACGTTGTCTACCACAAGGTCGGCATTGCCGTCGCCTCCCATGATTTCGGCTTGCATATAGTCCAGATCGAGCCAGCCAGGATGGGTGTCAAACACGAATTCGAAGTGGTTCCATTCGTCCTTGTTCCACTGATTGTTTTCGTAATTGTTGTTGCTGGAGGTGTGCAACCATTGGGTGTTGCCTGATGGAATGTCTTTTCCCTTGAATCTCACATGCGGACACTCATCGGCGGCGGGGTTGCAGTCGATGCCTTCTCCGGTGCTTCGGTTGAGGACACGGACATCGAATTCGAACTTCCACGTCTGACCATAGATAAAACAGCGATGGTTATCGTTGGATAATCTCTGGACCATTCCATAAATGTTGTGGCCTCGGCGCTTGTAGACCTGCGCAGCGGTGTTTCCTGGAAGCAATGGGTCATTGTAAACCTTGGTTTTGGCCTCGAAGCCTCGCTCGCGCCATCCGGCCATGAAATCGTCGGGATCTTCAAAGCCACCATTAATGATGAGGTTGCCTGCACAGGGGGATTCCGGATTCACGGTTGGTTCCATACTTACGGAGGGAGACGCGCTGGGCTCGGCTGTGGAGGTGGTAGAGTAATCTAGCAACGATTCCCACGAGGGACAGGTAGGATCGTATCCCTGGATATCGAGCTGGCCTGAACAAACAGTAAAAATAGCGGCAATCAGTATGGTAAGACATTAAATGAATGGCAAGGGCATTGGTGAGGAATGATACAAAGCAGAATGCACAAGACCACCAATGAGTGATTCAGGACACTCCTTTCCTACAATAGAAATCGATAGAAGCATCCCCATTCTCACACGACCCAACTAGATAGTACAACTTACCTCCAACCACAGCAATCACTTTCTTTCCCACCTTGCATTTCTTGGCGGCATCAGGGAGGCAACGGCCCGTGCGGGGATCCTGTTGGCTGGGATCGGCATTAAAGAAGTGATCGATGGGTTTCCCATCGACCAAAACTTCGTTTCCGTCGGCATCTTTCACGTTGTGCAGACTAATGGTTACTTGATTGCCTACGAGAGGATAGTCCATCTTGAGGATTCCCAATACCATGACCATGGGAGTGTAAATCTTGAGATTCGCTTCTGGTGGAAAGTACAACTTTCCCTCGATGCGAAGACCGTTTGGAAGATCCAGCTGGCTTCCATCGCTAATGTCCACATGGACACACGTTCCACAGGGAATAACGAGGGGCCCGTCCAAAGGAATGGGAAGCGAGGACAGAGGGGTCGCCAAGCAATCGAATGCCACACCTTCGTTGCACGGGAGGGGCATCAAGGGATCAGGACGTGGATATTTGTCCTCGTTAAGCACGCGACTATCCTCATTGCGCACTGGGATGGTGGAAGTGGTAGCATTCGAACTTAAAAAGTCGCCTTCGAAGAGTTCGATATCGCTGACTTTGTCGTCTGCGTAAAACATGCTGCTCGTTCGATCGTTCCAGGTGTCCTTGAGGTGAGGAAACACATCACCCCAAGTGGTTTCGATCGATCCGTCATTGGGAAGACTAGGAATATCGACAAGGGGAGGTGGCAGAAGTTCTTCATGGCCATTGGCAAAGCTCTTTCGAAGGTGCTGCGATGAAACCGCTGTAGGTGCGGCAACGATGCACAAGGCCGCGATCCAGAGATCGTATTTCATGTTTCTTCTTCTACTGATGACGAGGAGGATGGTGACAAAGAAAGGCAACAGCAATCGTAGTAAAGAGTAAATCTCTTTGGGCGTTTTTGTGTTGAAGGTGCTTGATAGTGTATCCTTAAAATGTATTGGTTTTGTTGCGAACCAATCCCCAGTGGATAAAATTATGAAAATAGTTTCTAATCGAGAAAAAATGAATGCTGTTTCTATTTGCTGCGCTTGTTACCGTTGCTGTGCAAACTAACTGTATCGATCCTTTTTGTTGGGTGTGTTGTGCGCAATCGAGTAAGAGAGGTTGTTAAATACGGAAGGCATGATGGGTTAACGGCCTTGAAGATCTCGGTATTTAAAGATTGGCTTGGCAATGTCCTGGTTCGCACAACCAGTACCATCACAGATCATGGCATCATCGTGTCCCGTTTAATGGTAAAAACAAGATGTTAAGCAATGACGTCCTTGAAGAAAGAAAATGGAGGACTGTATGATACTATTTTTTATCAATAGGGTTCTGGAAAAGAAGAAGGGAGGCGTCCTTCTGTGGGTTGAAGAAAGAGAAGTCACTTAACAATCGCCGATGAAAACATATGGCGTAATAAAAACTTGAATTGAAGATTGATAGCGGATATTGAACCAAGAATAAAATCGATAAAGGTTCTATCCCAGACCTAAAAGGCGACGGGAACGATATGCCATCGGTAATAATAATGACTATGGTACGCCGAATCCGAGATCTTCACGGTTCGTTATGCAGTATTATGACCGGGACTGAAGACGTGGATGACAAGGCATCAAAGTTCAAATGTGAGTAGTAGTAATGGGGTAAAATCGGTGTCGATTTATTTGAAGTTCTTGCAACGGAAAAACTAATCCAGTACATTGTATGATTCGAGATACAACATATACTATTATGATATTAGAATATCTATCATATATATGAGTAGGATTCGACTCTCTTTCTTCCAGCACTTGTGAAATTGCAGAGTGATCAAAACATGCGGCCACCACGCACGTTTGCAGTGAGCTGCTTGGTTCTCCCGAATCACCAACCACCGCACAAGAAAATAAATCTTGAGAGGGAAACGCACCAATTTTTTTCATCCTTCTATTGAATCTTCTTTGTCTGCAAGCGTCACAAGAAATAATAACAATCCAACAATCTCCCCACTAGTATTACCATGCGTTTTTCCACAGCCATTGCCACTCTCGCTTTAGTGTCTACAGCACAAGCCTTTTCAACACCGGCTCTTTCCAATGCGGCATCTCGGTTTGCTCCTCTCCAGGCCACCGTCGAGGCCTCGACTTCCGCACCCGCCGATACGTCCGTCTTTTTGACTGCCGAATCCGCCAAGGCCTGTACAGATCTGGCCGGAAGTCCCGTCTTTGCCTATTCTTTGGAAAAATTGAGGAATTCCGCCGATGCCTGCCTGGCCTTTCCAAATGCCTACGGTTTGACCGTGCGATACGCCATGAAGGCCTGCCCCAACTCGGCCATTCTCAAGTTTTTTTCTAGCAAGGGAATTCATATCGATGCCTCGTCGGGATTCGAGGTCAAACGAGCTATGGATGCCGGAATTCCCGCCGAAAATATCAGTCTGAGCACACAGGAGCTTCCAGAGAACTATGCCGATCTCATCAAGATGGGAGTCAAAATCAACGCTTGGTGAGTGTCGAATTTTTTAATGTTGGAGGTGGTATGACATGTTGAGTGTGATCCATATTTCGAATGTTCGTGTTGAATCGATAGAAAATTGCATCTTCTTAAATGTATTGCAGATGAAATCAAAATTGTTGCGGTATGGAAAGGGCTTTGACACTTTTCAAAATAAATTATTTTCGTTTGAGAGAGGAATTTTTAGTTTTATTCGACATCAATGTATACATATTTTTCTCACATGCTCTATAATTTTCTCTTTTGGGGAATGCACAGCTCCGTCTCACAGGTCGAACGCATCGGTAAGGCCTTTGAGGGGACCGGCCAAAAGGTTGGAATTCGGGTCAACCCTGGAACCGGTTCGGGTGGATTCTCCTCCTCAACCACCGGATTTTCGAAGACCAACGTGGGTGGACCATCCTCGTCCTTCGGAATCTGGTACACACTGCTCGAGGACGGGACTGTTCCCGACATTGTTTCCAAGTACGGACTCACAGTAGAACGCATCCACACCCACATTGGATCCGGAAGTGACCCCGCCATCTGGCAACAGGTGGCCTCCAAGTCCCTCAGTTTTTGCAAGGTCTGGGACACGGTCGAAACCTTGAATCTGGGGGGAGGATACAAGGTAGGACGCGTCGAGGGAGAACCCACAACCGATTTGCAGGCCATTGGAGGACCCGTTGCTGATGCCTTTCGTGACTTTGCCAAAGACAACAACGGCCGTGAACTCAAGCTCGAAATCGAACCCGGAACTTACCTTGTAGCCATGGCTGGTGCCCTCGTTTCAACCATTCAGGACAAGGTTTTCACCACCGGAGAGGGAAGCCACACCTTTTTAAAACTCGATTCGGGAATGACCGACGTTCTGCGTCCGTCTCTGTACGGGGCCATCCATCCCATGACCCTTCTTCCCGGATCCGGAAAGACGGAGGACGTTGGTAGCGAAACCGAGGACGTGGTGGTCGTTGGACACTGCTGCGAATCGGGAGATCTTATGACTCCCAAGCCTGGCGAGCCCGAGGATCTAGCCAGACGCACCCTGCGCAAGGCCGAGATTGGTGACATTTTGGTAATGGACGGATCAGGAGCCTACTGCGCGGGAATGAGCACCAAGAATTACAACTCCTTCCCAGAGGCACCAGAGGTACTCGTTGATTTGGAGGGCAAACCCCATATTATCCGAAATCGTCAGCCACTGGAAGAAATTTACAAGAACGAGGTGGATGTTCCCGAGGGACTCTACTAAAAACCAAAGAAAGATGCTGTTTTTTTTTTCCCTCTCGAAAAAGAATTTCAAATTTGACCAATCGTTGGCGAAGCGCAAAATCAACAACAACTAAAACAAAAAAGCGCACAATATTGCGAGGATAGATGAATAATATATTATAACAATTAAGAGACTACATTGACAAATACTAGAGTGGGCGCCACTGCATTTTTTTTCGTAATTCATGTATTCGTAATGAGAAAAACTTTTGCGCGATAATAAACGCAACGTCATGGTGTTATTTTGATAGTGTGCCAAAAGGAATCCTCTTGATAGTCATCAGTAGTGTCAAAATAATTGTTGCTCTCGCTCTTATACACATTCAGTTGACGAAGAGCGGTGTGTAGAGTTGCCTTAATATTCGGTGCCACGTCCTTGCAAATAATGACACATAGCCAACGAAAGTAGTTTTCTAACAAGGCGCTCTATTGCACGTATCTTTGTCTAAAACATGCAAATCACTCAGAGAAAACACATTCTTTTGTAATGTCAATTTATAGTTATTCTGCTGGAAAGACTAACTTGGATTCGTATTATAAATTCCCCAAATGAATTGACAGTCGTCGTCAAAGACTATCGAAACAATCTATTTTCGGCAGATCATTTGCTCTACCGGCCATACTGATGGTGGAAAATCATAAAAGTCGTTGCTTTCGACGAGTCTCCGTCCCACACGGTTTTTGAGACTAGCATAGATTACATAGTTTTGAATTTGAAAGAGACATCTATGATATATACAGTCTACGGAGCGGAAAAGAGTCGGTAGAGCAGCCTTGTGTTCTGCGTTGGAAGGCCGACAATTCTTGTACCCGATCCCATAAAATTAAATGTTTCGGAGGGACGTGGAAATGGTGCAATACTTGTTTTGTCAAAGGTAGTCTGCAATCGTCACCTCGTTCGCACTGTCATCGAATATCAATGTGTGAAGGTTAGGAAACATGGGCAACAGCCTAATCAGGAGAGTCTTCATGTGACGGCAGTTCATCCAAATCACAAACCCATACTCTCTCAACTTCAACACTCTCAGAGTTCTTGTAAAAAGACAGTTGGCAGAACCCAGAAAATCGAAGATATACTCGATATCACTCTCTGTCTCAAATATCATATAGAAATCTGTCAAGCTTTCATATTTATGTAACGAATGGTAAGACTTATTGCCAACATTCATGGCCATTTTCGAAATCTGTAGGTAGGCGGCATTGACTAAATTATGTCAACAGCATCCTTTGTTTTCTTTATGCTTGGTCAACGTGATTTTTGTTAAAGTAGGAATATCGCACTGTTGAATTTCGTCGATAGGACGAGACAACAATTCCAACTTTTGCGTCGTGACTATAGACAGCACTGCCGTTGCATTCACGTGTTTCCTGTCTGTCTGTGCTCGAAATCCATTCGCCATCCAAACTACCAAGTTTTAGGTCGTCACTCGAGGGATTTTGTTTCGTTTATCTGCCGAAAGTCACATCCATTTTTCAAAACATAGACCTAGTGCACGGAAACATTACATATATATTTGGGCACTGGAATCATGATGGCGGCATAGATGGTCTCTCTCTCTCTCTCTCTACCTATTTCCTAATTCGAAAAGAGCAAGTTCAACGCAAGCTACAGCATAAAATGAGCATAACATGAGTCTTTCGAGTGTGAACGTTCTCCAACAACTATGGAATAGTCTTTGCTTCCAAACCCATTATTTCGTCGCTAGAAAAAAATCAAGAATAATGAAACTAGCGAGTCGAGACACATGAACACAAACCTCTCGATAACCATCAATAACCGATCAACAGTTGAGTCCCTATTTTCAGAAGGGACTCGATCCTCTTTCATTCCACGCTCCGATCATTTTATTCGTGCTTCGCACAGTAGAATAACCGTATTCAGCGTTGAGATTTTGTCCAAAACAGAGACAACGCACGCGTGCACAGCAAAGGGCAGTTGATTGGGTCCGAGTTTGAACATCTTCACTTACACGGATGAAAACGCGCATTGAGTACACAAATGTCGGGCAGGTGCCAAGCGAGCATTTCTCTTTGAATCATCGAACTAGAAATCGATGGACGCTTTTATTTTTATTGTCCAAAGGTAGCGTAATCCAGTAGCCCCGCGGGTAACAAGAGAAGACACATCAATTAAAAAGTACCAGAAGTGGAGCCAATAGTAGAATAGCAGATACCAGTGGTTATTGCTATCGCAGTATTGTACAAACGTTTGTCGGTGACGTTACAACAACAATAACAGCGGCAGCAGTGGGAATTCCGACCAAACAACAGAATTCCAACCTCCATCCAAGGAAACGGAACCTGACAAAATAATTTGAATTTGCTATTCCAAACAAACCAATCGTAGCCTGAAAAAATAGCAACCCCGATTTTACAGTTTCCAATGTCCACCACCAACGAAACGGCAATCTTTCGTCGGCTGGATCATCCAGTGGAGGAATACATGGAGAAAGTCGAAGCGGTTATGGAAATGGATAGCACAGATTCCTCGTTAACAGGAACTACTGATCGGACCACAATTACGGTACACCGTGTCAAGGCAATACAGGAAGAAACAGCCACCATTCCAGTGGAAGAAGAATCCAACGCTCCTCCTGCCACGAATACGACAACATTGTCCAAGGAGGATTCTCCCAATGGTAGTAGCGGGCACACCGCCTCTACGAATCCAGTGACTCCAGATACATCAATCGATGGTGGTGTGGATCCAGCTCCATCGTCTCTCCTTCCTGAACTTCCCGAGGCAACGCCATCTCCAGTAGCAACAGACGATGATGACAAGCGAGAAGGGGTTGAAACTTCGGAATCTGTAATGGCAGCTGTAGTATCATCACCCATTGACGAGGCAGCGACAAAGGAAGATGGATATGATTCCATGGATTCACCACAGCGCTCCAGTATCGAAAAAGATAGTCCCACTTCATCCTTTAAGCGCAGCAACCAAAACGACAACGATTCCTACAGCAAATCGAGAAGCGAACGCAGCAGCAGTCGTGTCATACGCCGCAGCAGCAGGAACCAAATGAGCCATCGGAATCTCCGTGACGACGATGAATCTTCTTCCGATGACGATTCTTCCTACTTTGCTACACATCTTCCAAGTCCCAAGAGCGGGCGGAGTTTTTCATTCTCTAGCAATGCTAGCAACGGGTCTGCCTATTCCTCCAATCAATTCCAGCTCCACAAACAGGGGAGCGATGCATCCCTGTCATTTTCGGACGAGAGCGATGACGAAGATCATCATCCACATCTCAACAGCAGCGGTGATGTACACCTCTCTCCTTTGATAAATATGAATCGAGCGGTTGTGGACATGAACCTGTATCCCCAGCGGATTACCCGCATGCACTCGGTGAGCTCCCTCGTCAGCTCTGCCAGCAGCGAAAACAATCAGATTGGAGACGACTCCGGGGAGGATGGGCCCAACCGAAGGCGATCGTACACGGGAGATGACAGTATGACGTCTAGCATTCCAAGTGTTGCCAGCACCGGCCCGGAAATGGTCCACAATCCAGGATACCACCAGTCACCACCACCGTTTGGATATAACTACTACCACCAACAACACGTTGCTACAACGCCCCCCCAATCCTATATGGTGCAGCAGCAACCTCAACAACCTTCGGGAATGCAATTCTATTCCCAGCAAACCTCCTTGACGAACCAACAAATGATGGCCTGGTCGACAATGCCACCCAACGACAGCGAATTTGAGTATACTTCCTCCGAATGTACCAATTCGATGTCAAAGCAGCGCTCCACTTCGGCACAACAACCCTATGACCAGCAGCAGCAGGGACTTCTTTCATCCACTTCCTCCAATCCACGCAATGCTGCTGGCGTTTTGAAATCGGAATCAACTTCGACTCTCAATTTTGTCTTGAGCGAAGACGAGGATGCAGTGGGGGGACGTTCCAAAAATAATAGAAAGAGTCCATTTTCCTCCTCTACTTCGGACATGGGGAAACAGGTGGCATCCGATGGTGCCAGTGCCAGAAGGGGGAGCAATGGGCATGGGAATTCATCCTCTGGTCGTCAACAGGGGGTTGATCTTGGTAGGGGTTCATCGAAGAATCCTAGCTCGGGCAATACCATAAATTCTTCTTCTGCTGCAGTTACCAATGGGGCGAATGAAGGCCTCGCAGTATCTCCAGGGGGTGGCGAAGGAAATAGGCGCCAGACCTTCAAGGTATATTGGCGGCGATGGCTCATGCTCTTTTACATGTCGGTATTGAATTTGTTGTCGGATTGGACCTGTTATTCCGTAGCTCCAATTTCCCTTTTGACGGAAGAGGCATTTGGAAACATCGATCCAGAACGTTTGGTGGTTGTCTTTTTGGGTGCCAACGCAATTGCCTCGGCTTGTGAGCCAATGCTGTTGGCTAGATTGGGCCTTCGACGCACCGTTTTGTTTGGATCCCTGCTTTTGATGATTGGAAGTATCATCAAGAGTGGGGGTGTACCTCCCTTTACGCAGACAGAGATGGTCCCGGGTCATTCTGCAGAAGTGAGTCTTTATTTTGGTTTCTTCATTGTGGGATTGTCCCAGCCTCTCTACCAGTGTACTCCCGCCCTGCTCTCGGCCTCATGGTTCCCAGAAGAGGAACGAACCATGGCTACCGGTGTTGCTCTGAACGCTAACCAGCTCGGGATAGGATTTGCCTTTATCTTTGGAACACTCCTGGTAGAAAGTGCGGACGACATTATTTCCTACTTTGCGCTCTTGAGCCAGATTTCAACCTTGTGTTTCCTTGGGGCCCTCATTCAGTTCGAAGACGCACCTCCCACACCACCATCGGCATCCGCACGTGTCATGAAGGGCAATCTGAATTTCAAAATGCCAGACTTTCGTAGGGGGAGTGCCCAAATCCAGCGATACTTTGGACGTGAGCAGCACAGTGCTGCTGCTCCAGCTCCGGCAAGCGATGGTAAGAGTTCCAGTAAGGCCAAGAAGTCTCCCTCAAAGCGAGAAAAGGGAAAGCAATCGGCGAGAGTGTCTTCGAGGAGCAACAGCAGACGTGGAAGCTCCAACACGAGACGTCGCAACAAGAAATCCAATAGTGCCGTGGCTGCGGCTCCCTCTCCTGCGCAGTACGGGTCTACGGCAGATGCTATCAAGGCTATTGCCATCTCCAAGGCTGAGATGGAATCTATCGGTCCTTTGGCACAGGCACCATCTCCTGCCATGGATTCCGAAGGAGCTCCCCAAAGAGACGAAGAAACCGATGCAGCTCAAGGTTTGGTTCCAGGTCAGATGCCAATGGGACCAGGGGGACTACCAGGAACCTATCCTCCTGGTCAGGTGGGTTATCCCTACGGGTATGGTGGATACCCTCCTCCACCTCCAGATTTCCACTATTATCAACAGTTGCAACAGCAGCAGGCGTATTATCAGCAACATATGTACCAGCAGCAGTTGCAACAAGCCGCACAAGGCAATCCACCTCCAACGCAACCAGGTCCATACCCACCAAATCAACAACCAATGCCTTACTATCCACCACCACCGCAAATGGTCATGCCATATTCCTATCAACAACAGTACTATCCACCACCGCAATATGCAGGACTAGACTACCGATATGACGACTTTGATTACGGAGACGAGGGAGCAGAGCCAACCCTCACTGTCACCAACAACCACTTGGACATTGATATTCGAGATGACCAGGTCATTCGATCTCTTCATGCCTGCATGATTCGCCAGGGCTTTAGTCACGCCCTTGCCGCATTTACAGTGTCTGGAATCGTCATCAACACCCTGTCTACCTATATGGATTATTTGGTCCGATTGAACGGTGCACCGAGGTCCTATACGGGTATCGTTGGAGGAACCTTCCAATTTGCCATTATGGCTTCGAGTTTGATTATGGGCAAACAAACCGACAAGAGCAGAGCGTACTATTCCGTCACTACGGGCATGCTAGTGGTAGGAGCCTTTGGTCTCGCCGAATGCGGAGTGAGTTTAGATTCCAATCGAGGAAGCGATCTCCGCTGGTCTTTGCTGGTGGTAGCCGTTCTGGTGGGCCCTCTCCAACCGATATCGACAGAGCTGGGAGTGGAAGTCGCCTATCCCCTCAGCGAAAACACGGTGCTGGTGATTCAGCAGCTCTTTTCCAATCTTTTGAGCGCCTTGTTCATTCCGTTTTTCAAGTCGCTTAAGGACATTGGAACCACCGTGGTTCGGGGCAACGACGTGATTGAGCGGCCTGAGTATACCTTCTCCTTTTATCTTTTGATTGTATTACACACCTTGGTAACGGTGTACTTTGCAACATTCAACGGACGATATCTTCGATACGAACACGAAATACAAAAGAAGGAAGAGGAAGCGGCCCAAGATGCCAAAGAGGATGCCGAAGCAGCGGAGGCGGCCCAGCGGGGTGGGGAATATGCGCCATTGATTCCACCACAACGATAATAGGGAGAGAGAAAGATAACATACTTTTTGTGCTACGATCAGCTTGTGTACTAACTACTAGCAGTGTTTCTTTAGTTTGAAATCTTTTTACAATTCTAGTTTTCTACAATACTGATTGCTTGGAAAAATTTAAATTCTGAGTGTATCTTTCTATGGTAATATTTTACAAGTCCTTTTTTATGGCAGTCCCAAGAGCTGTTTTTCGTTTTCCAGATACTTGGCTTTTTCCACGGAGGAGTCTTTTTCTTGATTCTTCAAGTCCGAACGGATCGTTTCGGCCCGCTGGGAGTTGGATTCGATGGGGACACCCTCAAGAAACATTGGTGGAAGACCCTGGGCTTTTCGAACCGCATTATAACGAGGCTCATCGATAGCTCGAACTACCTCTTCCGGTCGTGGACCACCCCCCACTTGAAACCCCAGCTTGGTGTTGGCCAATGGTCCACTCTTGAGCTGGCTCGGTGGAACCCCCTTGGCGCCGCCACTATTGTTGTTACCAAATGGGGATGAATTATTGTTTTGTTCCACGGGCAATCCCGAGACATCGATTCCGGCGTGGGCAACTTTTTTCGTGGTAGTCACGACAGCGAGCGTTGCTGCAGCATCGGCCAGAAATCGTCTCCTGGGATGGCAAGAGAAGGATTGTGACGCTCGAGGCTGTAACGATAGGAGCGATACAAATAATAGCAGAGCAAACAGCGCTTCGTGTGCGTATAAGAGTCTTCTTTGCATACTTCTTGGATTCGTGTTTGTGTGTGTGTAGGAAGTTTGAAGCCGTTGTCTATTTTGTTTTTCTGTAACTACTACGTAATATTCGACATGAATCCACTGGTGCAGGGTTGATGATGATGCTTGGAGAGACTCAAGAAAAATTGAAACTCGCCTTGAACTATCGGCAGTGATCTTACGACTGATCCGATCCGATCATTTTTGAAAATTCTTCGATCGAGATCTATTTTATTTTTTCATTTCCCCGCGCCAATGCCTCTTGCTCTGCACCAATAAAATAAGCGAGCCCTTTGGTACTTGAGACACCGTGAGCCACAAATACCTCGTTCAACGAATCGGTAAGCAATCACTCCATAATTTTCTTGTTCTCGAAGAGACTCTCTATATTGTCCAGCAACCAGTCTGCTACATATATATTCCGTTCCATTTCGATTCCAATAACAACAATACTCCAAAGAAAGACATCATGAGCGCCGAAGAAGCCGAATTTATCGACGTTTCCATCGCCCAAGACGGTGGAGTCCAAAAGAAAATTTTGGAAGCCGCTCCCGAAGGAGCTCTCGGTCCTCCTCCTAATGGGAATGAGGTTGAAGCCCATTACACTGGTACGTAGTTTTTTGGAAGATCGATGGATTTGAACGATATATTCTCGGAAACAAGAGGTTTGTCCTTTCTTTCTCTCTTGCAATCTAGTAGTTGATTTGGCTTTCTCAACTATTGTGCGAGTTGTTTCTTTTTCAATCGTTGGTGTATGGTTATATTCTATGCAGGAACCCTCGTCTCGGATGGCAGCAAGTTTGACTCGAGCCGCGATCGTGGAAAGACTTTTAAGTTTACCATCGGACAGGGACAGGTCATCAAGGGATGGGACGAAGGATTTGCCAGCATGAAGGTCGGTGAAAAGGCCATCCTCAAGGTCCGTCACGACTATGGCTACGGAGAGCGTGGATCTCCTCCGAAAATTCCTGGTAAGGCCGATTTGTTCTTCGATGTCGAACTCTTGGGCTTTCGCGAGAAACCAAAAGAACGTTGGGAAATGACACCCGAGGAAAGAAAAGTCGCAGCCGAAAAGCTCAAGTCCGAGGGAACGGCTCTCTTTCGCGAGAAGCGTTTCGCGGAGGCAGCTGCTAAATACGACGAAGCGGCAGATTTGGCTGCCGATCAGGACGTGGACGGCAACGACATTCCTGAGGACGAGCGACCTCTCTACGTTAGCTGCTATGGAAATGCTGCCATGTGCTACCTCAAGCTCAAGGCATGGCCGGATGCCATTGCAAGCTGCGACAAGATTTTGGAAATCGATGCCGAACAAGGTAACATCAAGGCTTTGTATAGACGTGGAACCGCTCGTCTGCATCTGGGTTTGTTCAAGGAGGCCAAGGCTGATTTGATGAATGCCTACACGGAAGACAGAACCAACAAGGACGTTCGAAAGGCCCTCAAACAGCTCAAGGAGGCTGCCGCCAAGGCCAAGCAAAAGGAAAAGGCAGCCTTTGGGGGAATGTTTGACAAACCGGGAGGCTTCTACAGCGATAAGAAGGGACCGCTCATTCCAAATGCCAAGGGCAACAATCCGCACGTGTACTTTGATGTTAATCACGGGGACAAGAGCATGGGGCGGGTCGTTATGCAGCTGTACGCCGACATTACTCCCAAAACGGCAGAAAACTTTCGGGCATTGTGCACGGGCGAAAAGGGCGATGGGACGCTTGGCAAACCGCTGCACTACAAGGGATGCAGTTTCCACCGCATTATCAAGGACTTTATGATCCAGGGCGGAGACTTTACCAACGGTGACGGGACCGGTGGAGAATCGATTTACGGAGAAAAATTCGCCGACGAGAATTTCGTCATCAAACACACAAAGGCAGGCCAATTGTCCATGGCCAATGCCGGGCCTGGAACGAACGGGTCCCAGTTTTTCATTACCTCCAAGGAAACGCCCCATTTGGACGGAAAGCATGTCGTTTTTGGACACGTCGTGGAGGGCATGAACGTGGTTCGGGATATCGAAAACGTAGAGATCGAACCTGGAGACAAGCCCACTGTTGCCGTGACTATTGCGGACTGCGGGCAAATGCCGGCCGATTGGAAGCCATCTCCGGTTCTCCCACCTCTCGACACACCCATGCCACAAGCAGTATCGTCCTGACGACGAAAGGAGGGCGGAAAAGACTGCTGCGACTAAGTTTCGCTAGGTACAGCCAAAATTCCTTTTTTCCGTCAACAAAAATTTCAAGAGATTAATACATTGAGACAAAAAATTGTGCAGCTGTTTTGACGGAATGAATCGGTAGATTGTGTATTTATACTACGAGTTTACACCCATACCGATGACAATGTCAATGAATAATATCCAACGAGTACTTCATGGGGGAATCGTATCCCACACGAGGAAAACGTTTTGTGTTTTGCGTAGTTTCGCGTTATTGAAAACCATAAATTTAGAGAAAATATATATCCTACAGAAAAATATTATATACTATTAGCATTAATGTAACCACACAAAGCTACTTTCTTCCATATATGCGATACTAATACCTAACGATTTTTGCAAACTAGGCTTTGAAAATGATTCTACCAAATACATACGTTCGCAACGTTGTCCTGAGGGAGGTTGTCTTACTCGAGCATGTTGTCTCGTTGAGCTTAATTATTTGTTCGTCGCCTTTCGAATTGATTGTTGTAGAGTCCTGTATTGGAGCTTTGGTTCTCCCCCATAATGCCTATCTTGTCGCTCGAAGAATCCCTTGTGATCTGCGACGAACATAGCAATCTGCGGCTGTTACCTCTTGTTTGTACACAAAGGAACAACGGTATTCCACTCGGAATAGACGTGGAAAGAGTTGGAAATCGAACCTGTTACCAGGTCATTGCTTTCTAGGGTTACTGACTCCGAACAAACCGGAGTTCATTAATGTCTCTCATCGCTCCTTCGATGATGGAGAAGAATTTAGAAGGAAAGTTGAGAAGCTTCTCGCAAAGTAGCAAAGGTACCATGGTGTACGTCGTTTGAACTGTGCACTAGCATCAGTCGTGGGTCAAGCCTGCTAGGTATCTGTTGGCACATCCTGATCACTGTAATCAGTATTACTTGTTGGATCGTGGAGCAGAAGGATCATTGAAGGATTCAAGAGCAACCGAACTCAGAAGTCACCCATATCGGGAAGAATTTCACTACCCATTGCAGGAAAATCAAGGGTTTTTCCGTTATCAAACTGTACTCGAACCTTTGCGTTCTCAATGGATTGGGAGCGAGGTGGCTCTACCACAATTCCCTTGCCAAAGTTCATGTGAACGACTCTGTTACCAACCGGGAAAAACCCGGTTGGATCGACCGTTTCCTGTCTATTTTTCGCAGCAACAGGCGATTGCTGTCGCGGATTCGATGCCCTTGAAGACCCCAAGCTCGTCCGCAGTGCTCTGATGTCCTCGAGGTCGGTTTTGGATGGCTTTAATGTGCTTTTCCGGCCACTCTGATCAACAGGCATTCCTTGGGTTGAGGGTTTGTTTCTAGTCCTTGAAGATATTCCTTGTTGCTGTTGTGCTCTTGATTGCCGTGAATCGACAAGCCGCTTACCCGTCAATCCACTGCGATTTAATCCCCTTCTAGTGGAAGCTCGAGTCGAAGAAGATCGCACAGCACCGCTATAAGATGTTGCGGGTGTCTTGGGCTTTTCTTTAGTAGTTTTGTTCTGTGATTTTTTCGAGACTATGGCGTTCAAAAACCGGCTTCGCTGTTTTTTCTGTGTCTTGGGCCCCGAATCCGACCAATTTGAAAATGCCGTTACTTCTTTTCGCCAACTCAAGATGAGACGAGTTTTGGCGCGGGTCATGGCTACATAACACAAGCGTTTTTCTTCTTCCAGGACTTCATCTCCCTCTGCTAGAGCTGGCGTACAGGGTAAAGTCCCTTCCTCGAGTCCAACAACAAAGACGCAGTCGAATTCGGTTCCCTTAGAGGCATGAATTGTCATCAGATTCGCCACCAATCGCTTCGAACCATCGTCATCTACCTGTTGGTCTGCCTCGGCAATATCGCTCACCAATGCAACGTCATCCAAAAAGATTCCCAGTGCCGAGTCGTCACCGAGAACATCGTCATTTTCCTTGGGTTTGGAAGCACCCAGGGCTGGCCCGTAGGTATCATATTTCTTTGCTGCGTTGCGAAGCTCCTGAACATTTTCCTTGCGCTCGGCAAACTCCGATTTGGATTTGGATATAGAATCTAGGTGTGCTATAAGCTCGAGTTCTTCAATTATGAAAAAGAGCAACTTGTCAATAGGTTCTTTGTGTGCCTTTGAACGGATTGCTCTCATTTTCGTGGAGAATTTCAAAAAGTTGTTGTAGGCGCGTTTTGAAATATGGTCTTGCGGCAAGGGCGCTCCCTCGGGGGGTTGGTACTGTGTAGAGTTACCTGCACTTACGTCGTTCGTCATAGAAATGAGAATATCCAGGCATGTTGGTGATGACTCTCCCTCATTTCCGTATGAACGAAGATGCTTTTGTACAATCTCGCAGTACTCTTTAAATTCTCGATAGGCCTTTTCTCCAATGCCCTTGCTAGGAGTCTTCATTGCCCGCATCATAGATCCCTCATCGCTTCCGTTGTAGAGCCACTTGAGAAAGCATAAACAATCTCGAATCTCTGCCCGTTTGTAAAATCCTCCCGCACCACCCCTAATGACGTACGGTAAATTCTGCTGAACACAGGCCTCTTCCAGGTAACGTGACTGGGCGTTGGTGCGGTAGATCAAGGCTACTGTATCGCTCGATGCAATGTCTCCATTGGCCAGCATACCAAGAATCGTATCAACGACAAATTTTGCTTCGCCACGCTCGTCTTCGCAAGCAACCACGCGTGGGCTTGGACCAGCACCACGTTTGGGCTTCATGGCCCTGCGAAGATCATCCTGTTGACTAGTGGTAGGTGGTGCTACTTTGGTTTCCTGATCGAGCTTTCTCTGGAGTTCCTCGCTAACATCAGAATTTAAGAGGGCCTGGGCCAAAACTGAGGGAGAAGTACTGCTACTGCTGCTGTCTCCGGACGAAATGACCTTTTCGGCAGCTTTGACAATGTTGGAGGTCGATCGATAATTTTCTTTCAAAAACACAGTGAGAACAGTACCATGGGATTCGAATTCTGTTGCCACGTCCTGGAGGCTACCAACGTGGGCACCTCGCCATGAGTAGATAGACTGATCCGCATCTCCGACCACAAAGAGGCTCTTCGAGGTCAGGAGCTTGATGAGATCCATTTGGATCTTGCTTGTGTCCTGATATTCATCCACCAGAACGTGGGGCCACCGCTTGTGCAGTCGCTCTCGTAGCTCCTGGTCTTCCGTCAATAATTCTCTCGCCAAGAGGATCAAGTCATCGAAATCGAGAGCGTTGTTCATGATGAGTTTTTCCCGGTAGGGGTAGTAGACTTTGCGAGCCATTCGAAGGGCCGGCCCGACACCTCCGAACTTCTTGTTTGGATTGTCGGCAAAGGGATCCTGGTTCTGTGCAAACATCTCTTTCATGGTAGAAATCTTTCCGAGAATCTGAATGGGTTTGAGATCGCTATTTTTCAGGTCAATCTCTTGTTCCTTAAAACATTCGTTGAGGATTCGAATCTGTTCGGATTGATCCACAATAGCATATTGTCCGTTGAGAGTGACTTCGGGTTGCACGAGGACCATTTTCGGCTCGTTTGCATCATCGAATTCCCCATTGTTATCCTCTTCGCTGCCTGATTCGCTACTCTCCTGGATCCAAATGGGCTGCGCCTGGGAAGTATCCCGCAAGACCGAAGGAAGCTTGCGTAGCATGTCCCCATTATATCGCAGTATCTTGGCGCAAATAGAATGAAAGGTTCCGAGCTCGACCCGTTCAATCCCCTTTGGATTTCTCGATCCCTCGACATCCAACTCCCCAGGTCGTTGGGAACTTTCCTGAAAGATACCACCACGGGGATCCAGACTTTCTTCAAACTTCCCCAATGACGACTGTATGGCTGCTGCCTCCTGATCCATCAATAATTTTTCGACGCGTTCCTTCATTTCTCCCGCCGCCTTTCGGGTAAAGGTTACCGCCAACACTTTTCCGTAGGGGTCCTCGTTGAGCAAATGGGCAATTCGTGTCGTCAATACCTTAGTCTTTCCACTCCCGGGACCGGCAACCACCCTCGTAATGATCATGGAGCCCCCTTCGTCCTCCAGTGGTTGCGTGACCGCCTCGACCTGGGATGGATTGAGGTCGCGAATCAGCATGTTTCGAGCGGCCATGGAAGAGGCCGATCTCGCTGAAGAAGAATCGTCGTAGTTCCATTCTTCGATAATTTCTGGTAACGAAACCGATGCCAGCAGGGAATTTCTGCGCTTTTGAAAGGAAACGAATGCCCCGATGTTGCGATGGTTCTTCTCATTGGTTGTTATATAGACTGATCGTTTTGGAAAGCTGGAGTGTCTGCTCTGGAACATAGAGTGCATCGAGAAACCCTGAACGGGCAAGATTCGTAAAAATAGCATTCGCTGGAGATACGACAAACCTTGGTTGCGCATTGCTACCAGACTTGCGGTTGCCACCATTATGGCGATAAACTCTAGCAGCGGTTGCTTCCTCCCAAGAGGAGACTCAGAACTCCTCGTCAGCGAACGTTTCCTCTTTCGACAATGGAAGCGGACAACAGTATCGTTATCGATCCTTTTAATTCTATGATTTGGTTCCATCATTTGAAAACAATGACCGTCGTCTGTTGCTGGTTGAAAACCGAATGGCCAGTCTCTCCCAAAAATGGAGTTCTTGTCGACTGTTTTTTTGAGAACTCGATTTGTTTGTTGGTTTGATTGATTCGATAGAACGCAACTGCCGCATGGACAAACGGACGGACGTGGTCACTCAAAAGGTATTTTTACGCTTATTTTCTGTTGACTTTTTTTTTTGTCTGACTACCAGTAATGACAGAACTGGGACTGCCGAGCACCTTGCCTCGGGCGTTGTCACGGGGATAGCTCAGACTTCTTCGACACCATTGCTGTTGCTATCAACAACAGAGGAGAGTGTATAGAAGGATGGAAAGAACAACTGGTCACCAGCTTCCAAACGAAAACCGATAGTGCTATCATACGTTGCAGATTACACGGAAGAATACCCTTAGGTTACTCCATCGCGAAGAACTGCCACGAGCACTAAGCAACAACATCCATTGGATCCTTCGTAAAGCACAACTTTACTTCTAATTGGTAGTTCTTACAGATTATCCTAGAGGCAAAAAATGATCAAAGCGATACGGAGAAAATACTACCAACGCCACAACCGCAAGAACAAAAAGTCTGCACAAAAGTCTGCATCGTCAGATCAGCAGCAGCAGCAGCAGCAGCAGCAGCAGCAGCTGATATCTCCACCTTCTTCGTCGTCGTTATTGTTGTCGTTGCCCTTCGAATGTCGCATCGGTATATTTAACTACCTAGACCCGCAGGAGCTCGTGAATGCTTCGGAAACTTGCAAAAAACTCAGCAAAAATTGCAGGCACGGATCCCTCGAACAAAAAATTCTTCCAACGTACCAAGTCGGTCCCCGAAAGGCAAAAGTCCTGAGCATGATACCCTTCCAATCTGTCACGGCACTGTTGAAACGGCTGCGTAAGAACCAGACCCAAAACACGAAAAAGTTCTCCCAATACTCTCATTTACGGGTTCACAAAATCGAAGAATTTTGTGGCAATGGCGTCCATTCGATTTCCGTCAATAACAAGAAAATCAAAACACCATGCTCGAGATTTCGCTCTCTGGACGTTTCCATCCCTTCCAATCAACCAACGAAGGCCGTAGATCGGTATGTCGTCGCTGATCTGTTGTGTTATTTGCCCAACCTTGTAGAAATCAATTTGTCGAACCTCTTTTTGGTGGGAATCGGAGATGGGCCATTTTCCAGTCTCCAGAGCCGCCGCAAGCTAGAAATGGTCATTTGGAATCGAACCTCGAACAGGACTATTGAAGGATCGGAATTTTTCAACTGCAAGAATCTCAAACACGTGGAATTGGACGATACGAATTTCGTCAGCTGTTGGATGTACCGAGGAAGGTTGCGACGTCTTTCGGATTTGTCAAATGATGTTGTGGCCACGATAATGACAGATGACGAAAATCAAGGGCGGGGCGATGACAACAACAATGATGCTGGTAACGAGGAGGAGTTTAATGACAACTTGGAGGAGATAGACATTGCTAACGACGGTAACACTGGGAATAATGGTGCTACCATTCTTGAAATGGATGGAGCTGCGGATACCATTTTTTGCTACCTTCGCTCAGTAGAATACCTATCCATTCGGAACGCTATGTGGCGAGAACCGGGAAGCCGACCTGGGACCGAAATCCCCGTGTCGCAAGACGCCCTGATCAAGTTTGTACGAAATGCTCCCAAAAGCTTGCGCGTGTTTCGAAGTGACCTATACGAACGTAACGTTCGAATGCTTCGGTTGGAACGTCCAAACATAGAGTTTCTCTAAAGTAATTTATTACCTCTTAGCATCCATCTTTGTATCAAAGAAAGTTGGCACTATTGAATCACAACGTTCTGCAGAATAAATGATTTTTATTTTCTGTGACTTTTTTCAGCATTTTACGTTCAACTAAGACGCCGTGTTATCCACGCACAAAAAGCTTCGCACCGCACGAAAAGTTAATCACTTTAATCAAAATTGAATCATTTTAATCAATAATGACGTCTTTTCGTGTTCAGATTCCTTTTGTGTGGACACGAAAGGTTCCAACGATTTTCCTCCGTAGAAATTGAACGCTGCTAGTACAACACGATTGTACCTGTCGGTATTTTTCTTCTTGTGCGATCAAAGAAATCCGATTCTATTCTATTTGAATGGCTCCGGCATGGTCTATCCCTCGGCAATGACGCCAAGAACACGTAATAATGTCGTCACTCAGCAGCATTAGTTGTGGTGTGCCTTCCCCCTGCGATCTGGGCCGCTACGGTGGGCGGAGGTCACCGATTTGGAGCCTCAAATGCCCATCAACCATGTCAACGATTCCATCAGACGCCGACATCAAAACTGAGCCTATCCCTGTGGCTAACCTCTCTACAGCCAAGCTCAAAAAGCTCACCACAGCACAGATCAAAGAGGTCATCTTAAGCGCCAACTTCGATGACGTGGGAGTGGGAA
>Ga0115013_10000265_pt1 | contig 33520 bp, 23 predicted proteins | sample SouAtlMetagenome_2_FD_88686 | JGI IMG/M metagenome (GOLD analysis project Ga0115013, IMG submission 88686) | Marine eukaryotic phytoplankton communities from Atlantic Ocean - South Atlantic ANT15 Metagenome | ecosystem: Environmental > Aquatic > Marine > Oceanic | place: South Atlantic Ocean...
CAACGAGCCCATCGCGATCCCGTCGTAGCCCGCAAGGACGTCGCCCAGGTACTTCCAACCGTAATCCCAGCCGGAGCAGGTGTCGCAACCAGTGCTCTTTCCACCCGCTTGCAGCCGCCGGCCCATTGAGATTACGGTCTCGTCGGCTCCCAAGTACGTCACGACGGCGTTGGGCGCGACGGCCAGCACGGCAGCTGTCACGGCGTTCAGCATCGCGCCCTCCGGGATGCTCGTGTCGAGCCGCCTACGGGTCACGGCAGACTCGAGAACCTGCACCGCGACCGTCGTCACCCAGTGGGGCGCGGGCGGCGGCGGCGGCGGCCTGGGCGGCGGCCGCGGCTGGGGTGGTGGTGACGGCATGTCTACGTCGTCGTACTCCACAAAGTGCCGCTTCCAACGTTCCTTCTCGGCGACGCAGAGCTTGCTGGGGCCGCCGACGGCTTGCGTGTAGCTTGGCATCCCGTTGATTAGCGCATCCTCCACCGGCAGAATGCTCGCCTCCGTCTCAAAATCCGGCGAGACGGGGAAGGCGACCTGGTACACGTAGGTCGTGTGCGGCTCGGTGGCGCACAAGGGGCACACGGTTTGCGTGTCGCACGCCTCGTGATACGTCCCGGGCACGGGCGGCGGCGGAGGCGCTCCCGGCTTAGGGGGCTGGGGCGGCGCCGAGGGCAGGGGCGGCGGCGGCGGGGAAGGGGACGGTATCTCGATGTAGCAGGGGCAGATGCGCTCGCGATTCATGTTGCCGTCCGGACCACAGTCAAAGGTTCCCGTTTCCGACGCACCCGTCGAGTAGAAGCACTCCCTGTCGGCGTAATGGATCGCCGGGTACCGGATGCTGTCCTCCCCCACGTAGAACCCGCTGCAATCGAGGTTCAGTGCAGCTGCGAGGTCCTCCATGCACGCCTTGGTGCTCAAGCCCGCCCGGTCCAATCCGCGCGCGCACACGGTGCCAAAGTCGATGCAGGTGTTGAAGCAGGTCGCGGAGTTTTTGGCCACGACCCACTGGATATTGTCGCTTCCGTCCGCGTCAGGGTCGCAATGGCCATACGTGGGTCCCTGAGGACTGGGCGGAGGCGGCGGCGGGTAGGGCGGCGGTTTGGGCACGGGCGGCGTGGGCGGCTGCGGCGGCGACGGCTGCGGGGCCACGTGGCACGGGCAGGCGCGGTGAAAGTTGCCGGCCGCCGCGCCGCAATTGAACGGGCCCTCGTACGGTACGGCGCCCGATCCCCAGAGGCACTCTCCCTCGCTGCTCAGAAACGCTGGATGGTGATCGCTGTCGCCCCCGTCGTACTTGGTCTGACAATCGAGCGCGTTGAGCTCGGTCTCGAGCTCGCGCATGCACGCCTCGCTGCTGATGTCGCCCTGGTCGACGCCCTTTGCGCACACGTAGTTGGCGATTCCCGTGGCCGCGCAGACCTGGTCGCAATTCTGGCCGTCGCCGCCGTAGTGCCACGTGATGCCGTCGCTCCCGTCCGCGGCGGGCGTGCACGCGCTCGTCGCCTGCAGGCGACGGCGCGCCGTGATGCCGTCGGGTCGGCCGCCCGGCCAGGTTTGGTACAGTTTCACGAGGAGCTGACCAGACACCGCGGTGGCCGCTGCATTCCTGACCGCGATGAGCAGCGCGCCCTCTGGTATGCTCGGGTCGGCCGTGACGGCCGAGGTGAGCACGTCGAACGACAGGTGGGTCACCCAATGGCCCACGGGCGACGGCGGCGGCGGCGGCGGCGCGACGGGTGGCGCGGGCGGATCGAAGGCCTCGGCGATGCAGATGTACCGCTCCGTGCCAACGCGCCGTTCGTGGTCGGCCAGCCGGTGCTCAAGGTTGTAAAAGGAGACGAAGCAGTCGGCCGCGGTGGCGACGCCTGGGTACGTCCACAGGAGCACCTGGCACGTTTGCTCCTCGAGCGACGTGAGCCGGCGCTTGGGACGTTGCGCGGCGAGCCGGCGGCCAAAATCCGGGATGCAGTCGGGCATCATGCAAATGAATCCCGGGCTGCAATCTAAGTCGTCGGTGCATTCTTCGATATCTGGTGGTGGTGGTGGTGGTGGTGGCGACCGGGTGCACTGCACGCACGCGCCGCACGTGCTCCATCCGCACCGCTGTTCCCACGTGTGCGGTATGCCGGTGTTCTGCGAGACCGAATTCGGGCACCAGCCTTGGCATTGGAGCGGTGGAGGCGGCGACGGCGGCGGCGCCGGCGCGACGCGGCACTCCGGGTCGTCGCCGCCGCCAAATTCCTCGTGGCAGTACAGGAACGTGGTGCCGGCGCAGAAGGGCATTCCCGCGCCGGCAGGTGTGCAATCGGCATCGGTGAAGCACGCGGCAAAAGCCTTGAGGCACGGCGGCGGCGGCGGTGGCGGTGGCGACGCCAGTGGCGGGGAGGGGTCGTCGGGCGGCGGCGGCGGCGTGGGCGGCGGCGGTGTGGGCGGCGGCGGCAACGGCAAAGGCGGTGGCGGCAACGGCGAAGGATGCGATGGCCCGTAGATTGGTGAAGACGGTGGCTCGGGCGGTTCGAGCGGGACGGGCGGTGGTGGCGGCGGCGCCTCGGGCGGTGGAAAGGCCGTCTGCGCTTCGACCAAGCGGCATCGGTTAATACCCGTGGGCGTGCGCGGACCGCAGTCGGTGCAGTCGGTGCCAAAGGGGCACGCCGAAAACTCCGAGCCGTACCCTCCGTCGTCGCAGTGCTGGTCGTTGGTGTAGTCGATTTCAAGCGTCGCGCCGCTCGGGCTGTACACGTAGCCGATGCAGGCGTCCAAGCACAGGGTGCCGAGGGGCGTGTACGGTGGCGGAGAGGGTGGCGGCGAGGGTGGTGGCGGCGGCGGCGAGGGGGGTGGTTTTGGCGGTGGCGAGGGCGACGGAGGAGACGGGAGCGGTGGTGAGGGCGGAGGTGGAGTGGGTGGCGACATTTCTCGGCACATGCACGCGTGCACCTCGCCGGGCGGGTGCGGTGGCGGTCTAGGCGGCGGAGGTGAGGGCGAGGGAGGCGGTGGTGAGGGCGAGGGCGGAGGTGGCGAGGGCGAGGGTGGCGAGGGCGGCGGTGGCGGTGGAGGTCGGGGCGGCAAAGGTGGGGGCCTGGGTGGTGGCGGCGGAGAGGGCGAGTGCGGCGGTGTGGATGGCGGCGGTAGCGAGGGCGGCAGGGGTGGCGATGGAGTGGGGGGAGGCGGCGGTGGGAACGGCGAGGGGGGCGGCTTCGGTGGTGGCGAAGGGGAGGGCGGAGGCGGCACGGGCGGTGGTGGCGAGGGCGACGGCGAGAAGTTGTCCTGGTTCGAACCGACGCGGTACTGTATCTCGTACGGGCAAGAGAGCCACCACAGATTGGCCTTGGGTGTGACCACGACCTGCCTGATCTGCGCGCGATTTTTTAGTACGCCGACCATGTTCGGGTAGTCAGCTCCGTAGTTGGGCGCGTCCGCGTAGCACTCGTCGGACAGGTCGCCGTCGCAGCAGTAGGCGGCCTCGAGGTTGTTCGAGCTGTACGTGAGCAGGGTGCCGTCCTGGTTGTAAAACGAGCAGTCGTCCCAGTCGGGTATGCCTCCCGTCAGCAGGCTACTGGGCGAGCCGTCGCTCGTGCCCCACACGGCGACCTCGGTGAGGACGAGCGCGTTGCCGCCGGTCGACGGATCCGTGTTGCCGGCTGGCGGGATCTTTGCGACGCGTATCGCGTCGGCAAAGGTTGTGCCCGAATCGCAGGCGTACACGCGCGCCTCGCTTCCGCTGCACTGCTCATCGCGCGTGGCGCACGTGACCCAGTCGCCGGGCGTTTGAAGCCTTCGTTGCCGCTGTCGAAACGGGATGTCGATGTCGACACCCACCTGGTTGCCAAGGTCCTTCACGGTGTCGCGGCCCAGGTTGAGCGCCTGGTCCACGAGCGGCGGCGGCGGCGGCGGTGGTTTGGGCGGCGACGGCGGTGGAGAGGGCGGTGGTGGAGACGGCGGCGGCGAGGGGTCCGGGGGTAGTGAAGGTGGTGGTGGTGGCAAGTCCGGTGGCGGTGGCGGGCGCGGTGGCTCGAGCACGTGGCACGCCTCGATGTGCGGCGGCTCGCCGAGGTGGCCCTTTTGCCACCACCAGTTCTCGACGTGGCACCACCAGTTGGCCCACTGCAAGGCCGTGTAGTCGGCCGTGTTGTAGAAGATCTTGCACTCCCAGTCGCACGGAAAGAGCGGCGGCGACTGGGGTGGCGGCGGCGGCAGCGGTGAGGGCGGTGGCTTGGGCGTGGGCACCATGGGCGGTGGTGGTGGTGGAAACGGCGGCGACGGCGGCGGTGGCGGCGCGTTGGGCACGGCGGGTGGATCCGGCGGCGGCGGCGGCGCCGGTGGCGCGATGACGCACCGCTCGATTGTCAGCTCGATCATCAGTCCCGTGGAAAGGAGTTGTGTCTCGACCATGGCCCTGCACAGGTGGCCGTCGCAGCACGCCAAGGCGTCGGAGCATCTGGCCGCGAGCGGCGTGCACGGCGGCGGCGGGTGCGGCGAGGGCGGGCTCATAAAAGGTGGTGGTGGCGGTTTGGGTGGCGCGGGCGGTGGCGGTGGGCGCGGGTCGGGCGGTGGTGGGCCGGTGGCAGCGACAAATGGCGGTGGGAAGTCCACCGTGCCCACTGAACTCGCGCCAAAGCTGAGCGGCACCGAGTCTTCGAGCGAATCGCTCGGTTGCGACCTGACCAAGAAGAGCAGCAGCACGGCCGCAATTGCGACGAGGGCCGTGCATCTGCGACACCCGACCGTGGTCCGCCCGCTGGGCAGCACGGCGGCGACATTGTCGTCCTCGTCGTCGCTATGCGCCGCGGACGGCACGGGAGTGGGCCCCACCGGCACGAACACGGCCTTTGGGATCACTTTGGGCTCGGGTGTCGGCCTTGGCGCGCCGCCGGCGGGCGGGCGTGGCGGAGGGTCGCGGCGCCAGCCGCTGAAAGTGAGACCCTCCTCCGCCATGGGCCACCCTACGTAAGAGGGGGCCAGTGACGCTAAATGCAGCGGAAGCCAATTACGAGCGCTTGCACATGGCTAGCGATGGCGTCGCATGAGACCAGCCCATTCATGGTTTACTGGACGCACGGCTTCATCGTCACGCTCGTGGCGATGATCGCAATGGTGGGGTTTTGCATGATGATCCCAGATTCGGTGCTGGACAATCGCCCGGCCGCGATTCGACGCAGGCGCATCGCCGCGACCGAGGTGCTAGAAGAGCTCGACGACGTGCGACTCGAGCGAGAAGCTTTGCACACCGCCAGCGACGCGCCGGTGTGATGCGCGCTGGCGCCGCGGCGACGTGATTTTTTGGCAGATTTGACTCGACTCGTTCACTGCATTGTGCCAAATTGTCTGCGCAGCTGGATCGGCCCCTGGGTTTTGGCAAGCGCGGGTAAACAATCTAGCCGCTGCTAGATTTTTGGCAAGTGCGGCCAAACAATCGGGCCGCTGCCCGATTTTTGGCAAGACGGCAAATCGCATCAGGTGGGGTTTGCTTTGGGGCGAAAACCACGGGACGTTGTGCCAGGCCCCGGGTTCCGCGGGTCCGCGCCCCCTGCGATCCTTGGCAACTTGGGGGTCCGTGGAGCTGCTCCCTGCGTGTGATTTGGCAGAATTGTGCACCTGTTGCTAGCCTCGTTGCCAAGCATCACTCCCCTCACTCCAGGAGCACCCCCATTTTGCCAAATATCCATCTCGGGAGTTTTGAGGTGCCAATTTGGCAAGGTTTTGCGATGCGCAAAAAACAAGCAAGCACACCTTTCAAGCACTCTCAGTTTCTTATTTTTTAGAATAACGCACGCACGCACACACACACATGCACACCAACGCGCGCCCCCGCTCCCTAGCACGTCTCGCAGTACGACGGCGGGAAGCTCGCTACGATCGCCGCGATGGACCAGATCACAGTGATCGGCACGAGCAGCAGGCCTCGGAAGGACAGCAGAATGCTCGCGAGGTGCGAGAGCTCCTGGATGCCCCAAGGGCTGCCGATGCTGCACAGGTCGCCCAGCGCCGAAACAAAGAGCATGAGGGCCTGCACGCCGAGCAGCACGGCAAACCAAACGTTGCGCGCCGCGTAAATGTGCCCGAGGATGGTGTAGGTCGTGAGCGACCCGAGCGCGAACACGATGATAAAAAAGATGGCACACACCAGATCGACGATGGCGTTTGCTCGGTGTCTTCTCTCGCCGTCGTGGTCCTCGGTGGGCGTCGTGAAGCAGCAGCAGCACCAGCTCAAGCCGTTGGGCCCTTGTTCGTCGCGCACGCCCGCGCGCGCTACCAGGAGCCAGCCCATTGCAAGGACGGCGTAGTCGAGGCACCAGAGGAACATGCAGATGCCGAGCGTCGTGTTGCCAAAGAACATCGTCGACTCGTCGTGCACCAAGTCGTAGCGGAAGAAGAGCGGCGTGTCGAGCCAGAACAGCGAGAGAAGCACCATGTAGATGCCCGTGAGCATGTACGCCCAGCGGAAGCCCGGTGAGAGCGAGCGCACGGTGGCGAGCGTGCAGTTTTGGTAGGTCCAGTCGAGCGAGACGTGCCCGTTGAGCACCTGCATCACGCGCACCGCGAGGATCTCGACCAAGAAGGGCTGCGTGTTGCCGAGGTACTGCTCAATCTTGCCGCAGTTTTGGTACCGCGGCACCCACCACGGCTTCTCCTGCTGCTGCGACTCCTTTTTTTGCACGCGAAGCTCCAAAGTGGCAGCCATGTGAAACTTGAAACGACGCACGACGCACGACCCACCCACGCTACGATGTTTCCCTAACCAAACCCACACGCAAGTCGGCCTAATTGTCCTTAGGCTATGCGTTCCCACTCTCGCCCGCCCCACCCCTACCCGCACCAACCCCTCGCCTACTCGCCGCGGTACTGGCCCTCGTCGTCGGAGTGCTCGTCCGCGTTGTCCGGGCCGGCGTCGTCGTCGTCGCCTTCGGCCGGCGCCTCCTCCTCCTCGCCCTCCTCCTCCTCGTCGGAGCTGTCGCCCGCCGCCTCCTCCTCCTCGTCGAGCACGGGTGCGCGCTGCAGCTCGGCGATCGCCGGCGCGTCGTCGTCGCTCGAATCGGAGTCGGAGACGACCACGCGGCCGCGGCCGCGGCGCGTGCGCTTGGTGAGCTCCTTGGGCGCCTTGGGCGCCTTGTATCCCTTGGGCCGCATGCTCAAGGGCAGCAGCGCCATCTTCTCATCCTCGGTCATGTCCTTGGTGTGCTCGCGGAACGCGCCCATCATCGAGGTGTGCTCCCCGACGGTGCCGTCGGGGCCGATCTCGCGCAGGCCCTCGTGCATCTGCTTGAAGCCGTGCGCCTCCGCCTCCTGTTGCTGCGCCTCAGCGCGCTTCTTCAGGTCCCTGTGCCACTCGTGCGGCGTCTGGGGCTTGGCCTTCTTGGCCGGCGAGGCCTCCAGCGCATCCAACGCCGCCTCGGCGTCGCCGCCGCCCTCAGCCGCGGCCTTGAGCTTGGCGAGGCCCGCCTGGGACACCGCCTGCGCCTGCTCTTGCCGCTTCTCCCCGTCCTGCATGGCCTGGTTGCACGTGCCGATGTGCGCATCAAAGAGCTTTCCGCGCTCGGCGGCGCGGGCCTTGGGCGTCTTGTGGGCCCAGACCTGATTGATCCGCATGCGCGCCGCCGGGCCGTCTTCGGCGCCCAGCTTGGACGCGTTGCGCCGACCGTTGCTCGCCGCGTCGCGCATCTGCGCATGCTGGCGCCCTGCGCCGCCCGTCCACAGCTCCGTCTCGCTCTTGTACAGGTACCAGTGCTCCAGGTGCGGCCCGTACATCGGTGGTTTGTAGTGCAGGAAGGCCATGAGCTTCGGGCGCAGCTTCTCGTCGATGTTGGCTCCCCCCTTCAGGTAGGTGGTGCGGTACGCCTCCTTCTTCGCGCGCACGTTCGTGGCCTTCAGCACGTTGATGGTACGCATCGTGAGCATGCGCTGCGCGCTGGACGCCACGCGATCGACGTACTGCTCGCGCCGCGCCTGCTCGATGGGGAAGCGCGCGTCGGTGAAGGGGAGGTCGGGATCCTCGATGCGCTGGTGTCCCTTCCCCTTCCACGACTCATAGCTCGGCGCCGATGACAGGTCGAGCGCCTCGAACCGCTCGAAGAACTGCAACTCGCGCTGCTCGGCGATGCGCGGCCGGGTGTGCATGTCGCGCGTGAGGTACTCCTCCAGGGTGCACGCGGCCGTCCCGTTGGCAACGTCGCGCTTGTAGTTGGCCACCCACTGCGCCATGGCGCCGGCCTGCAGCTCCGGGCACTCCGCCGGATCGCACGGCTCGGTGCGAACGCACGCCGGCAGCATGTGCGGACGCACGCGCGAGGCGATCGAGTGGTTCGCCAGGGCCGCCTCGAGGACGCCCAGCGCGTCGACAAGCGGGCGCGTGTAGGTCTTCGTCCACGACTCCGTTAAGGACTTGTAGCGCAGGCCGGACGCCTTGCTCATTGCCTTGACGTGATAGCCCAACATTGCGAGCTGTGCGTCCCTCCCCTCGACCTGCCAGATGGACTTGAGGGCGTCCTCCATGCTCATGGTGTGGATGAGGCAGAAGTAGGACCCCTTCTTAGGCCCGAAGCGGTTGAGCAGGTTGTTGAAGAATTTGTGCGCCTGGTCGAGCGCCTCGATTGTACCCATGAGCATCTCCTTCGTTTTGGCCGCTCGCTCCTCGCGCGCCAAGGGTCGCTCCTCGGGCACCACGGAAAGAAACGGAAGAGCCGCTGCAGCAGCTTCCAACGTTTTGACGTCGTCAGCGTGGAGGGTCGCCGTATCGAAGAGTCTCAGGACCATCAGACGTGGACCACAGAGCCACATGGTCGCATCGCGCGGGTGCTTGTCACCGCGCAGCACGTAGAGCAACTGGCGCAGGGTGAGAAGGGGCGCCTCGCGCTTCGCCCTGTCCTGCTCCACCAGGTCGTCCTGGACCAGCTGCGGGAGCATCTGCCGCAGCTGGGGGCTGGACCTGCCGTTCTTGTCAGTCGGCAAGATGTGGAAGCCGGACTTTGCGACGCCGCCGAGGACCTTGGAGGGCACCGACGCTTCAAACGGAGCGCGCGCGGCGCGCCGGACCTTACCGATGCCAGCCATGGCTTTCGAGCCGCGGCCCGCCGCCGTACGGCGCGCGTAGTTGAGCGCTCCCTGCATCACGTCAACCGCCTCGACGACCGTGGGCTGCACGAAGGCGTGCCCGTCGGCGAGCCTCGGCAGCGGGGTGAACACGAGCTTTGGCAGCAGGTGCCGAAGGAAGTGGGTGCCGGCGGTGAGCCCCTCCTTCTGACCCGCGGCGTGCACCCGCGCGGGAAGGTGCTTGCCGAGCACGGTCCCGATGTTCTCCTCCATGCGCAGGCCGATGACGCTGGCCCTGAGCTGCGCCGGCATGTCCAGGTGCTGCCTGGTGACCCCGCTGCCGGTGTTGTCGCACGCGGCATAGGCCACGCTCTCCTTCGTGCTCCTGCGCACCAGTGGATCGTCCTGACGGCCCGGCTCGCCGAGCACACGCGCCATCTCGTGGACATGGTACGAAGGCATGCCCTTGTTGGCGGTCATGAGGGCCTTGTAGACGCTGCCGTAGGAGCGCCGGTTGTTGAGCTTGCCCACGACGATATTCACCGCGTCGAACGGCCCCTTGATGAGCGCGTTCTGGTCCTCGTTGCCACTCCAGTAGCGCAGCTCGTAGTGCGCGCGCACCTGGTGCAGCGGCGTCTCCCCGTCGAAGGGGCACTGCATCGAGAGGTAGTTGCTCACGATCCGGTGGATCATGGCGGTGGTTTGCGGCGTCGGCCAGCCATTGCCGAGGATCCCGTGCTCGAGCGTGCTGTCCCACGTCTTGCAGCCGCTGCCAGCCGTCCCACGAATGCGCTGGTTCTCGCTCAGGTCGTCCAAGGTGTAGCCGTGCCAGCTACGGCTGAGCACGTGCGCGGTGACGAGCTTGTCGAACATCTCCTTCGGCGCCTGGCCCATCTGCTGCGCAAAGGTCTTCTGCTCCTGCTCGGTGCCGAAGCAGAGGCCGAAGGCGTCGCAGTGGATCACGAGAAGCGACGCCGTCGCAACGTACTGCTTCTCCTGGTTGCGCATCCAGAAGGAGTTCTCACGCACGTACCGCACGAGCGACTCCATGTGCACCTCGTAGTGCTTGCACTTTTTCTCGTTACGCTGGACTGCCGGGTCGCAGTAGGCCATGCGGAGGTGCCGTGCGTCGTTGATCAGGTCCACCTTCCATCCGTGCCGCACGTTGTGGTCGAAGCGAGGGTCCTCGCCGGTCTGGATGTACATGGCCTGCTCCTCGATGCTGATCGCTCCCGCAGCCATGCGGCAGTCGCGATTCGCGCAGTAGTGCGTGTCGATGAGTGCCTGTTTCCGCCGTTCCCCGCCAAGGAAGAACTCGTGGATGAAGGTGGCGCGCGCCGCGTCCGCGGCCTGCACCGCCCGCTCGTGGCGGGTCTCGGGGTCGCCATTCCTGTCATCCGCGAGGTACTTCTGGTGCTTCTCTTGCCAGACCTGTGTGATCGTCTGGCGGCCAAAGATGGGCCAGAGGCGTGGGTCCTTGCCGCACTGCGCGCACGCCACTTGGTCGTAGGCGGCCTTGTCGCAGCTCGTGACGGTCTTCGGAGGCGCCTGGCTGAGCCGCGCGAAGCCATCAGTCGTCTTCTCCTTCTGATACGGCTCCTCGTCCGGGTGCAAGGCGATGTGGGCCGTGCTGCCGCGCTCGCCGTAGGGCAGCTTGGTGGCAAACTGGCCCCAGTGCTGCCCCTCCGGCTCCAGGTTCGCCGCCTGGCGGCCCTGCGCCCAGCCCAGGTTGAGCTCCGACGACGTCACCGCCTCGTTGGGATCGCCGAGGTCGGCGTAGACGTACGGCGCGTTGAGGGCCATGGACTCCCGCGCCTTCACCCGGTCGATGAGGCCACCCTTGTTCTTCTGGCAGGCATTGTCCACCATCTGGACGGACCGGTTCAAGTTGTCCGGGGACGGCGGCATCTGGTGTACGTACGAGACTGGATTTGGGCGAGGCCAATGGGTGGGGGTGTACTCACGTACGAGCCCTGTTTTGGGCGACTTGGGGAGGGGGGTGTACCACACCTAGGGCGGGTTCGCACCGTCGAGCGACCCGATCGCCTCCCGTTTCCCATCCAATTTTAGAGGGATCACAAGCACGACGTTTTTTTAAAAAACTCGAAAACTAGTGGTTCGAACCCCCGCGAGCGTCGCGCTTGTGGCGTCAGCACCCCAACTGACGGGATTACGTGGCTCCCGACCCCCCGCTGCCGTGCTCGGCTCTTGTTACAATTGCGACGCGAATGGGGGGGAGGGGCGCGGAGGGTGGTGAGGGGGGAGGTGGTCGAGGCGGCGGCGGCGGCGGCGGCGGCGGCGGTAATAGGGGTGGTGTCGGGGGCGGTGACGACGGTGGCAGCGGCGGTGATGGCGACGGTGCGTTTGGTGGTAGTGGCGGCGAGGGCGAGGGTGGCGGCGAGGGCAGCGGCGGCTGCATCGGCGCCGGAGGAGCAGGGAAGGGCACGCCGGGTGGCGATGGAGATGGCGAGGGCGTCGGCGGCGGGGGCTTGCGCCTCGGCGGCGGCGGGGGAGGCCGTTTGGCGCTCGCCATGGCGAGGATGGGGCGCTTCCGTACCGCCTTGAGCGCCGGCGACGCCGCGAGCGGCGTCCGTTTGGGGGTTGACCCGTGGTGCGTCACTACGAAACCCACCGCAACGACACCACCGAGGAGCGCCACGCACACAACTAGGCACCAGAAGGCCATCGTCCCTCGCTCGTTCGGAACGCCCGGGGGCGATGACGACGGCTCGGCGGACGCGACGCTTTGCGACAGACGCGCGTATCGGTGGCCGGTTAGGGGCGCGAGCATGAAGGGTCGCGAGGGCGGCGGCCGCTCCGTTGACGGCGGCGGCGTGCGCGTGAGCAGCCCGACCGCCTCCTCCTGTCGCTTGTCAAACTGAAAGGTGAAGACCGACCCGGTTCGGGGCGGCATGCGCGCGGTCCAAAGTGCGACCGTGCTTGTGCGTCGCCACATGGTGTGGTGGGGTCGAGGTTCACCGGTTAGCGAGCGCGTGGAATATGGGCAAGCGCGCTAGACGCCAAAATGTGTGCGAGGAGGTGGGTCGTTTCCGAGAAACGTGGCAATCATGCAGCACATCACCCACGTGCCCACGTGGCTGCACCGCGAGGGCTGGAAACTGGAGAAGCCATTGCCCTACGGCAACCGCTGGACGTCGCCTCTGGGCCAGACGCTGCACAGCTTCACCACAAACACCGAGCCGCGCTTCACCTTTGCGTACAATCCACGCGACCACGACATGACCCGCATGGCGCGCCAAGGCGTGCTCGAGCCGGCGCTCACGCTCGCGTGGCACGATACAACGCACGCGTGCTGTCGCGACCAGCGGGGCATCGTCGTGGACGTGGGCGGCAACTTTGGGTGGTACACGCTCTACTCGATTGCGCTCGGCTGCGACGTGTTCGTGGTGGAGCCCGTGCCCACGTGGCTCGAGATTCTGCGGCTCGGCGTGGCGCTCAACCCGGGCTTTGCGCGCCACGTGAAGATCGCGCAGAACGTCGTCTACCCGGAGCGGGGCAACTTCACGCTACGCGTGCCGCAGCCGGAGGGCGACGCGAACATGTACCTCGGCATGACCTACATGCAGGGCTCGGCCGGCATGATCAAGGGGTACAAGAACGACGTGACGTACGCGCACGTGGCGCGGTCGGTGCGACTCGACGACGTCGTGCACTCCGACGTCTGCCTGCTCAAGGCGGACGTCGAGGGCTACGAGCCGCAGGTGCTGCACACGGCGCGCAACCTGTTGGCCAAGCGGCGCGTACACACGCTGCAGCTCGAGATGAGCCGATCGCAGCAGGCGGAGCAGCGGTGCGCGACCATCAAGATGCTCGAGCACCTGGACGCGCTCGGCTACGCCTTCAAGCAGGCCGACCACGCGCTCGTCGACGCGGCCGTGCTGCCGCCCGTGGGCGCGTGGCAGGGCGCGGGCGGCTTCGACGCGATGCCCGACTTTCCCTCGAACGCGACGCGGGCGCGGGGGCTGAGCCTCGGGCTGTCCCCCATGAGTGCGGCGTATCAGTGGGATTTCACGGCGTACCTCTCGACCAACCTGTTCGCGCGCCGCGTCAACTGGGTGGCGGGGGCGGAGCGGCCGTGGCCCACGCTGACATGCTACAGGACTTTTGATAATTTTTTAGAAACGCGTCAAAGGTACTTCCTACGCTCCGCCTCCGCCGCGTGCACCTCGCGCTGCGCCCTCTCGACCGCTGCCTTGAGCTGCTTGGTCTTTTCCGGCCAGTGGTAGCGCAGCTTGAGGTGGCGCTCCAGCTCCTCCTCGGCCTCTTTCAGGTCGTCGATGGCCTTCCGCAGCCGCGCACGCGTCGCCTGGATCGCGTCGAACCGGCCCGGCGGGCTCACCGCCTTCACGAGCGCCCCGGCGCGCTTCATTACGTCCAACGCCGCATCGCGCATGGGCACCATTTTGCCGAGGGCGGCTTTCAGCTCGTAATTGATCACCATCTTCTCCTTGTACGTGCGTCCAAACCGCCCGCCCTTCATCTTTGCCGCGTACTCGGCCTTCAACTCCTCCATCTGGTCGATGATGGCGTCGTACGCGTCCTCCGCGAGTACCAGTTGTCGGTCGGCGTCCGCGTCGCAGGGCGGGCACTTGGGACACCCGCCCGCCGGCCGTGGCCGCAGCCGCGGCTCCCCCGCCACCGACGCCGCCTGGGTGCCGACGGCGAGCACCTGGTGCAGTCGCGAACGATGCGGAAACAGCTCCCGCGGCTGAGGCGCCACCGAATCGGCCGTGCGCACGCTCATAGGGCTTTGATACGCTTGCTTCGTATGAAGGGGCGCTGAACCCGTGTTATGCTACAACGACGACGAGTAATACTCGCACACGGCGTCAAAGAAGGTCCCGTCGTCCAACGGCGGGAGCTCGAGGCTCTGCCACAGCCGATTCTCCTCGTACAGCGTGCAGACCTGCCACTCAAGATGGTACACCTGGTGCTCGAGCTCCTCAATATACTTGCGCTTGCGCTCGCGGCTCGTCGCCGCCGACGCGCGGTTGCGCATCATGCGCCGCTGCGCCTTCTCCTCGGCGGTCATCTCCTCGGGCACGGGGCTGTCGGAGTCGGTGCACAGCGCCGGCACCGCCTCGCACTGGGGCGGCTCGTCCTTCAGTTTCATGAGCACGGAAGGCACCAGCACCGTCGTGAGCGTCGGTGGCACGGAAAAGAGCGGCTCGAGCTCCGGTGTGGGCGGCCGCGAGGGCGAGGTGGGTCGCGAGGGCGAGGTGGGCGGCGAGGGCGAGCGAGGTGAGGCGGGCGGCGTCGGCGCAATGCGCGTGCATCGGGCGCCGTGGCCCGTGCCTTCGACGAGCGTGGGCACGACCGTGCCCCGGCTGACGGTGAACTGCACGCAGTCGTTGTCGATGACGAGGTTGGTCGGCAAGGGCTCCCACGGCAGGTGCGCCGGCGGCGCCTCCTCAAAAACCACGAGGCGCGGCAAGATGCAGCCCTCGGTGTTGTTGATCACGCGGTACCGCACCGCACCATTGTCCATGGGCAAGTGCATCACGTTCCACACGCCACCGGAGCGGTTGTTGAGCACCTTGCTCGCCAGCGCGTCGGGCAGCGCGCGCACGCGATCGGTCGGGATCCACATCTCCCGCATGTGGACGGGACAGAACTTGCTCTTGAAATGGCGCTTGCCCATCACGAAGCCGGACGTGCACGCCGTCGCGTCCTCGTCATCGACCAGCAGCTGGGCGCCCCAGCAACACCCCCGCGCCTCACCGCTCATTACAATCGGCTTTGGTGCGACCATGCACACAAACGGCATGTTTTTAGAAAACTGAAATAGCGCGCGCTACCGTACCGTGGTTTTGCGAAACAGGTGTCCGTGGGTGGGAACCAAGTTTTGGTACTCGGGCTTGAGGCCCACACCTTTGAGCTTACCGTCGGGGCCCAGGTTGACGCCGCCCCTGCGCAGCAGGCAAACGGCCGCCTGGTCGCGGTTCTCGAGGTCGTCAGCCGTGTGGTTCGACTCCTTGCGCAGCCGTGCGAGCTGTGCGAGCACGACCAGTGCGTCCCCCTTGATGTCCTTGAGGTAGACGACGCTCGGCTCCTGCGCCAGCCGCACGCCGCAGCACGCGAGGTCGACGAGCAGGCCGCGCAGCGCGAGCGCGTCGGTGCTCGTGCCCTGAAAGAGGCTCGCGAGCGGGACGCGCAGGCCGCACGGCGGCTGGCCCTGCACGTAGTCGTGCATGCACCACAGCTCGGCCTTGAACGCCTTGGCGCAGCAGCCCGGGAAGTTGGCCGACGTCAGGCACGTCGCGCCCTCGGCGCAGTGGCGCTCGCACTTGCCGTCGACGAGCGGCGTGCCACACACCTCGAGGCGGAACTCGATGCGCTTGAAGGGTGCGGGCGACGTGCGGTTGTGCATGTGGCACAGGCAGCCGCCGCTCGCCTTGTGCCAGATCGCCTTGATCACGGTGCGCACCTGGTCGCGGTCCACATCGGGCCCGTCCATCCGGTGCGCCGTCACCTGGTCGACGAAGAGCATGCGCGACACGGGCGGCGCGGAAGCGGGCGAGGAGGCCGAGGCGAGCACGTGGAGCCTGAAGACGTCCTGTGCCACCGCGGCCATGATCTCGGCGTACCAGAACGGCAGCGTCCAGTAGACGGTCCCCTTGTGCTCGATGCGCTTCGCGCCCAGCGGCTCGGCCGGCGGCGCCGCGCGCGCGCTGCGCCCCGCGCCGTCAAAGAGCTTCTCGAGCGCGACTCCGCCCGCCTCGTCGAGCGTCGCGCTCAGCACCTTCTTCTTCTTGGCGACCGACGTGCACAACACGAGCATCGCGCCCGGCCGCGTCTGCTGCTTCACCAGGAGGGTGGCGTTGTCGCCAAAGTCGACAAACAGCTCGGCCATGCCGCGCTCCAAAGGGCCAAGTCGCCGCGCCACCTCGTTGGAGCGGCGTATGGGCACGCACTGCGCGCGCTGCGAGTACGGCAGCTTCTCGCTCGCCGGCACAAAGAGCACCTCGTGCGTGCGGCGACGCAGGTACACCTTGAGCCGCGACTCCGCCTGCAGCAGCCCGAGCCGGTACGGCTCCGGATTGGCCTCGTTGAGGATGCGCCCGATGCCGTCGATCGCGCCCTCCTCCATCAGGTTGGGATGCGGATGCTTGGCCTTCTTGCCCAGCGCCTCGAGCAGCGGGCAAAGCCGCTGCAGCAGGTCGCGCGCTTCGGCGGAGGTGCAGACGCCTTCCGGCTCGAGCGAGCGGCGATCCTTGGCGACGCTCGACGTCATGGCCATCGCACCCTCGGTGCGAGAAGCGGGGGTGCACATGACCAGCGTTTTTTTAATTATTTAAAAATGTCTAATAATTCATCACGCTCGAAGGACTCCTGGCCACGTCCCAGTCCTTCCAGTACGCCGTGTCCGTTTGGGGTGGGTTTGGGTTCCATATCCCCCCTCCGCACGCCACGCGCGCCAGTCGCGCAACGTCGGCCTTGTTGATGGTCACGGCGGTGGCTCCCGCCGTCGCGCGCGCCGGCTTGGGGCTCGTGCCCAGCTTGGGCCACTGGCTGGCGACATGGTCCACCTCGATCCAGTCCAGCGCGGGTGGCAGCAACGGCGTTGGCGCTGGCGCTGGCGCGGCGGGGGGTGGGAGGGGCGGCCAGAGTCGCGGCGGGCGGGTGATGGGTGCCAGCGCGCGCAGCGAGGCGCGGTACAGCGCGGCGTCGTCCACGGCTAAATTGGCCTTCTGCACTCTTTGCAAGCGTTGCGATATTATATTTAGCGCCACACGGAATACGCACTCCCATACACGCCCCACACACACACACAACACGCGCACACACACACATGACCGCGGGGTGCCATTTTTTTTGGAGAGGAGAGAAGGGCAAAGGAGCGACGCGTCGACGCTCACCGGCGCGCGGAGGAGCTGCCGGCCGCTCTCGCGGCGGCAACGGCGGCGGCGCGGGCGGGTGCCCCCGCGGCGGAGGCGTTGATGTCACCGGGGACTAGGCTAGGTGGGCCATCCTCAAAGGCGCCAGCGTCGTCCGCGCGAGGGCCACCGGCCACCGCGGCGGCCGCCGCCTGCCGCTCGTCGCGCTTCGCTCGCTTCTTTCCGACGCCCTTGAACTCGATGCTGGCCGCCTCCACCTCGGTCTTGGGCATGGCCACGTTCATGGGCAGCTGTGGTCCGCCCTGCGACGACTCGTACCTGGGCTTCACGGAGCCTTCCTTGTTCATAAACGTCCGCCAGAAACGGTCGCCGTCCCAGTAGCCGATGGACACGTTGATGTTGAGCGCGGCCGAGTTGGGCGCGGTGCGCACGCCGATGGACGAGCCCGCGTTGGGCATGGTCGCGCGCGAGGCGGATGTGTCCATCACGTTTCCGATGGACCACCCGCCGACGATGTACTCGCCGAAGCTTTGTGTGAGATGGAGGCCCATGCGGCTGCGCTTTCCCGGCACCGTCTTGGAGACGGCCGAGTGCCTCATGTGCGAGTAGTTGACGATCTGCGAGCTGGTGGTCAGCTCGATGCGGAAGTTGGTGAGCACGGTGTTCTGCGCCTTGCCCTTGAACGCCTCAAACCCGACCTCAAGGAACTCCATTTCCTTTGCGTTGGAATCCACCGACAACTTCAGGATCTTGTTTTGGCGCAGCTCCTCGTACGCCTGCGCCGCCGTCTTCTGCTTCTCGCCCTCCTTCGCCGTGGGCGCCGTGCCGTCGCGAAAGGCGTCGACCACCTTTTGGTCCTCTCCAGCCAGGTCGAACCAGACGTCGGCGACAATGACGACGAACACCTTGTCGAGCGGCAGCGTCTCCATGCTGCTGTCGCCCGTCCACGTCGTGCCGACCGCGGGGCCTTGCACGCGGATGTTGAAGAGCTGCCCGTCACGCGCGCTGAAGTATTCATCGCTCAGCTTGTCGCTCGGGTCCTCCGCGCCCTTGCTCAGCACGATGCCGTCGGGCGTCCAGTCGAGCAAGCCGATGTCGGTCATCTTCTTGAGCAGCGCGGCGAAGGCCATCTCGTCGCCGGAGTTGCGCGAGCGCAGGCACGGCGCCCAGTCATTGCCCGCACCGTCGCTCACCATGGTCGTCGACGAGGTGGTCGTCTGCAGCATGGCCTGCGCGATGCCCTTGCCGCGGAGGAAGGGACCGACGTCGTGCGCGTAGATGCCCTGCAGGCGCTCGGAGCTCTTTTCCATCTCCGAGCCGGGCTGCGTGACGTTGGCCTCCGTCGCATAGTCGCGCACGTTGAGGAACGTGTCCGTGTCCTCGAGCGTCGGCGCGCCGTTGGGGCACCCGAGCACGCGCCCCGGCTTGTCCAGGACGGTCGAGAGCGGCTCGTTCAGGACGATCTGCAGCTTGGCGCACACCTGCTCAAAGTAGAGCTGCAGGTACTCGAGCGAGCAGAGCGCCTGGAAGCGCTCGGTGCCCGGCATGCCGGGCATGAGCGTGTGCATCATGTGCAGCTGCGACCGGTCGCCGTCGACCGGGTCGGCGCGGATGGCCGGCAACTTGGAGCGCTTGCCCAGAATGAAGGCGAGCGTCGTCGCGCGGAGCGACTGCGTCTCGGTGTGCATCTCCTTGCGCGAGCCGTCGAAGCTGCGCTTGCCGAGCGGCATCTCGTTGTTGAGAGGCGTCAATCGGGTGTACGGTATGCCGATGTTGCTCCCCTCGTTGTTGCGCGCCGAGAAGATTTGTCCAGGGTTGACGCCGCCCACGGGGGCGCTGACGCGGGTGTTGGCCGACAGATCGGCCCCGCCGACGGCCGGCGGTGGCAGGTTGCGCTGCTGCGCGCCGCCCGCAAAGGGGTTGTTGCCACCCGCGATGCTCACCATTTGTTCACCGTGCCGAGTACGCGCACGTTTTACTACCACCCTCTTGTTACTTAGGGCTAGCGGCGCAGGTGGGTTATCAAAGTTTCTTCAACCATCAAAACACACGCCGACAGTTTCCCCAAAGGGTCTCAGCGTATCCGCCACGATCCGTTCCCCCGCGCTCTCGTATTTGGAAAAATCGAACGCGGCGATCCGCTGTGCGTACTCGGCACTTATCCGGTTGAGCACGAGCCTGTGCGAGTGCAGCAGCTCGAGGAGCACGTTCGTGACGCGGACCGTGCTCAAGAAGCACGAGAATTGCGTGGTCTGCGGCTCGGCCACGAGCCGCAGCTGCTCCAGGGTCGCGAACGCGCCCATGTGCGCCGGCGCGTGCAGCACCGCACCATCGGTCGCCCACGTCTGCACCACCGCGCCGTCGGCGTGGTCGTCCGCGAGGGCCGGTGGCTGCTGGTTCGAGGCGATGGCCATGCCATCCCAACACCCATTGGCGACGCTGGCGACGCGCAGATACTCCACTCTGCGCGCCTCCCAACTCACCGCCTGCGCAAGGTGCACGTGGGAGTCGACCAACCGGTTGCACACGTCGAGCACCTCGTCATCTGTCAATCCGTCGTACTGCCTGGTCATCCACGCGTGCCCTTCAAAGACCGGCGCCATGCGCCGGCGCTTGCACAGCGTGTGCACCGCGTAGCTCATGCCCTTGCCCTGCCTCGCCGCGGTCTTGAGGAACGCGCGGCCGACCGTCACCGTGTCCGCGCGCGACGCCGACCGCTTGCGCGCGCTCCACCGCCTGCAGAAGAGCGCCATCAGTTCCGCGATCACGAGGCACGCCTCGCGCACCTCGCCGAGCGCCTCCCGCTCGGCGCGGATCAGGCCGATGCGGCACGCCTCCAGCACGTTCATGCAGCTTTGCACCGCCTGCGACGCATCTATCTCGCGGTCGAGCACGCGGCAACTGGCGAGGGCGAACGTCGACGTGAGGCGTGTTACGAGCGGCGAGTCGCTTGCGTGTCGAAGGGACTCGAGTCGCTGCGCGTTCGTCGTGAGGCACTGCACGTACAGGTCCTCCAGAAATCGCTTGAAGGAGCGCGTGAGGCCCTCCTCGATGCTCTGCCGGTTGCGCGGCGTGGGGCGCAGCGGGAAGCGAAGGGGGACGAGCAGCGCGCCACGATCGCGCAGCCCCTTGGAAAAGGTTTGCAGCTTGGCGCATGTGGCCTGGTACTGCACCAACAGGTCGAGCTGTTGCCGCACATGGACGAGCTGCGCGTGCTGCTCATCGTCGTCCGCCTCCTCGACGCGCTGCGCCACCTCCTCCGCCCACCGGTCCATCGCCTCGATCCGCCGCGCGCGCGCGACCGCCTTGCGCGTGACCTTGCGCATCGTTAGCGACGAGCGAGTCCCAGGGTGCGATTTCTCCGCCTGAGAGCGGTGCAGAAGTCGGGCGTTTTCAGACTTGGCAAAAGGGTCCTCATGTCCGCAGGGTCCATCTTGCCAAATATTTGGACCCTGAAGTGAACCCGGAGACGCGTTTGCCAAAACAGATCCGACAATCGATTGTCGGAGCTGTTTTGGCAAGTCGTTTCTGTTCTGTGCTACGAAAACGTGACTCGTTTGCCAAAAAGCGGGTTCGACTAAAGGTTGGTCGCACATTTGGCAACTTTACACAGTTAAATTTACAAAAGATGCGCGATGCGCTCCCGGATCGCCTTGAGTGACTGCATCGCGTCCGCGTCGTCGTAGACGGGAATCGGCTCGTCGGGCGATGCACCCAGGCTCGAAGGGCCAGCCGCCGCCGCCGTCGATGCCACCGCCTTGTCCACCGCCACGGCCAGAACGGGTCGGCCCACCACCGCTGCGGTCTTGGCGACGCGGCGCTTGCCCTGTTGCGGCCGCGCCGCCTCCTTGCTGTACAGATTGGGTCGCTTGAACGCGCGGCCGCTGCGCGACGACCGAACCGTGACGTCCTCCACCACGTCCACGTCCTCCTCGTCTTCCTCCTCGTCCTCGTCCTCGTCCTCGTCCTTGTCCTCCTCATCCTCCTTGTCCTCGTCCACCACCTCCACGGCCTCGACCTCGACTTCCTCCTCCTCCTCGTCGTCCTCGCGCGAGCTCTCGGCGTGAAGTCGCACGAGCATCTTACGGCTAAACGGGATCTTCTTGTGCTTCTGCGCCTCCGTCGTCGCGTCTCCAACCACCTCCGCCACGCTGCGCACGTTGACGCACTCCCGTTGCAGGAGGACTGCGTCCTCGTAACTGTGCGTTGTGGCGCGGAAGGACCAGCCGGTGCCAAACGTGCGCGTCACCGTCCAGATGGCGCCGCGGCGACGGAACTGAATATCGGGATGGATGTCCGCTCCCTCGCTCACCAATCGATCGTACTCGCGGACGCTGGCCTCCCTGTGTGCGTCGGTGCGTCTGGGTTTCATCGTGCCCTCGCGGTAGTGACGCACGGCGTCGGCGGAGACCTGTTTGTAAAGTTGCGATTCTAGAAGCTCGGACAGAGTCGGAAACACCGCACTCTTGGAGCCGATCCCTTGCTCGCGGCAGTGCGCGTCAGGAACCTTGAGTCTGTACTTGGGCGTCTTCCGTCGACCCTTGTTGGGAGGAACCCAAGAAACATACAGTGGAAATGCGACTCCCGTCACGGGGTCGTGGGTCAATTGGCGTTTGCTCGAGTGATTGCGCGGCATGTCCAGTTTGACGGCTGCTACCAGGAGTGAGCGCACGAGCACAACGTTTTTATAAAAAAATTCTAACACGTGTGAAACTCTGCGCGTACTTTATTTGGCAGGCAGGGCGCGGAGCGCGGCGCGGAGCTTGCCGCTCTCGAGGCCGCTCACGCAGACGGCGACGGGCCTCAGGCGCACCACCTGCGACTTGTCGACGCCCAGCTCGCGCGCAAACTTGGCGAAGAACTGCTCGGTGTCGTGCGAGCCCCAGAGCGCCAGCGGCTCCAGGTCGGCGTCGTTCGAGCCAAACTGGCGGTTGCGCCACACGAACCGATCGCGCAGGAAGGTGCCGTCCGGGTGCGCCTTCGTGCCGCGCTGCTTGTACTCGGTCACCACCTTGGAGATGAGCTCGCGGTCGCCCACGAGGCGCGGCGAGGCGTACGGCAGCGTCGAGTGCGCGTCGTTGCGCAGGTTGCGGTTCACCTCGCCCGTCTCCGACAGGAACAGCACCACGCCATCCGCCAGGTTGGACAGGCTCAACAGCCCCTGCGACACGGCCGCGTCGATGCCCGTGGAGTATTGGAACACGTGCGCGTGCTGCGTGTCCTCGATCTTGCGCAGGTGGTTGACCGCGACGTCAAAGTGCGTCACGGCGGATCGGTACCGGCCGCAGGAGCTCTGGTCGGGCACCGAGTCCATCATGGGCGCACCGAGCGCGTCGCCGGCCATCATGAGGATGCGCGCGCGGTTGCGCGAGCCAGCGCGCGAGACGCGCCGCAGCGCCGCCGGCCCAGGCCCGGGCGCGTCCGGCCCGATCTTGTCGAGCGCCTCGGTGAGGCTGACGCCGGTGCGCAGCGCAGCCGACAGCCGCGAGTGGAAGGTGGCGCCCGCCTGCCCCGCGCCTGCCTTGCACACGAGATAGGTGGTCTGGTGGCACCGGTTCATGCCCTGCTTCGTGGGGTCGGGTGCGCGGCTGTGCTCCGCGCAGAAGAGGCCCACGAAGCAGTTGGGACCGTCGAAGCCGGCCGTCCACTCGGCCTTGTCGCGGTCGCTCTCGTCGCCGTCGAGCGGCGGGCCCACCTGCAGCTGACTGTCGAAGCACTCGCTCGGGATCGCCGCGCGCAGCTTCTCCATCGCCGCGTGCCGCGCGCGCGGATCGCTCATGAGCTTGGTCACCCACGCGCCGTCCACGCGCACGGCCGAGGCCCCGGCGCCCCACTCGGGCGAGAAGATCTGGATGGGCACGTCCTTTTCTCGCGCGTCCAACCGAAACGTCACGTTGTGGTACGTGCCCGACGCGTCGCACCGCTCGGCGCACGGTAGGAGCACCGCCTCGTCCAGCGTGCGCAGCGACTTGAGCAGGTGCGTCTTGAGCGCAACGGGGCACTCGTCGAGCGAGAGGATGCGCGCCATCGGCGATGCCTCGCGCGCTGCGCTGACGCCCGGCCCTAATGATTTGCGGCTAGCGCTGAGAATATCGCGGGAGGCGGACAATATAGGATGAGGAGGTCGTGCCATGACCCTCCCGCCGCTCACCAGCCTGCGCCACACCGCGCCCATCGGATGAGGCACGAGGACTCAGGTGCGCAGCCGCCCATCGTCTCCTGATACGACCATGATGACGCTCGGCGCCTGGCGGCGACGGTACCTGATGGCCAGCGGCGTGGACAAGGAGGACGCGCGCAGGTGGCTCGCCGAAAACGACGCTGAGTGGCTTGCTGATCAAAAAGAGTAAGTTACCACTCCAAGACACGCACACACGCACAGCACACCGAATACATGAGGCGCCGGCGGCGCAACCCCCGCGCCGGGGGAGCCGTCGGCGCGGAACCACCGTCGTTGGGGTTGCGTCCACACGTGTAGCCGTGTGTGGTGTTGGGTTCTTTTTCTAAGGATCCATCTCCGCTTCCTCCTCCGCATCGACCCCCGCCGCGGGGTCGCCGTCCTCCGTGTAGTTGTACTGCACGACGTGCACCAGGCCCTCCGCCTCGCGGATCGCGTAGGTGCCCTTGGGGCCCACGTTGATGAAGGCCTCGGTCTTGATGAACTTGGTGCGCATCTCGGCCAGGTGGCCTTCCTCGCGCGAGCGACGGTCGCTCGCCGAGCCCTTGGGCCGCTTCTTCGACTCGGGAGGCTTGGCGCACGACTTCGCCGCGTCCGTCATCACCGGCCAGCGGTTGACCTCGGGGTTGATCTGCGCCTTGACCGGCAGGTCCTTCTCGCGGCGCCAGCTCAGCGCCTCCCAGCGCTTGGCCTGCTTGGGCTTGTCGTGCGGCAGGATGTCCTTGAGCTCCTCCGCCTTCAGGGGGAAGTTCTTGTGCGCGATCGTCGACGAGATGAGGTGCAGGTGGCGCTCCTCGCCCGGACCCTCGCCGTTCTCGACCACAAAGGTCGTGTAGCAGCAGTTGCCCTCCTCGCCCTCGATGCGCGTGAGCGTGTCCGGGTGGCAGTACGGCAGCCACTTGTCGGGCGCCTTCGTCGCCAGCAGCTTGCCGAGCTCCTCCGGGCTCGCGATCGTGTTCGCCTTGCGCGCGTAGGACATGACCTTCTCGGACGGCACGCCGTAGTGGCCCTTGCTAAACGACAGGACGTACGGTGTCTCCGTGCCCGGAATGCACGCGAGGTTCTGGAACGCCACCACGAGGTCAGTGGACTCCTCGGCCATCGTTGAGTGCGAGATTGGCGCGCTTTGCCAGACCGCGCAACGCGACGCTCGTGCACTCGTTAGCGCGGAACGCAAAAGTGATTTTAAGGACGGGGTCTAAAACCGATGGTTTGCATTTTCAATCGCGGTGCTCGTGCGTTTCTGCCGGCACCTCCGCCGGCGCACTCGCGGACACGTGCTGCCGGATGATCCGCTTGGTCTCGATGCGCACGAGCAGCTCGCGGAAGGCGTACACGGCGACAAAGAGCCAGAAGAGCAAGAAGGGCGCGCCCGACGGCACGGCGATCCGGGCCACCGTCGCGGCCGCGCGTGTGGGCAGCTGCTCGTCGTGCAGCGTGTCGTTGACGTTCTCCTTGAGGCGCGTGCCCATGGCCATCACCTCCACTGCGGCGTGGACGAGCCCCTCGCCCACGCGCCCCTCGAGCGGCGCCGACACGATGGTGAACCGCGGGGTCATCGGTGCATGCGCGCTCTCGCGCGTGGCTGCGCGCGGTGGCTCCGGCTTAGCGCGCATCCCACCTCTTTGAAAAATTATAAAAACGCTCTGCTTCTGTTCCTGCTCTCCATGAGAAAAGGCGCAGCAGCAGCAGCATGCCCCCGACCACGCGCGCTGTCCTCACTGCCGCAAAGGCGGAGCGCAAGAAGCGCACGAAGCGCACGGGTCACCTCTCGATGCTCGACGCGGACGCGCTGTCGGTTGTGCTCAACGCGTTCGTGGACGCCGAGTCCAACGACGCCAAGGCACGGATCAAAAGGCTGGCAACGCTGCGGCTCGTCAACAAGAACTGGGCTGAGGTTTTCGCAAAGCGCATGTACGATAGGACGGCCCTGCAGGTGTACACGCAGCGGATGACAGCCGGCGCCTACGCGAACGTTCACGACATGGACCAAAACGAGGCGATCAACTGCGCGTGCGCCGTCTCCATCGACTCCATGGGCTACCTGATGTACATGCAGCTCGGCGCGCACAACATGCCGCAGGTGAGCTTCAGGGCGCTCAGGATCATGATGCTGTTTGCCGATGCACCAAACCACGCCGAGCGGCTCAGGCTGATGGGCCAGGGCGTGGGCCTGCCGCCGGACCAAGTGACGGAGACGGTCAATTCGTTTGGGGGCGTGCAGGCGGCCCCGCAGGGCGCCCAGGCGTAGGTGGCAGCGCGTGTTTGTATTTTTATAAAAACGCCGCGCTTTTGCTCCCGTGTTCATCGGACGGGAGGGGAACCGCGACGCTCTGCACGCGCGTGGATCGGTCGCCCCGGGCCGGCCCACAGTACACCCCCCCCTCCCGACCTCGCCCAAATCAGGGCTCGTACGCCCACCATGCCCGAGTTGCCTGAGATGCCCAAGAAGCTGCTCGACTGGGACAACCCGCGCTCCATCCTCATGTTCCCGTGGAACGAGCCGATCAAGCTGGTGCCGTGGGGCCCCAACGCGCCGCCGTGGAAGGGCAAGTACCGCCGCTCCATGGAAGACCTTCACTCGGTGACCCTGCGCTCCCCGGAGCACGGCGCTTTTGGCACGCTCTACGTGAACCTCGTCGTCAACGACAATGGCCTACGCGAGGACGCCGACAAGCCGAACAAGCACCTCAACGGGTGTGGCGACATGTACCTGAGCGTCCACTTCGAGGCCTACTTCCCCTACGACGCGCCCGAGGATTGCATCCTCGACCCCTACAGCGACCACGACGAGGATGAGAACTGGCCCAAGGACGAGGACGGCGAACCCGTGTCCCCCTCCGACCCGCGCATCCCGCGCTGGGCCCGCCCCTACGACGAGGTTGCCAACGGCGGCTTCGCGCTCCCCGAGGCGATGATCGCGGAGGTTGCGCAGCAACTCGCCTACAAGCGGCACAAGAGCCTCAACCCGCTCCATTATGAGTGGCTGCGTGCCTCCAACCGTCTTGGCAACGAGATGAAACAGCTGCTGTGCGAGGCCGACTTCGACCGCCTGGTCGATCTCCAAAGGGAGATGCTGTTGACGTTCGACCACCCGGACATCGACCACTGCCAAACCGCGGGCACCTTCACCACCGGGTACGAACCGATTCCCGTTTTGCTGCCTCGCACCGTCAAGGGGCTGAATGCCATGTGCGAACGGTTCAACGACATCGTCCTCGAGGTGACGCCACCCGGCAAGATGGCCATGCGGATTCGTCCACTGCCGTCCTCCAGCCTGCGCGACCTTCCCAACTCGGACACGACGATGTCGCAAATGACCGCGCGCTTTGCGTTCATCCTGCGCCATCGCCAGGGGCTGCCCATTCCCGAGCTCGCCCACATCGTCAGCCGGGACCCATCCCCTGACGGCTCGGGCACGTCCCTTGCCGGACACATGCGCAACGGGTTCTCGCACGTGGCGTCGACGCTCGGCTTCACCGCCGCCGCCGCCACCGTCGTCGCCGCAGCCGCCGCCGAGTCCGCCGCCGCCAAGGCTCCCGCCGCCAAGGCTCCCGCCGCCGCGCCCGCCGCCCCCGCGCCCATGAACGCCGCCGCCCGCCGCGACGCTCGCAAGAAGGAGGCCGAGCGCGCGCGCCTTGCCAACCTCCTCAAGCTGCCCGGCGCCGTTGCCGCGGCGGTCGTCCTCCAAAAGCTTTGGCGCGGGCGCAAGGCGCGCCTCCGCCGCCGCTTCCTCCGCCTCGGGCTCCTCTCGCCCCAGGCGATCATCTTCCAAAAGCACTGGCGCGGACGCAAGCGCCGCCTCGCGTGGCCCCTGGAGAAGCTCCGCCGCAAAAAGTTCTTTGAGAACCTCGCCGAGTCCACGCGCGCGCAGCGCGAGGCCGAGTTCGCCCGCCGCAAGCAAGTGCTCGCCTCGCGCGCGCGCGCACAGATGCAGGCGGAGCGCGCCGAGGGCAACACGCATGCGCACGCCACCATCGGCAACCACGGCAAGCAGCCGGGCATCGACCGCTCGGCCAAGCGCACCGACGACGAGCAAGCGGCGCACGAGAAGTGGGCCTCCGACAAGGAGCGCCAGCGGCGCGTCGTCGAGGCGTGCGCCAAGCAACTCGAGGCCGCCAAGGCGGCGGCCACCGCGCGCGACTCCGAGGTCGCCAAGGCGGCGCGCGCGCTCGAGATCGAGCGGGGCAAGTGGGAGGCGTTCCGCGAGGCGCCGCACCCCGCGCCGCTCGAGCTCTGCGCCTTCCTGCCGCCCAACCAGCTCGACTTGCCGCCACCCGCCGCCAGGCGCAGCGTGCCGCTCTCCTCAGTCAACGCGTGGTCGCTCCCTAAGGGCGCGGCGCACCGCTCCGCGGACGAGGACGGTGCCTCGGTCGTGAGCGCGGCCACCACGAGCAAGGTGCCGCTGCCCAAGCCCGTGCCGCACGCCGTCGTGCGCGGCGTCCAGCACGGCATGCAGTCGCTTTGGGTCCAAGACGCCTTTAAGAATGGCGACGTCGAGAAGCAGCCCAACGGGCGCACCAAGTACCGCGGCAAGGACGCCACCCTCATCACCGACAACGATGACGCCGTCTCCATCACCGTCTGGCCGACCAAGCCCAACTAGAAACTCGCGCGGCTGTGGCCGCGCGTGCGCATGCACATGAGTCCTGTGGCGTCGTTAGAGCGTGTTCGTAAAAATCCAATAAATCTGAAAAAAGTTCCAATATTGGGTCGGCCCACGGGTTCGGCCGCTCATCTTCCAAGCACCAGGGCTGGGTGCTTGGAAGTTTGATCCAATAAATGAAAGTCCAATAAACGTTTATTGGGATTCTGAAATATTGGATTTAACTTCCAAGCACCCAGCCCTGGTGCTTGGAAGATGAGCGGCCGATCGCTCGGACCGACCCAATATTGGAACTTTTTTCGGATTTATTGGATTTTTCAACCGACCGATTCCCGCCGCGCCCGAGCGCGCTACTTGATGTTTAGGGGTGGCAACTCGTTGCCTATCGCGCAGCCCGTGTCGGCCGCCTCATCGGCCGGCACGAAGGTGTCGCACGCCGGCACGGGGTGGGCGGGCGCGCTGCACCCGTGCCAGAGCCGCAGCAGCCCCGCGAGCGTGATGCAGAACGGGTAGACGTAATAGCCCGATCCGTACCCCATGAACGCGAGCAGCCCGATGGCAACGTCGAAGACGGCCCACCCCGGGTGCGCCCAGAAGGGCGAGAGGAAGCCGAAGCCGTCGTACCAGTCGTCGTTCCGGCAGTAGAGGCGAAACTCGCGCCACTTGGACTCGGGCACCTCCCTCGCCCACATCCAGGGCAGTATTGCGGCAAAGAAGAAGAACAGCTTCATCGCCACGAGCACGGCGAAGATGCGGTGGCCCATGGCGTCGCTGGCCGCCTCGCGCCCGGCGTAGAAGCAATAGTGGTGGAGGCTCTCGAACAGGTCGACGAGGATGGCCCACGTGGCAAGGCAGTACAGCCCGCACCGCGTCGACTGCTTCCACACGATGCACTTGAGGTTGGCCCAGTGCGCCGCCGAGCCGTTCTGCATCGTAGCAATCTGGCGCGGGAAGGACGGTCCGTGCGGCACGTAGAAGGCCAACCAGCCACCCCAACACCACCAGAGGCTCAGCGCCAGGATGAGGCCAAGCAGCGCCACGTAAAAGGGCAGCGTCCACGCCGCGTTGTTCCACGTGGACCCGTGGTTGCGAATCACGTAGATGGGGAAGGAGATGAGCTCGAGCGGCGTGAAGCGCTCGCACCGGAACTCGGGGCAGCCGAGCACCGCGCCCCAGACGATGTCCTCCGTGGCGTTGTCGTACTTGACCAGCCGGAGGCTAAAGTGGCGGCTGCTGCAGTTGTGCAGCGCGGTCGTGTTGAACTGGCGCACCTCGCCCTCGGGGAACAGCGGGTGGTACGCGGTCTGCGTGAAGCTCTCGAGCTTCGGGTCTTGGTAGTTCTCCGGCTGCGCGAGCGGCAGCGTCAGCACCGGGTCGTAGTGGTCGGGTCGGCTCGAGGCGCAGCCGCCGCAGCCCACGTGCACGTCGTAGACGCTCTTGTCGTACGCCTTCTTGAAGACAAAGTCGAAGTCGACGATCTCGCCGGCGCCCTCGATTGCGAGGTCGTCGATGTCGAACTCTATGCCGCCCGCGTTCTTCAGGTACGCGACCTGGCTCACGCCGTGGTGGTGCACCGCGTGGCAGCAGCCGTGCGCGCAGTCGTACTGCGGCACGTGGCTCGCGGCGGCGATCGCGAGGGCCCACATCTGTGTTTGGTTGCTTTAAAAAAACCCGCACCTGACGCACACACCGTACCCCCTTTACCTCACACGACCGCGGGAGGATCAAATGGCGGGGGGCTCGGCCGCCCGACGGTGGCGGCCCAGCAGGATGGCGTTCAGCCGCCGGCGCAGCCGCGTGTACGGCGTTGCGTTTGCGTTGATCCTTGGCATTTTTGGTTTGAAGGTCTTCCCTTTGGACGCGGGGCCCGTTGATGGTACCAAATTTGCCGATTCCAGGCTCTTGTCTTCTCTGGTTCGTTTGGGCTTCCTGTCGTCGCCGCCGCCGCCGCCGCCACCGCCGCCGCCGCCACCGCCACCGCCGCCGCCGCCGCCGCCGCCGCCCGGGCCTGGCGGCGGCGGCCCCGGCGGCGGCGATGGCGGTGTGTACGGCGGCGGGAATTGGTACCGGCGCGCGGATTCGTCGTCGCCGCAGTGGTTGCAGTCGCCGCGCTTGATCATCGCTTCCAACCCTGACCACTCGTCGTATGGCGTCTCCGCCGGCGCGCGTCTGATGCTCCTGGGATTCACCTTTACAGGCACATCGACCTCGAAGTCGGCGTCGCGCTGGCGCCCAAAGGTGCAGTACGGGTCGTACTTGAGCGCCCTGTACGCGCCCGCGTCGTAGCTGCGGCCACCCGAGGTCGGCCGGCGCACGTTTGTATCCGGCCGCCTGGTCTCCTTCACAACCTTCGTCTCGTACTTGTTCGCGTACCTCTTGCGCTCGGCCAAGTAGGCCTCCTCGGACTCTCCCACCCGCTTCCACGCGTAAGCCTCCTCGCGGCACTCGTCCTCCTCTATTACGAGCTTGTGCCGCCGCTTCATCAGCGTGTACAGGTCCGGCAGCTGCCCCGTGAAGCGCTTCTCCTTGTCGCGATACGTCACCTCCTTGCCCGCCCACTTTTCGTGCGCCCACCGGTCGTACTCGTCGTAGTGCACCTCGCGGAACCAGCGCTTGTGATGCGCCTCGACCGACGCAAAGGGCACCTTGCGCTTCGCATCGTGCTCCCAGCGCCGGTAGACCGGCCACGCGTGCTCGATCAGGAAGTCCCACAGCTTGTTGAGCAGGTTTTCGGCGCCGGGCCACTTCGTGGCCAAGTCGTCGAGGTCCTCGTCCGGATCCTGCGGCAGGCACAGGCCGCCCATGACGCGCAGCGTAAAGTCGAGCTCGCCGCGGCGTTGCGCCACCGCCCGATCGAACGCGTTCTGAAGCACGCGTTCGCGCTTGCTCAGGTGCGCTTTGCCGGTCTTGATGGTTGCAAATCGTCCTTCGTGGGCCCTGAACACGCCTTCCCTCCATTGGGGGTGAATGCCGTTGTCATAGTTCGGCCCGCCCGACTCGGGAAAGCCTTCAAAGACCTTCTCGATGAACTCGTCGAGCGGCATGTACCGTTCGGTGTCGGCGCGAGGTTCGTACTTTGGCGGGTCGCGCCGGTTGCAGTTCGCGATGGTGCCGAGCGTGTCCGCGATCGGCGGCGCGTTCTCCGGCTGGCGTATGGCGAGGGAAAAGCGCTTGAGCGCCTCGAGGTCCATCCCCTTGCCGTTGCCGAGGAACAGCGCGACCACTTTCAGGCCGTCCCGGATCTCCGCGTATCGATAGGGCGCCAGGTCCATGTCGAGCTCGTCGGAGCGCTCCTGCAGATCTTCGTACTCCGTGGTCTTCACAAAGGGTTCGATGCGCACGGTGCCGGTGCGCTCGCTGCGCACCACGCGCACCGGCCGGCCGCGGTTGGCGTCCTTGAACTTCTCGTACTCCTTCCACGCCTCCTCGATGATGCCTTCGTGCCGCGGGTAGTACCACGACGCGAGGCTCGCCCAGCCAACGGACTTGTCGCGGTCGGCGCCACGTCCAAAGGTGGCGCCGGTGGGGTTGGGGTTGGGTTTGCGCTGCGCAAGGTGCGCGTACGGCCACGCGTACGCGTTGCCGTCTACGCCACGGGGCGTCTGCTCTTTTGCGTACTGGTTGGGGCTCAAGAGCTCCATGTAGGGGTCCTCCTTGACCCGCCCCAGGAGCTCCTCGCTGCTGAGCCCGTTGCAAAACTCTCGCCGGCAGTGGTGCCTGGCTTTGAGGAACTCCACGCCCTCCGTCGTCGTGGTGCAATACTGACCCGCGTACTCGTTCCACGTTGCGATGGCGTTGATCTCGTCGTCGTCCAGCGACGTTATGAGCGCCTCATAGGCGCCCTCTTTGAGCGCGGCGGCCAGGATCTCTTGAATCGGTCGTACAGGCGCCTTCGCGCCCGTGGCCTCGCCCAACTGCCGGTTGACGCGCGGTACTTTGCCCTGGCTCCTGCCCTCGCCCTTGTTTAAGGTCTGGGCGTTCAAGTTGGACTTGCGCTGCTTGGGCGGTTGGCGTTGCTTGGGCGGAGGATCATCGGTTAGGATGTGGAATACCAACCACAGGGTGGCATTGTCAAGCTTGGAGCGATCCCACACGACCTCAAAATCTTCCTCCACATCCTGGGACGTTTTAAGAACCCCCATCGCCTCTCGAAACTTACCAACGGACCGTTGCATCTTCTTAACCGCGATGTCCTTGAGGAACTCAATGTCCCTGCTTGACCACGCATGGTCCTCGCCCTCATTACGCATAACATCTCGCCACGCGTCCAAGTCCCTCATAGTGACCACGCCCGTCCTGCTAAGATAGGCGCGCACCGCCTTCAAGGTGTCGTCGCTGTACGTCTCAAGGGGATTCGCGAGGTTCTCGCCCTTTTCTTCGAGGATGTTCGCCGCCCCTCTCTGTTTCACCGGGTCGTTTTTGTAGTGACGGAGCCAGCCTCTGATTTTCTGGATGACCTGCGCCCTCTTGAACTCCGCCTCCGAGTCCGAGGCATCACCCGGCTGGAAGTCTGCGTCTTTGGAGTCGTCCGAGTCGTCCGAGTCGTCCGAGTCAGGCGCTCCGGGCGCGCCGGCCGCGCTGCTGGACGGCCCCGCCGTGGCGGCCGCAGGCCGGTCCGAGTACAAGATCTGGAAGATCTGCCACAGCGTCTCACTGCCCACATTGTAAAAGTCGATTCGTGCAGCCGTGTAAGCGTTGTTGGGATCCTCCGGATCTGGGTGCATCAGGTAGTCCTCGAAGACCTCCAAAAATGGCCTCGACCTCGCGTCAATCGCGTACGGAATCTGGTCAATGCCCCTTGGCCAAACCAGGTCGGTGATCCTCCATCGCTTTACCTGCTCGCTGGCAAGAATGTAAGCCCGAAACAGCTTCTCTTTCTCTTCGTCCGTCCACTCGCTCGGTGGGCGACCGGCGTCCAGCAGCCTACGCGCCCATGCCGCATTCATCCGCGACACAATGTCCACCACATTCAAGTCGGCCCGTGTTTGTCCCGTGCTCTTGCGGGCGGTCTGCTTCGTGCGTGCCATCCGGACGGCGGCGGCGGCGCGCACCCACGGGGTGGAGAAACGATGGTGACTCTGTTAAACGGATTGTTACCTAGGGTTTATCCACACGCACACACGCAGATACACACGCGTTCACGCCCTCTTGCCGGTCACCGCGTTCAGCCGACCGCGCAGCGTCATCTGGAAGCGCGGGCCGAAGCCGGCCGACACCGGACGCGATCGCGAGGACGAGGCGCCGCCCGGGCCCGGCGGGGGCGGCGGCCCCGGCCTGGGCCGGTTGGGGTTTGGCGAGTTGCCCTTCGGTGCTACCTTGCGCTTGCCCGCCGCCTTGCCGCCGTTGTCGTAGTCGCGCTGCCGCTGCGCCTCCGCCTCCGCCTCCGCCCTCGACGCCTCCTCCGCCTCCGCGGCGCGCCTGGCCTGCTCCTGCTCAAGCGTGGTCATGCTCGCGCGCTGGGCCTCTGTAAAGTTTTCGCCCTCCTGCCGGACCGCGTCGGCCTCGGAGATCTCCATCGCCGCTGTTGTATCGTTAGCCTCCTTCTCCGAATGCAGCTCGTCCAGGCGCGTCCTAACCTCCTCCACGCTGCGGCTGAGTTGATTGGCGACGATGGTGAGGAAGGGCCCCAAGAGCACGCTGCCATACTTGGGCAGGAGCTCCTTGCGCAAGTAGTTGTCATCCGAGACGGTCCAGTCCGGATCCGCGTCCTTGTCCTCGTCCATGCTGCCGTCGTCCTCGACCTCGCCCGCCTCGTCCGAGTCCGAGCCGTCCTCCTCCTCTTCCTCCTCCTCCTCCTCCTGTGGCTTCTTGGGCGCGGGCTTCTTGGGCGCGGGCTTCTTGGGCGCGGGCTTC
>Ga0115013_10000270_pt1 | contig 33314 bp, 25 predicted proteins | sample SouAtlMetagenome_2_FD_88686 | JGI IMG/M metagenome (GOLD analysis project Ga0115013, IMG submission 88686) | Marine eukaryotic phytoplankton communities from Atlantic Ocean - South Atlantic ANT15 Metagenome | ecosystem: Environmental > Aquatic > Marine > Oceanic | place: South Atlantic Ocean...
AGCCCTGTTGGAACGAGGTTTGGCCTACGAAGCGTTTGACACACCCGAGGAGTTGGACGCACTGCGCAAAGCCGCTGAGCCCGGCGTCTTCCAGTACGACGCAACGACACGCGGGCAATTGCGCAACAGCCTGACGATGGCAGCCGAAGAAGTGGCTGAACTGAAAGCCTGCGACGCGCCGTTTGTGGTTCGGTTCAAGACCCCTGACCAAGAGGAAGAGGTGCAATTTGAAGACGCCATCCGCGGCAGTGTGAGCTTCAAATCGAGCGTGCTGGACGACAAGGTTTTGATGAAGGCAGACGGCTTGCCCACCTACCACCTCGCCAACGTGGTGGACGACCACCACATGCGCATCTCGCACGTGATTCGTGGAGAAGAATGGTTGCCCAGCGCGCCATTGCACGTCCTGTTGTACCGGGCGTTTGGATGGGGCCACCCTGTGTTCGCCCACTTGCCGCTGATCTTGAAGCCCACGGGCAATGGCAAGCTCAGCAAGCGCGACGGCGACGCCGGCGGCTTCCCTGTATTCCCGACCCACTGGACGGACCCCAAAAGTGGCGACACCTGGCCCGGCTACCGCGAGCAAGGGTACGCACCCGAAGCGTTTGTCAACATGCTGCTCATGCTCGGGTGGAACCCCGGAGACGAGCGGGAACTCTTCACAACTGAAGAAGCAGCGAAGGAGTTTTCGCTGGCGCGCGTGGTCAAGTCAGGCGCACGGTTCAACCCCGACAAGGCCAAATGGTTCCAGGAGCAACACCTTCGCAACGCAGGATCTGCCGCCCATGTGGACGCCTTGCACGGTATTGCCGAGACGCAGGGCGTGAATTGGACGGCGGAACAATGCCACACCGTGTTGGACATGATGCTCGAACGCGTGGCGTTCCTGCCTGAAATCATGGCCACGGGATGGTTGTTTGAGGCGCCCACCGACTTCAACGCCAAGCTCGTGCGCAAGAAGTGGAAGGAGGAGACTGCCGGCTACTTGCACGACCTCGCGACCGTGTTGGATGGGATGGAGGACTTCACCAGCGAGAATGTCGAAACGGCCTTCAAAGGATTCTTGGAAGCGCGTGAACTCGGGTTTGGCCAGGTGCTGCTGCCGTTCCGGATTGCCCTGACAGGGGAAGGCGGCGGGCCCTCGATGTTTGACTTTGCGGCCTTCCTCGGAAAAGAGGCCACCTTGGAGCGCCTGAACCGCGGCGTGGATGCCGTGTTGGCCTTGAAAGCGAGCGAAGAAGGATGACGACCAACCAAATCCACGTGAACGGGCTCCGGTTTTGGGCTCACCACGGATGCATGGAAGAAGAGGCCATCATTGGCCAAGAGTACCGCGTGGACGTCACGCTGTGGGTGAACCTCGCCCCCAGCGCAGCCACGGACGACCTCACCCAAACCGTCGACTACGTCGACGTGCATCGCATCGTCAAGCGAGAAATGGGCGTGCGCAGCAAGCTTGTCGAGCAGGTGTGTCAGCGGATCGTGACCAGGCTGCGCGAAGAGCTTCCCCTGGCCGAATCTGTGGAAGTGAAGGTCACCAAATTTCAGCCCCCCATTGGCGGGGACTGCGACCACATTGCGGTCGTGATGCAAGGCTGAGTCCCTGAGGCGCTGTCCTCAGTTACAAGGACATTTCAGGGACGTGGTCGGGGACCACGAGCTTGCCCGCGGTGGCCGCGACAATGTCGTCGACGCTGACGCCAGGCGCGCGCTCTACAAGGTGGAAGGCACCGTCTCGGATGTCGAGCACGGCGAGGTTGGTCACCACCCGCTTCACGCATCCCACCCCTGTGAGGGGGAGCGAGCACGCGTCGAGAAGCTTCGAAGCGCCTGCGCGGTTGGTGTGCTGCATGGCGACGATGATGTTCTCGGCGGACGCCACGAGGTCCATCGCACCGCCCATGCCCTTGACCATCTTGCCAGGAATTTTCCAGTTGGCGATGTCGCCTTTCGACGCCACTTCCATCGCGCCGAGCACCGTGAGCTGCACGTGGCGGCCGCGAATCATGGCGAAAGAAGTGGCGCTGTCAAAGAAGACCGCGCCGGGCATGGCCGTGATGGTTTGCTTGCCCGCATTAATGAGGTCGGCATCTTCGTCCCCTTCCATCGGGAAAGGACCCATGCCGAGGATGCCGTTTTCACTCTGGAATTCCACCTCCATGCCATCCGGAATGTGGTTGGCGACGAGGGTCGGAATGCCGATGCCGAGGTTGACGTACCAGCCGTTTTGAACCTCCTGCGCAATGCGCTTGGCGATGCCGTTCTTGTCCAACATGGCAATCAGTTTGAGGGGGTTTGAACCGTCCGTTGCTCAATGCGCTTTTCGTAGCCTTCGCCTTGGAAAATGCGCTGCACGAAAATGCCTGGCGTGTGGATGCTGTTGGGGTCGAGTTCTCCTTCAGGGACAAGTTCCTCGACTTCCGCCACGGTGATGCGGCCGGCCATGGCCATCATGGGGTTGAAGTTTCGGGCGGTCGCCTTGTAGACGAGGTTCCCGGCTCTGTCGCCCCTCCAAGCCTTCACAAATGCGAAGTCTGCGGTGAGGGCGGATTCGAGGATGTGGGGCTTGCCATCAAACTCGCGTACCTCCTTGCCCTCGGCCACTTCTGTGCCGTAGCCGGCCGGTGTGAAAAAGGCAGGAATGCCCGCACCTCCTGCGCGACAGCGCTCGGCGAGCGAGCCTTGTGGGATGAGATCGACTTCGAGTTCGCCGCTCAGCATTTGGCGTTCGAACTCATCGTTTTCCCCGACGTAAGAGGAAATCATTTTGCGGATTTGGCGTTGCTGCAGCAGCAGACCGAGGCCAAAACCGTCGACCCCCGCGTTGTTCGAAATGCACGTCACCCCTCGGACGCCGCGTCGGACGAGTTCTGCGATGCACTGTTCAGGAATGCCACACAGGCCAAACCCGCCCAGCATCAAGGTCATGTCGTCGGCCACCCCTTCGAGGGCGGCTTGGGATCCGGAGACCACTTTGGAAATCGCCATGGCTGAATGTCGTTGATTCAGAAGTTGATCAGTTGAACAAGTCGTCGTCGTCCAACGGGTCAAAGGTAGGCCCACGCAGTTCCCCGATTTCCTTGCACGTCAGCGTGTCGCCGCCGATGCTCTCGGGACGGAGGAAGTCTTCTTGGCTGACGGCCAATTCTTCATCGGCGTAGACGTCCTTCATGTAGAAGCCGTAGATCGGAAGGCCCGTATTGGCACCTTGGCCCAAACGCGTGGTCGAAAAGCGCACCGTCGGGTCTTGTGCACCCACCCAAACGCCCGTCACGAGGTCGGGGGTCAGGCCCATGAACCAACCGTCCGTATTGTTTTGGGTCGTGCCTGTCTTGCCCGCCATGGGCACGCGGATGCCGTCGTAATCGCGGGCATCGGAGTCGTACCGCATGCGAATGCCCGTGCCCATCTTCTTGCCCTTTTCCTCGTTCCAAGCACCGTCCACGACGCCTTTCATCATTTGGATCACTTGGTACGCCGTGCGGTCGTCGAGGCCTTGTCGAATCTCCTGAACGGGCTCGTAAATGGGGTTGCCAAACCGGTCTTCAATGCGCGCAATGAAGGTGGGCTCGACGTACACGCCCTGGTTGACGAGCGAGGCATTCGCGCTGACCAATTCGCGCAGCGTCAGCTGGGCCACGCCGAGCGCGATGGACGGCACGTTGGGGATGTTGCTCTCGATGCCAAGGGCGCGCGCGAGGTCAATGACCCGCCGGGTGCCGTAGTCTTTGATGAGTTTCGCCGTGACCGTGTTCATGGAGTTTGCCAGCGCGTACTCAAGCGTCACCATCTCCCCGTAATCTTCGTCGGAATTGTCCGGGCACCAGCGCGGCGGATCGCTGCCGGGCGGGAGGTCGATGCACGTTTTTTGGTTGGGGAACTCGTCGCACGGCTCCGCCCCCAAACGCAAGGCCGTGGCATACACAAATGGCTTGAACGTCGAGCCCACCTGCCGGCGGCTCTGGCCCACGTTGTCGTACTTGAAATGCTTGAAGTCGATGCCACCCACCCATGCCTTGATTTGGCCGGTGGCGGGCTCTACAGACACGAGGCCCGCATGCAGAATCGCCTTGCGATGAAGGATGCTGTCGCGCGGCGAAAGGACCGTATCCACGGCGCCTTGGTGCGAGAAGACCTTCATGGCCACAGGCTGGGTGAACACCCTTCGCATCTCCTTGTCGGTCAGTGCGGTCCATGCGTGGCCACAACCGCCTTTTTCCGTGATGCACTGGTGCCCTGCACGGCCATCAGCCAAGGTGGTGGCGGTGATGTAAAAGCCCGGACGGTTGCACGACGGGCACAGTTTGCCAAGGCCCTTTTTGTAGCGGTCCGAGTCGCGCATGGCGACGTCGAGGATGGCCTGACGCGCCTCGGGATCGATGTCCTCAAAGAACGGCGCCACCTCGGCAGGGCGATTCCTCAAGTCCCGCTCAAAACTCGCCTGCAACTCTCCTGCCAAATGCCGATGAACCGCGTTTTCCGCGTAGCCCTGCATGCGGCTGTCTATGGTGGTGATGACCCGAAGGCCGTCGCGGTAGATGTCATAGGCCGAGGCGTCCGCCTTGGCCAGCACATAGTCGCCGTCCTCGTCTCTCTCGGCGAGCATCTCCTTGAGTTTTGCGCGGAGCGTCTCCCGGAAGTAGGGAGCGGCACCCTCGTCATGGCTCACGCGCTGAAACTGCAAACCCAACGGTTGCGCCTGCAAAGAATCGGCCAAGGCAGCGTCGAGGTGCCCGTATTTGGCCATCTGGGACAACACCACATTCCTGCGGTTCTGCACCAATTCAGGACGGCGGAGCGGGTTGTAAAGGGCGCTGTTTTTGAGCATGCCCACCAGCATGGCAGATTCCTGCACCTTCAACTCGGAAGCGGGCTTATTGAAATACACGTTCGCCGCACTTTCAATGCCCACCGCTTGGTTGATGAAGTCATAGCGGTTGAAGTACAGCGCAATGATTTCCTGCTTGGTGTAGTGGCGCTCAAGGCGTGAGGCGATGATCCACTCCTTGGGCTTTTGGAGCACCGCACGTTCAAAGAAGCTGGTCGTCTCGTACTGGTCGGTGAACAGGAGCTTGGCAAGCTGCTGGGTGACCGTCGATCCCCCGCCGCGCTTGCCCATGAAGGCAATGGCGCGGGCCAAACCAATGAAGTCGATGCCAGCGTGGTCGTAAAAGCGCGCGTCTTCGGTGCTGATGAGCGCCTCGACCAAATGGGGCGGCAAATTTTCGAACCGGGCGTCCGATCGATTTTCCGTGTAGTACCGACCCAAGACCTTGCCGTCCATGGAATAAACCCGGGTGGCAAAGTCGGTTTTGGGATTGGCCAAGGCCTCCGTCTCCGGCAAATCGCCGAGGCGAGCCAACATCACCAAGCCCGCCAAGCCGAGCAATGGCCCGAGGCCGACCAGCCACAACAGCAACTTCCAAGGAATGCGCTTCATGTGTCGAAGATGGGCAGCGAGCGCGCTTCACCGGCACACCTTTGAATTCGTTGTGAGCACATGTGCGTGAATTCCTCACAGGCGCGAAGGGACGGGTGTACATTTGCGACATGGTAGCCTTGATCAAAGCCGCACAGCTCTTGCTGAGCTTGTCCATTCTGGTGGTTCTCCACGAATTTGGCCACTACTGGGCCGCCCGCGCCTTCAAGACCCGCGTCGAGAAGTTCTACCTCTTCATGAACCCCGGATTCTCGCTGTTCAAGAAGCAAATCGGCGAAACGGAATGGGGCATCGGCTGGCTCCCCTTGGGCGGATACGTCAAGATTGCGGGCATGATCGACGAGAGCATGGACACCGAGCAGATGGCCCAGCCTGCCCAGCCTTGGGAGTTCCGTTCCAAGCCCGCGTGGCAGCGCCTCATCATCATGCTTGGCGGCATCATCGTCAACCTCATCCTCGGCTTCATCATCTACTCAGGCGTGCTGTTTGTGTGGGGTGAGACCAAACTCGCAAACGAACACCCTGTCAACGTCGACCCCAAACTCGAGGCCCTCGGCTTCCAAGACGGCGACCGCGTCCTCGGCTACAACGGCGAAACACTCCTTTACTACGGCGACCTCCGCATGGAGGGCTTCAACAACCGCGTGACGCAAATCGACGTCTTGCGGGACGGTAAGATGGTGTCCCTGGAACTCGAACAGGAGCTCGGCCAGATCTTCATCGATGAAGGCATCCGCCGCCCCTTCTCGTTGCTGTACCCCTGCGAAATTGCCGAAGTCAATTCTGCAAGTCGCGCCGGTGTGGCAGGACTGGAAGTGGGCGACCGCATCCTCGCCGTTGGCGACATGCAATTGCCCTACTTCGAGACGGTGCGCGAAGCCATCCAATCCCACCCAGAAACCCCCATTCGCTTGACCGTCGAGCGAGGCGGAAAAACGTTGCAACTCGACGCCGTCCCAGACAGCATGGGCAGCTTGGGCTTCTTTGTGCACCCTGCGGCGCACTATGCCGACATGTTCCCAACGACCCATTTGGAGTACGGCTTGGGAGCCTCCATCGGTGCAGGCTTCACCACGGCCAAGGAAACCCTTCAAGACTACGTGCGCTCCATGCGCTTCTTGTTCACGAAGAGCGGCGCCTCACAGGTGGGGAGCTTGGTGACGTTCGGGAGCATTTTTGACGGCGGATGGGACTGGGAAATCTTTTGGCGCAACACCGCCTTCTTCTCGCTCATCTTGGCGTTCATGAACCTGTTGCCCATTCCAGCCCTAGACGGCGGGCACGTCATGTTCACCCTCTACGAGATGATTGCCGGCAAACCCGCCCCGGAGAAAGTGCTCGAACGCGCCCAAATAATCGGCATCGTCCTCCTCCTCTCCCTCATGGTGTTTGCCCTCGGAAACGATTTCTTCCGTTTGTTTACTGGCGGATTTGGTTGATTTTGCGGGCATGACTTTGCTCTCCATCTTGGATTCTGGCCTTGAGTTGTCCGCGCAGGACATCAACGCCTACGGCTTGGTGATCGGCGGCAGCGCAGTCATCATCCTGTCGTACTTCGCCAACCTTCTCGCCCGTCGGACCAACATCCCCAGCGTGCTTGTGCTCATTGCCATGGGCATCGCCATCCGCCAGGGATTCAACGCCATCGGCCTCAGCGCCATCCCTTTTGAGGGACTCGTGCTCGAGTTGTTAGGCACCGTGGGGCTCATCTTCATCGTCCTCGAAGCGGCCTTGGAGCTGGAGCTCCGCAAGGACAAGCTCACCCTCATCCTCCGCAGTGCGACCCTGGCTTTGACCGCGCTCACTCTGAGCACCGGAGCCATTGCCGCCTTCCTGCACTTTGCCTTGGCCATGCCATGGTTCAACGCGGTCGTCTACGGCATTCCGCTGTCCATCATGAGCAGCGCCATCATCATCCCAAGCGTGGGAGGGCTCTCTCCTGCCTCCAGGGAATTCATGGTCTACGAGAGCACCTTCTCGGACATCTTCGGCATCATGGCGTTCTACCTGCTGTTGGGCAACCAGGACGCGGCCTCTGGCGCGGAGGTGGTCCAAAGCATCGCCGTCAACCTCCTCGGTACGCTGGTCATCTCGGTGGCCGTGGCCTATGCGATGGTGTACGTCTTGCAAAAAATCGAGAGTGGCGTCCGCCTCTTTTTGAGCATCGCCGTGCTGCTGCTCATCTACGCCATCCAAAAGTTATTCCACCTCAGCCCGCTCATCCTGATTTTGATTTTTGGGTTGATGCTCAACAACCACAAGCTGTTTTTCCCCGATTGGCTCGGCATCACCAACGGGTGGCCTGGCAAGCTCCTCAAAGACGATCGGATGAAGGCACTGCATCACGACTTCCACGTGCTCACGCTGGAGAGCGCCTTCGTCATTCGAACCTTCTTCTTTGTGCTGTTTGGGATGACCGTCAGTCTGGGCGTTCTCCTCGACGTCGAGGTGCTGCTGCAAGGCCTCATCATCAGCGTGCTGTTGTACGTGGTGCGCCTCGTCTTGTTGTGGGCCATGAAGCAAGAGCCTTTGTCCCCACTCCTGTACATCGCCCCCCGCGGGTTGATCACGGTGTTGCTCTTCTTCGCCATTGAATCCCAGTACGCGGAATTGGTGGTGCCGGCCTTTGACCAAGGCATCCTGCTCGTCGTCATCCTCACCACGTCCTTGGTGATGACCGCGGCGCTGATTTCAAAGGGCAGCGGACTCCAACCTGTGCCCGAGCACGACCTCGAAAGCTTGCCAGAGGCACCGCGCTCTTCCGACCCGATGGTGCGACCTGAAAGCGGCCCCGCGTCGGCCGTCAGTTCCGCAGAAACGCCCGCCCCGGAAGCCGACGAATCCAGCCCAACATCTCCAGCGTAAACAACTGCCGTTCAAGGTCAGATGTCCGGCCTTCGCCATTCTTTCTGAGCTTGTCCCACGTGGTTGGCCGCGTGTTATTCAGCGCATCCCACACCTCGCGACACCCCTCAGGAAACGCCACCACCTCCCCCTGCCCAGACCCGGTTTGACGGCTTCGTGCGCCTTCCGCCATGGCTCGCCACAAGGCGTTCACGTCGGCCACAGGCATGGCCAACTCGTCCGCCACCAAGGCCCGATTTCCCGACCACGACGCCCCCATTCCCGGTTGCCACAAAGTGAAGACCTCGCGATCCTGGTCAAAAGCACACCGCGCGGAAATCAGCGACCCCCCGCGTGCAGGACTCTGGATGACCACCGTGGTCGGCGCCAATCCCGTCAGGATGCGATTCCGCGAGGCAAACATCCAACGCTCCACCTGAACGCCCGGGGGCTGCTCCGTCAGGAGCAGTCCCCCGCGGGCCACAATGGCTTCGGCCAGTCCTTCGTGCATGCGCGGATGAATGGCGTCCAAAGCACAAGGCAACACAGCCACTTGCGCACCGCCATGGGAGCCGTTCAAGGCCCCTTGATGTGCGCGGCCATCGATCCCGCGAGCCAATCCACTAACCAAACGCCCACCAGCTTCGGTCCATTCACGGCCCGCTTGCAGAGCCCATGACGCACCTTGCGGTGAACACGCCCTTGTGCCCACCACGGACAACGCCCGGCCCCAGCCCTCGGGTTGGGGCCACGTCCCACGCGCGTACAACACCGGAGGTGCGTCGGGGATGTGCGCAAGCAGCGCGGGGTATCGCGGGTCGTGAAACGTCACCACGTGCGCGCCCAGTTGCTGAATGGACTGATGCTGCCGCTGCGCGCGGTCCCATGTCGCCGCCGCTTCACACGGGTGACCCTTCGCCCAATCCTGCCACGCCTCCATCGGACTCCCGGCCCGGGACACTTCTCTTCGAACCCATCTCGCCCCCTTTCCCGAACGCGCGAGCAACGCAATCCACGCCAACACTGAATCCATGGCCCGCAAGCTGCACTCGGCCCGCAGTCGACCCACGGGCTGTTCACAGACGACGGTGTTTGTTTTGCACACGACGCGGAAAACAGGCGAATGTGTTGTTATTTGGGCTCATGCGATGTTCACTTTTCGCCGCCCTCCTGGCCTTAGGTGGCCTTTTGGGCGCCACGTCCAGCTCTTGGGCCCAAACCGTCCAAGGCCGCGTGCTCGACGGGACCAACCAGCCCGTGATTGGCGCCTACTTGACCAACGGCGTGGTCACCGTGGCCACCGACATGGATGGCGCTTACACCCTGGAATTGAAGCCCGGCCAGCACACCATCATGTGCACCTTCATCGGCATGTCCAAGCAAGAGTTCCAGGTTGAGCTCACCGCAGGCCAAACCGCGCAATGGAACCCCATCATGACGTCCGCGGCCGAAGCCCTCGGTCTCGTCGTGGTGTCTGCTGGACGTTTTGAGCAAGACGCGTCGGAAGTGACGGTCTCACTGGAGGTTTTGAAGCCGGCGCTGGTGGAAAACAAAGCCACGACGACCCTTGAAACCGCCATCGAACAAACGCCGGGCGTGAGTTTGGTCGACGGCGAACCCCAAATCCGGAGCGGCAGCGGCTTCAGCTACGGCGCAGGCTCACGCGTGATGGTCCTCGTCGACGACCTCCCCGTGCTCAGTGGAGATGCGGGGCGCCCGACGTGGGGCTTTCTGCCCCTCGAGAACTTGGAACAAATCGAAGTCATCAAAGGGGCCAGCTCTGTCCTCTATGGCAGCGCAGCACTCAGTGGCGTGATTAACATTCGGACGCGGTATCCCGACGCCCGACCACTCACACGGGTGAGTCTCCAACACGGGGTGTACAGCGACCCGCGAAGTGCAGAAGACAGCAAATACTGGGACGGCACTTTGCAGCAGAGTAACCTCCGTTTCCTTCACAGCCAGCAGCTCGGCGGTTGGGATGTCGTGATTGGGGGCAATCTCCTCGGCGACGACGGGTTCAAGGGCCCTGAGATTTACCAAGACAGCGTCGGCGGAGCGCTGGTGCCTGTGGACACCGCCTCCATGAATTACAACCCCTTCAACGTGAACAGGTTTGGGGCCAACAGCCAAGGCCGATTCAACGTGAATTTGCGCCGTCGAGACACCGGCATTGAGGGGCTGACGTTTGGGTTGAACACCAACTGGCAATACGGCGAATCGCTCAACACGCTCATTTGGGAACGCGCCTACGACGGGTTGTACGGCAGCACAGACGGTGCCGCGACGCGCACCCGCCAACTCGTCGGCACAGTAGATCCTTACATCGAGTACCTGTCGCCGCGTGGCACCCAGCACAGCTTCCGCAACCGCTGGCAACACCTCAACAACGACAACGACAACGGCCAAAGCAACACGAGCAACGTCCGCTACTCCGAATACCAAGTGCAGCAGCGCGGGGACATCTGGGGCATGGACGGACTGGTGTTGACGGCCGGCGCCGTTCAACAACTGACCCGCGGCAACGCGGAGCTTTACAACGGCGGCAACCCTGAAGGCAGCAACACCGCGACCAACCGCTCTGCATACCTTCAGATCGACCAAAAAGCAGGCGAGCGACTGAACCTCTCCCTGGGCACGCGCTACGAGCATTTCAGCATCAACGACAGCACTGCCGCCAGGCCGGTTTTCCGCGCGGGGTTGAACTTTCAAGCGGCTGAAGCCACGTGGTTCCGGGCCAGCGTAGGCCAAGGGTTCCGGTTCCCGACCATTGCCGAGAAGTTCATTCGCACGGGTTTGGGCCCCCTCCAGGTGTACCCCAACAACGAACTGCGTCCTGAAACCGCCATCAACATCGAAGCCGGATTCAAGCAAGGCCTGAAGGTCGGCGGCTTCCAAGGTTTCTTGGACGTGGTCGGCTTCTACCAGGAGTACGACAATTTCATTGAATTCACCTTTGGACAGTGGGGCAATCCATTGACCGATCCTCTTGCAGGCAACGGATTCCGAAGCCTCAACACGGGCAGTAGCCGTGTGACCGGGTGGGAGACCTCCTTGATGGGACGGGCCACCTGGGGAGAAACCACCTTGGATGTCCTCGCCGGGTACACCTACACCAACCCCGTCAGCCTGACCCCCGATTACCTCTACTCGGTCATCACCAACGCCGCCGGGGACACCATTGGCGGGGCGAGCTACAACAACACGAGCTTGGACACCACCGGCCAAGTGCTGAAATACCGTTCCCAGGACTTGGTGCGTTTTGACGCCGAACTCCGGCGCGGACCTTGGTTCATTGGCGCCAGCGCACGGTACCAGAGCGCACTCCAAAACATCGATGCCGCCTGGCTCTTGTTTGAGCAACTTGGCTTGGTGGACTGGGGCCTTGAGACGTGGCTTGCGGACAACCCGAACTTGCCTTGGATTTGGGATTTCCGTGCGGGCATCAACCTGTCTGACCACCACAAAATGTCCCTTGTCGTCAGCAACCTGACCAACGCAGAATACAGCGTTCGACCCTTGGCCATTGAATCGCCGAGGCTTGTGAACCTCGTGTACACCTACGAATTGAAATAGTACGGGATTTGACCCCCATTCTGACATGAACATCTTGGCTGTCATCCCTGCGCGACACGGCTCGACGCGCTTCCCCGGCAAACCCCTCGCCTCTGTGGCGGGCTTGCCCATGATTCAACGCGTGTATACGCGTGTGGCAGCGTCGGGGGCATGCGACAAGGTCGTGGTCGCCACGGACGACGAACGCATCGCTTCGGTTGTGCGGGAATTTGAGGGCCATGTGATCATGACTTCGCAAGACTGCCCCAACGGGACCATGCGATGCCACGAGGCCGTGGTGGCGTTGGAATCGAAGGGGGCACATGTGGATGCCGTCCTGAACATCCAAGGCGACGAGCCCTTTGTCCATCCGGAGCAGATCACCCAGCTCGCCGACATGTTGCGCAAGCCAGATGCCGCTGTGGTGACCCTGGCCAAATCCATGCCCGCCGACCCTGAAATCCAATCGCCCCATCGCGTCAAGGTGGTTCGAAGCCTCAAGGGACGCGCCCAAATGTTCAGCCGCAGTCCCCTGCCCCACGGCGACGGACCGTGGCTGCAGCACGTCGGACTGTACGGGTTCACCCGAACGGCGTTGGAAGCCTTGGTGCAACTGAGTCCCACTCCGCTTGAGCAGCGCGAACGACTCGAACAATTGCGGTGGCTCGACCACGGCTGGCGCATCGACGTCGGAACGACCACGCACCTCACGCCCGCGGTCGACACCCCCGAGGATTTGGTGGCCATCGAGCAGCTCATTCAGGCTGGGGACTTGACCGTCTGAAGGCGCCAATTCTGCCCGTATCTTCGCACCCCCGCACGACGTGTGCGGTTCAAAACTCGTGGAAATGAACATGCGACTTTTCGGTGCGACCGCGTTGGCGGTTTGGGCCTTTTCCCTCGGCTGCAACACCCCTTCTCAAGACATGAAGACCTCTGACTACGTGACCAAAGCGTCCGAACTCCCCACGCCTCCTGACGCGGTCCAAAAGCCGCACACCACGGACATCCACGGCTTGCAATTGCAAGACGAGTACTTCTGGATGCGCCTGAGCGACGCGCAGAAAGAAGCCAAGGAGCCCGACGCCCAAACCGCAGAAGTCGTGGCCTACCTCGAAGCCGAAAACGGCTACAAGGAAGAGGCGATGGCGCCCACCAAGGCCCTCCAGACCAAACTGTACGACGAAATCGTGGGGCGCATCAAGAAGGACGACGAGAGCGTGCCCGTCCTCGACAAGGGCTACTGGTACTACAGCCGCTACGAAGAGGGCAAGGAATACCCTTACACCTGCCGCAAAAAAGGCACCATGGATGCCGAGGAAGAGGTCATGCTCGACCAGCCTGCCTTGGCCGAGGGACACAGCTACTTCGCCGTGGGCGGCCGCAGCGTCAGCCCCGACAACAACCTGCTCGTCTATGGGGTGGACACCGTGAGCCGTCGCCAGTACACCCTCTACGTGAAGGACATGCGCACGGGTGAACTCTTCGAAGACCGCATCCCGGAGACCACGGGCGGCGCGACATGGGCCAACGACAACAAGACCCTCTTCTACACCAAGAAGGACCCCATGACCCTGCGTTCATTCCAGATCTACAAGCACGTCTTGGGCACCGATGTCAGCGAAGACGTACTGGTGTTTGAAGAGAAGGACGAAACCTTCTCTTGTGGCATCGGCAAAACCAAGAGCGAGAAGTACCTCGTCATTGGCACCAGCACCACTGTCAGCACGGAGTGGTGGTACCTCGACGCCAACAGCCCCAACGGCGAGTGGAAGGTGATCCAAAAGCGCGAGCGCGATTTGGAGTACGACATCAGCCACTACGGCGACCACTTCTACATCGTGACCAACCGAGCCGCCAAGAACTTCAAGCTGGTGAAGACCCCTGTGAACGCCACCGGTTACGACAACTGGGAAGACGTTTTGCCCCACCGTGACGACGTCTTGCTCGAGGGCGTCGACATCTTCAACGAGTACCTCGTGGTGCAGGAACGCCAAGAGGGCCTCAACCGCATCCGCATCAAGCGCTGGGACGGCAGCGCGGACGTCTACATCCCCTTCAATGACCCCGCATACACGGCTTACGTGGGCGCCAACCCCGACTTCAACACGGACCGTTTGCGCTACAGCTACGCGTCGATGACCACGCCCAACAGCGTGCTCGAATACACCTTCGCCACAGGCGACATCGAAACCCTCAAGCAGCAAGAGGTGTTGGGCGGCGACTTTGACCCGGCCAACTACGTCAGCGAGCGCATGATGGTGGAGGCCCGCGACGGCATGAAGGTGCCCGTGAGCATCGTGTACCGCAAAGGGTTGGAGCGCAACGGCCAAAATCCCTTCCTCCTCTACGCCTACGGCAGCTACGGGTACAGCATGGACGCCAGCTTCTCTGTGGCGCGTTTGAGCATGCTTGACCGCGGGTTTGTCTACGCCATCGCCCACATCCGTGGCGGCAGCGAAATGGGCCGCGGATGGTACGAGGACGGAAAGCTGTTCAACAAACTCAACACCTTCCAAGACTTCATCGACTGCGGTCAGGCCATGGTGGATGCAGGCTTCACGAGCCCCGACCACATGTACGCCATGGGCGGAAGCGCGGGCGGTTTGTTGATGGGTGCCGTGATGAACATGGCGCCTGGCCTGTTCAACGGCGTCATCGCAGCCGTGCCCTTCGTGGACGTGATCAACACCATGCTTGACGAAAGCATTCCACTGACGACGTTTGAGTTCGACGAGTGGGGCAACCCCAAGGACAAGGCGTACTTCGACTACATCATGCAATACAGCCCGTATGACAACGTAGAAGCCAAAGACTATCCCCACACCCTTATCACGACGGGATACTGGGACAGCCAAGTGCAGTACTGGGAGCCCGCCAAGTGGATTGCCAAGTTGCGCGACGTGAAGACGGACGACAACCTGCTCATCATGGACTGCAATATGGAGACTGGCCACGGTGGTGCCTCAGGACGCTTTGAGCGCATCAAGGAAGTCGCCCTCGAGTACGCCTTCATGTTCATGCTCGAAGGCATCGAGGAATAAATGTCCGCGCCCCGTCGTTTTCGGAACCTCACGCGGGAAGAGCTTCAAGGCTTGGAGCTGGAATTCGCACGGTTCCTCGCCTCACAAGGCATGCCCGCAACGGAGTGGGCACGCGTTTCCTCCGAGGATCCTGCGCGGGTGGAGGAACTCATTGGGGAGTTCAGCACGATGTTTTGGGAAACCACCACGTCGCGCCTGACCTACCTCGAACGGCACGACGGGGGCGATACGTGGTATTTCAAGTTTGGGGAAAAGGAGGCACAGCTCCTGCGCATCGATCCGGAAGGCACGCGCTTTCAAGGCTCGAAGGGCTACCCTGAGGAAGCTCGCGGACAGGAGGTGTTTCTGATTTTGGAACAAGGGGCGACGCCCGTTCCCTCTGAAAAGCACGACGAGATCGACGCCCTGTTCGAGGGCTTGAAGGGCGCGGGCTGAGGCGACTCAGGGACGCCAACCCATCCGCGACATCCACCCCCCAAAGTCCTCTCGGGACAGGTCGAGGTGATGCGCGTGTAGGCCCGCCCTGTGGGCGCCTTCCACATGCTGAATGCTGTCGTCCAAAAACAAGGTGCGCCCCGGCGCCAGCCCATGCTTTTCACACACCGCCAGGAAGGTCTTTGGATGGGGCTTTTTGAAGCCCAAATCGTGGCTGTAATGCGCCTGCTCAAACGCCCCCCAAAACGCAGAGGCATCCGGCAAGGTGGCCTGCAAATCTGCCTCGAACACCGCCGCGTGTATGGCGTTGGTGTTGCTGAGCAAGAACAAGCGGGTGCGGGTGCCCAAGGCGGTCACAAGGGCTGCCCTTTCGGGGGACATGCCCGTCAAGATGCAGCACCAGGCTTCGTGGATTTGGTCTGAGGTGGTGCCGGGCTGGCAGCGCTCGGCCAAATGGCCGTAAAACGTTTCCCGGTCAAGCTGGCCCGTCTCGAGGTCGTCGAACCACGTCGATTGGGCGGCCTGGTGGTACAGCGAGGCGAAGTCCGAATCCCCCAACGCCGCAAAGGCCTTCGGCGGCGCATCGTAATCGATGTCGTAAAGCACCCCGCCGAAGTCCAGGATGACGGCGTCGAGGTCGTCCAACGAGACGGGTTGATTTAACATGGGCTCAAAGGCGCTTGAGCCAGGCCTTTTCATGCCCACGTGCCCGGGCATCTGCCAGCGCTTCGCGCGCCGAGGCTTCCGTTGCATATCCCCCCATGGACACCACCGTCAAGCCGTTGTGGTTTTGGTAGTGCAGCGAGGTGTCAAATCCTTCGCTGCGCATGGCAGAAGCGAGCTTATCAGCGTTGGCCTGAACGCCAAACGCCCCACCCACAATCATGAATTTCACCGGTGCAGGCTTGGCCACAGGTGCAGGGACCGGCTCTGGTTCAGGCGTGACCTCTGGGGCTGACTCAAGCATGGGAATCGTTTCTGGAGCGTCAGTGACGACCGGCGAATCGACCTCTTCCACAACCTCGGCTTCGGCCACCGGTTGAGGGGATTCGACTTCAGGCTTGGCGGGAACCATGACCCGCAACCCCCCCGCCGCAGGTCGTCCTTCATCGACGTCGAATTCGAGCAGCCCCTCCCAATTTGTGCGGGTGACAAACGCCTCAATCGACTCGCCTTGCTCGGTCTGCACGGCTTCTGCCATGGCTGCCACATCCACATCGCGTTCCACAGGCGCGTAGGTGGCTGTGACCGGCACCGCATTCCACAACGGATTGCTGCCAAGCAACGTCTCGTTGCCTGCGGGGTCGGCGAGCAAATACGCACCAGCCAAGGTCAAGGGGATGGCCACCGCTGCCGCCGCGCGGGCCAATTGCACGCGGAACGGAATGACGCGGGCCTCCTCGGTGGTCTTGGCCACCGCAGGTTCCGGCGTGGATTCGGTCACTGCTGTCGGGACGGTTGTTTCCGTCATCGGCGCTGCGACTTCGCGCGCCACGAGCGGGATGCTGGCGTGGCCAAACGATTGAAGCATGCGCTCAAACTCGGCATCGGCCATGAAGCGGATCTGCTGGTCTTCCTCGCGGTACAACTTGCCCAACCCCGGGAGTTCGACGGTGGTCCCCGCTTCCAATTGTTGCTGGAGGTTAGCCACCAAATCCTCGACGGCCTTCAGGGCTTCCGGATACATCACGCCACGCTTCGCCATGAGCTCGTTGGCGACCAAACCATCGTTGGTCGTCAAGCGCGCGTTGAACAGGACGTCGCGTGAAGGGGGGACGATTTGGCGTTTGGCCTCGTCGTACCACGCCGAGCGCGGATTGCACACAAACCCTCCCAAGCCGGGAAGCATCACGCAATCGTGATCCCAAAACATGCCCGGCAACACGCTCAACACATCGCTGTGCGTCAACGGGGAAGAATGGCGCAGTGAATCCATGAAGGCAATGTATAACGCAGGCTTCAAGAACCAAGGGGCATCTCCCTCAAGCTACCCACATGTTCCTGTGAGATGTCACCTGAGCAAATGAACGTGGCCCTCGAGCAGGACGGGGCCGGACTCGCGCTCGATGCGGATTTGGTAGAGGTAAACCCCATCAGGCGCGTAGTACGCACCTTCCTCCACATTGCCCTGCCACGGCTGTTCGGGGTCGTCCGAGTAAAACACCATCTCGCCCCACCGGTTGAAGATTTTCATCCAATACCCACGGATGTCTTCGCCTTCCACCCTGAACACGTCGTTGATGCCGTCGTTGTTGGGCGTGAAACTGGTGGGCACGTACACGGGGTAGAACAAGTCCACAAAGACCGAATCGCGCCCCACACAACCCGTCGTGTCGGCGGCTTGGAGCACGTACCATCCAGGTTCGACCACCGTCAAGGTGGGGTTCAAACACGTGCTGCAATCCAGGTTTTCTGAGGGCGTCCAATACACGTCCAAGCCAGGTGCCTGTCCGGACAATTGCACAGTATCCAGCCACGCCACTTCGAAATCGGGGCCCGCGTTGATGCCCGGAGGTTGGGTCACGTAAACCGTGACGTCGTCGCTCGCCGTGCAGCCCTCGCTGTCCGTGACAAACACCGTGAAGGTTTGGGTGAAGTTGGGGAAGACCGTTGTGGTGGCGTTGCCGGGCGAGCTCACGAGGTCTGCCGGCACCCATGTGAAGGTCGAGTTGGGGTCGTTGCCCTCGGCTGAAACCTCAAACACCTCTCCCCGGCACATCCCACCGTCTCCCGAGGCGTAGGCTTCGGGGATTCGGACTTCGACGGTGATTTCATCGGTGCCGATGCCACAAATGTTCTGGATGTCCACTGTGAAGGTCGTGGTGCCCTCGGGTGACGCATACGGGAATTGCAGCCCGGGGTCGTTCAACGGGCCCGACGGACTCCACAACCACGCATCGCCTTCCGCGCCGGGAAGCTGCACCCCAAACCCTTCACAAATCTCCACCGACGGATAGACCTGGTCGCCCGGAGGTCCAGGCACCACCGACACCGTCACCTCGGTTTCTCCCGTGCACCCAATGTTGTCGGTCAGTTGCACGGTGTAGGTCGTCGTCGTCGTGGGAGACGCACTCACCGTGGTGGCGTTGGGGTTGTCGATTCCCGCTGTGGGGAACCACGTGGCGTTGGCCGCGCCTTCCGCGATCAACGGCACGCTTTCGCCCAGGCAAATCGCCGTCGAAGAGGGGGTCACTTCCGCCGCCACGGCTTGCACCACCACCGTGATAGACGCCTCTCCAATGCCGCAGTTGTTTTCGTCGGTCACGCTGAACGTGGTGGATCCAACGGGGGGTGTGATGTTCTGGACCGGCACGTTGATGTCCTCAATGAGCGGATGCGGGAACCACACAATCTCTGAGGTGCCGTTGGCGATGAGCTGCACCTCCTCCCCTTCGCATACCGGATCTACGGGCATGATCACGGGCGAGGGAGGCTGTTGGATGTTCACTTCGATCTCCGCGTTCACGGGCTCCAAACAACCGGCCGGGTCGGTGACCGTCAAAATCACAGTGTACGACCCTGGGCTCGAGAAGGTGTGCGTGGGCTCGTACTCTGTGCTGATTTCGCTGTCGGCAAACGTCCACAGGTAGTTGTACCCCAGCGTACTCGTGTTTTCAAACGCCACATCGAGCCCGTCGCACAGGATGCCTTCGGTGGCCACGTCGATGCCCACATCGAGTTCGCCCAGCTCAAACTTGAACAAGCCCAGGTTGCAGTTGAAGCTGTCGTTGGTGGAACTCCATGCACCCGTGGTCGTGGGCATGTCGCTGTTTCCGCCACACCCCGCACACATGGCTTGGTACACCGTGCCGTCTTTGTCAAAGCGGGAGGTGCCTCCGTCCACGTGTTCGGCCGCGGTGCCTCCCCCGAAAAACGTGGCGTAGCTCAATTCTGTGCCCCCCGGATTCATCACCCCAAGCCAGAAATCACCGTCGTTGGTGCCGGTTTGGAACGCGTCGTCCGTGGTCGGCATGCCGTTGGTGCCCGACGAGAAAATGAACGGACTGGAATTGTTGGTCGACCCGCCCCATCCGCTCATGTAGATCTCCCCGCAATCGCTGACGAGAAAGGCGGTGGGACTGATGTCGATGCTTCCCACGTTGCCCGGGTCGCCGATGCGTGTATGCCACACCAATTCGTCCAGCGCCGGCGCATAACACGCCACAAATTGGCCCGCTTGCGGACTGTCGCTGTAGGTGCCTGCAGAGACGGGCTTGTTGCCGATGCTTTGGCCGTAGAGGTACACCTGCCCAATGGCATCCACCTGCACGAAGTAGGCCTGGTCGTAGTTGTTGGTGCCAAACAGCGTCCCCCCCGTCGGCGCCCCCCCGCCCGCGGCAAACCGCATGGCAAAACCATCCGCCAAACCGCCAAACGTCGTGTCGTCCCCGTCGGCTTGGGTGGGGAAATTGCCCGATGTCGTGCCCCCACACAGGACCGGTTCGCCCCCTGGCGTGAACTGCACGCCGTACGCCGCATCTGCGGAGCTTCCGCCCACAAACGTCGACCACTCCAATGCACTCAAATCGTTCGACAGCCGGAACAACACCGCGTCCGTGGACCCGCCTCCGTAGGCCGGGAATGGCGCATTGACCACAGGGAAATCGGAGGCCCCCGTCACGCTGGCCACCCACGGCCGGTCCTGGGCGTCCACGTTGATTTCGCCTCGGAACACATCGCCGTAGTTGTAGGCGAGTACGTCGCCGCGGTTCACCCCGGACGGCCCGTTGCAGCCACCAATGAACGTGGACGACTCCAAGTTGCTTCCCCCAGCCGCGGGGGCGAACTTCATCACAAACAAGCTCGATCCGTTGGGCAACCCGCCGCCGCCTGGGTAGTTGCAGCAAGCGTCGAGATTCAGGTTGCCGTTGCCGCAAAACGTTTCGTCGAACGCGCCGGCCGTGACAGGGAAGTCGGACGAGCCCGTGGTGCCCAACACGTAAATGGCGCCCTGGCTGTCCGTCACGATGCTCGAGGGAACGTCCAGATTGGACCCGCCAAACACGGTGCTGTATTCAAGGGCGGTGCCGTCCGGACTGAACACCGAAAGTCCGCAATCGAACGGCGCTGTGCCGAAGGTCATCTCTGTGCTGATGGCGCCTGCCGTGGTGGGGTAGGTGCCGAAGTCCCCGTCCCAAAGGGCCGTGCCACCCATCGCTCGCCCGTCGTCGTCGTACGCCGCCGTGAATCCCCAGTTGGGTTGGGTCGCGCCGATGTACGTCGAAAAGACAATGTCGGGGTCGAGCACCAGAGGGAACGTCGGATCGTAGTCGCCCACGTCAAACCGCACGACCTGACCCTCGAGCAGATAACTGACCTCCACGCTTTTGAGCGCGCCATTCACGTTTTGGTAGGCGTAGGGCGCGCCCAACCGGGCTTCGCCGGTTTCCCCGAGTTGAATCCAAATGCTGCCGTCTTCCTGGACGTCGAGGGTCACACCCTCGTGACGAATCGCCACTTGGGCTGGGTCGGCACCTGGCTGCACGATCCAATCTTCTTTCCACCCCGGTCCAGGCACGTCGGCGCGGTCGCCGGGCGAACGGGGTCCCACACGCAGGTCGATGCCGGGCCACACGTCATGCAATTTGAAGCGGGTCTCCGGCACAAGGCCTTCCGCCCACTTCGAAGGGTCTTGGCCCTTGTAAATGTTCACGCGGTGGCTGGCTTCCGTCATGGCTTCATGCACGGGCTCCGCGGACGCGCCTTCCCAAGTCATGCGCCAGCCGTGACTGACCAAGTCTCCCGACGGTGCGGTCGCCCCTTCGAAGTGGTGGTCCCACAATTCTGCGTAGCCGTCTCCGGCCATCCACACGTTCATCCCATCCGATTCCAGCCACGTGACACCCCCTGCCCATTCCGAACGCATCTGCGCAGGAACGTCCCACTGGCCCACGTTGGGGAGCCAATGGAGGCCGTGGGTTTGGGCGGACAAGGGCGCGCAACACGCGAGTCCCAAGACCACCCACGTGTATGCTTGGAGGCGGGTCATCATCACGAAAGTAACGTTCGAAGCAACGTAAAAACAGCCAAGACCGCGCTCAGGTTGCCCTTCGGGCTGCGCCAAAAAACCTTATGACAACTCGTCGCTGAGCAGGCGCATCTCGATGGACGGCGCCATTTTCTCGTGGAGGATGCGGTAAACGGCTTCGGCGATGGGAATGTCGACGTCGAACTTTTGGTTCAAGGCGTGGATGCCCTGCGAGCCTGTGAAGCCCTCCGCCACCATGTCCATTTCGAGGATGGCCGACTTCACGGTGTAGCCCTTGCCAATCATGGTGCCGAGGGTGCGGTTGCGGCTGTGCGGGCTGTAGGCGGTGACGAGCAAATCGCCGAGGTAGGGACTGCCCTTGACATCGCGGTCGATCTCGTGAACGGCGGCGAGGAACCGCTTCATTTCCTGGCTGGCGTTGCTCACGAGGACGCTGATGAAGTTGTCGCCATACCCAAGGCCGTGGGCGGTGCCCGCCGCGATGGCGTACACGTTTTTCAGGACGGCGGCGAGCTCGGCGCCGAAGACGTCGTCGCTCGTCTGGACCCGGATGTAGCGGGTTTCGAGGCGCTCGGCGAGCCACTCCGCATGGGACGACGTGGGGCAGGCCACGGTCAAGTAGCTCAGCTTCTCGCGCGCCACCTCCTCTGCGTGACATGGCCCGCAAATGATGCCGATGTTCTCGTAGGGCGTTCCAAACGCTTTGTGCAGGTACCGCGCAGGAATGCTGTCGTATTCCGACACCATGCCCTTGATTGCAGAGAACAAAATCTTGCCCTCCATCCCCGTGATGTTCCGCTCGCGAAAGGCACTGTCGAGGTGCAGGCTCGGGATGACGACCACCAGCACGTCGCAGGCGTCCACCACTGCTTGCATGTCAGTGGTGACGCGAAGCTTGTCCTTGGGGAAGCTGATGCTCTGGATGTACCGAGGGTTGTGGCCGTAGGTCATCAGCTCGTCTGCCGTCTCTTGGCCACGCACCCACCAATGGAGGGTGTCGACGTTGTGGCACAGCATTTTGGAAATGGCTGTGGCCCAACTCCCGCTTCCAAGGATGCCGACGTTCATGGCCGCAAATGTAACAGGAACAAAACTTGGGGTGTCCCAGCCGCGGCGTACCTTCGCGCGCGGAGCGCGCAGCCCCTCAGACGTTGCCCCTCCCCAAATACACGAAGACATGAGCGAAGACGGATTGAAGAAAATCATCAGCCACGCGAAGGAGTACGGGTTTGTCTTTCCCAGCAGCGACATCTACGACGGCCTGAGCGCCGCGTACGACTACGGGCAACTCGGCAGCGAACTGAAGAACAACATCAAGCAGTACTGGTGGACGGCCATGGTCCGCATGAACGAGAACATCGTGGGCATCGACGCCGCGATTTTCATGCACCCCACGACCTGGAAGGCTTCCGGCCACGTCGACGCCTTCAACGATCCGCTCATCGACAACAAGGACAGCAAAAAGCGTTACCGCGCCGACGTCCTGATCGAGGAGCACATCGCCAAGATTGAGGCCAAAATCAACAAGGATGTCACCAAGGCGAAGAAGCGCTTCGGCGACGACTTCGACGAGGCCCAGTTCCGCAGCACCAACCCGCAAGTCCTGCGACGCCAAGGCGACATCGACGCCATCAACGCCCGCTTCAAAGCGGCCATGGACGCCGAGGACCTCGCGGCCGTGAAGACCCTCATTGAAGACCTCGGCATCACCTGTCCCGTCAGCGGGTCGAAGAACTGGACCGATGTGCGTCAGTTCAACCTGATGTTCAAGACCGAGCTCGGCGCCGTCAGCGGCGACTCGGGCGTCGTGTACCTCCGCCCCGAAACGGCGCAAGGCATCTTCGTGAACTACCTGAACGTGCAGAAAAGCGGACGGATGAAGTTGCCGTTTGGCATTGCCCAAATCGGAAAAGCCTTCCGCAACGAGATCATCGCCCGGCAGTTCATCTTCCGCATGCGTGAATTCGAGCAAATGGAGATGCAATTCTTCATCAAGCCCGGCACGCAAGAGAAATGGTACAACCACTGGAAAGAAGCCCGAATAAAGTGGCACAAGGCCCTCGGTCTCGGCGAGGAGAGCTACCGCTTCCACGACCACGTCAAGCTGGCCCACTACGCCGACGCCGCATGTGACATCGAGTTCAACTTCCCCATGGGCTTCAAAGAGCTCGAAGGCATCCACTCGCGGACGGACTTTGACCTCAAGCAACACGAAGAGTTCAGCAACAAGAAGCTGCGCTACTTCGACCCAGAGACGCAGGAGAGCTACGTGCCTTACGTGCTCGAGACCTCCATTGGCCTCGACCGAATGTTCCTCGCCGTCCTCAGCAGCGCCCTCCGCGAGGAGACGCTCGAAGACGGCAGCGCGCGCACGGTGATGTCCATCCCCTTCGCCTTGGCTCCGGTCAAGGCTGCCGTTTTGCCGCTCATCAAGAAAGACGGCCTGCCCGAGAAGGCCCGCGAGATCCTCGCGCAACTGCAATTGCACCACAACGTCCAGTACGACGAGAAAGACGCCATTGGCCGTCGCTACCGTCGCCAGGACGCCATTGGCACGCCGCTCTGCATCACGGTAGACCACGACACCCTCGAAGACCACGCCGTGACCGTGCGCAACCGCGACACCATGAAGCAAGAGCGCATCGCCATCGCCGACCTGACCGCCTACGTCGACGGCTTGGTGAGCATGGCCACTTTGTTCCAAGCGTGACCTCGACCTTGAGACTTTGATTGACCAGCCCCATTTGACCCCATGACCCTTTCCGATCTCCACCTCCAAGGCAAGCGCGCCCTCGTGCGCGTGGATTTCAACGTGCCTTTGGACGGCGCCCTAAACATCACCGACGACACCCGCATCCGACGCGCCATCCCCACCATCCAAGCCCTGCTCGACGACGGCGCTTCCGTGGTGTTGATGAGCCACCTTGGCCGCCCCAAGGGACCGAGTGCAGACCTGTCTTTGAAGCATCTCGTGCCCACCTTGTCCAACCTCTTGGGCAAGCCTGTGAAGTTTGCCGAGGACTGTGTGGGCGACAAGGCCCTTGACGTCACGCAATCGCTTCAACCAGGTGAAGTCGCCTTGCTCGAAAACCTGCGCTTTCACAGCGAGGAAAAAGCCGGCGACGAATTCTTTGCAGGACAACTCGCCGAGAACGGAGACGTGTACGTGAACGACGCATTTGGCACAGCCCACCGCGCCCACGCATCGACGGCAGTCATCGCCAAGTTCTTCCCGGAGGACAAGGCGTTTGGACTGCTCATGCAAGGAGAAGTGGCGGCCCTCAACAAGGTGCTGTCCACTCCGGCCAAGCCGTTGCTTGCGATCATCGGTGGCGCCAAGGTCAGCAGCAAGCTGAGCATCCTCGAGAACCTCGTCGACCGCGTGGACAAGTTGATTGTCGGCGGCGGCATGGCTTACACGTTTGTGAAGGCGCAAGGCGGCAGCATCGGCAAGAGCCTTGTGGAAGACGACATGTTGGACAAGGCGCGCGCGATTTTGGCCAAAGCCGAGGCTGCAGGCACCGAATTCCTCCTTCCTCCGGACACATTGTGTGCGGACGACTTTTCGCCAGGCGCCAACACCGCAGTCCACCGCACCGACGCCATCCCCGGCGCGTGGATGGGCCTCGACATCGGCCCGAAGACCCGTGAGCGCTTCGTGGAGGCTGTCCTCGACAGCCGCACCATCCTGTGGAACGGCCCCATGGGCGTGTTTGAGATGGACGCCTTTGCCGGCGGAACCAACGACGTCGCTGCCGCTTTGGCCAAGGTGACCGACGACCACAACGCCTTCACGCTCATAGGGGGCGGCGATTCTGTGGCGGCCATCAACAAGGCGGGACTCGCCGGTGACGTGAGCTACGTCAGCACGGGGGGTGGCGCCATGCTCGAAGTCCTCGAAGGCAAAGTGCTTCCCGGCGTCGCGGCCATCGAAGCCTAACCTCGAACGACGGATCGTGGCCTTCCTTACTTCTTAAGGATGTCCTTCATGACAAACATGCTCTGGACCGTGGCAATGTTGGGCATGGCCGCCAAGCGCTGCGTGATGAAGCGGTGGTACGCCTCCATGTTGGGGACCTCCACTTCCACGAGGTAGTCAAACGATCCCGTCAGGTGAAAGCACGACCGCACCTCCCGGTGTCGGCCAATGTTGCTTTCGAATTCTTCCAGCAACTCGCGTTCATGAAGCTTGAGCGTCACGTTGCAGTACGCCCGAATCTCCATGCCGAGCTTCTTCCGGTTTACCCGAACCGTGTAGCCCGCGATCACCCCCTGATCCTCCATGCGCTTGACCCGCGTAAACACTGCGCTGCGGCTGAGACCCGTGAGTTCACTGAGGTCCTGCATGCTGCTTCGCCCGTCAAATTCGAGGTGCTCCAGAATGGTTTTGTCGAGTGCGTCCATGGCCAAAGGTGTTTGTTCAACGTTGTTCTATCAAAATCAAGCCCTGACAGAACAAATGACGTCAATTTGTTCAAATATCTGTCATTTGTTCGAAATCAAGAACCAAACAAAGAACAATGACGCCAAATTGACCTCATGAAGAAGCACCTCGAGACCCGCGCAATGTTCGCCGGATACCGTCCTTCGGACGCTCAGATGGCTGTCAAGCCGCCCATGCACCCCGCCTCCACCTTCGTGTTCCCAGACGCCCGCACCGGCGCCGCACACATGGAGACGGCCTACGGCGTGGAGGGCGCAGAGACACCACCCGAAGGCTTCATCTACAGCCGCCTTGGCAACCCCACCATCACGATGGCCGAGCAGCGCCTCGCAGCATGGGACGACAGCGAAGACGCCGCGCTCTTCGGCAGCGGCATGGCCGCCATTTCCACGGCCCTGCTCGCGTGGTCGGGGGCAGACCGTCCCGTTTGGTTTGTGGGGCCACTCTACGGCGGAACCCACCATTTCCTCGAGGAAGTGTTGCCCACCATGGGCCGTTCAATAACTGAGATTGACCACCTGAACCAACTTGACCCCACCCTGGAAGACCACGGCGGACAACGCCCCGGCATCATCTACCTCGAGACCCCGGCCAACCCCACCATGCAAATCCAGCGGATTCGCACCGCTGCGGAATGGGCCGCCCAACACAGCACCGAGGATCACCGCATTGTCGTGATGGTGGACAACACCTACCTCGGCCCCATCCTGCAACGTCCGCTTGAAGAGGGCGCCGACCTCGTCCTGTACTCGGCCACCAAATACCTCGGCGGCCACAGCGACCTCATCGCAGGAGGCGCCTCCGGCGGGGCCGACATCGTCACCAAAGTCAAGGAATTCCGCACGTTCCTCGGCGGGACCATCGATTCGTGGACGGCTTGGATGCTCGCCCGTTCCATGGAAACCCTGCACGTTCGCGTCGAGCACCAGCAGCGCACTGCCGGACACGTGCTGAATCACCTTCGCGCGCTGTGCGGGGCGGAGAACGTGAAATCGGCGTGGTCCGACGATTTGGCCTCCATGGGACAGGACGTGGCAACTGCTGAAGCCCAACAGCGCGGGGGCGGGGCCATGATTGGCCTGCACGTGCCGGGTGGTCGCGAAGGCGCCTTTGCCTTCCTCGACACCCTTCAGGTCTTCAAATTGGCCGTGAGCCTCGGATCGACGGAAAGCCTCGCAGAGCACCCCGCCAGCATGACCCACGCCGGTGTGCCTGCAGACGTGAAAGCCCGAACCGGCATCACCGAAGGCTTCGTGAGGCTGTCCATCGGCTTGGAACACCCCGAGGATTTGGTCAACGACCTCGCCCGTGCTTGGAAAGTCGCCGAGTCTGTGGCGACCTTGGCTGTGTGATTGCCCGATTCAGCCTTCTTCTTGTCTGCTTGACCTCGGCCCTAACGGCATGGGGCCAAAGCCGTGTGCACCTCTACCCCGACGACAACCTCGTGTGGCGGGACATGGTCGCCCACATCGACGGCGGCGTGGTCCGCATGGGCAACAACTGGTCCGGCGAGATCGTCTTCACGATTCAAGCCGACAACATGTGGGACGAGGTCCGCATCTTCCAAGGCTACTCAACCAGCGCGTTGGACGTGGCCTACACGCTTCGAGACAACAAGCTCTACCTCGGCGACAGCGGGTTCTCGGACGCCATCCTCTACACCTATGAGGAAGCCCAAATCTTCATGGGCGACTCCCGTTTTCCCCTGGACATTGCCTACACGCTCCGCGAAGAACCAAGGCGATTCGCGGGCAGCAAAGAAGTGCCGCTGTGGGGCGTTTACAAAGAGGACAGCCGCGCGTGGAGCGACCGGTTGGCGGTGATTGAAGGTCCGCTCGACCCCGCTGCCGTGTTTGCACTGCTGAGCGCCGCGGGTTGGTTATAATTTTTCCAGACCCGCTTGACTGCATGCGCGTTGCAGCGTAAGTCACACATTGTTAACGCAGTTCTTCCGAACTTTTGGGCGAGATTTATGTAAATTTATACTCCTGCATTTGCGGGAACTGACAACGTACATGCTCAACTTGACCCACAATACCCTCCTGAGGACGCCTTGGATGGTCGCGATGTTCGCGGCCTGCTGGGGAGGTTTTGTGCCTTCGGTTTGGGGTCAAGGATCCAGCGAAACGTCGGTGGTGCGCGAGTGGAACGAGACCTTGCTCCACGCCATCCGAAACGACCTCGCCCGCCCCACCATTCACGCCCGGAACTTGCACCATTGGTCCATGGCTTGCTACGATGCCTGGGCGGCGTACGACTCCGTGGCCACGCCATTCTTGGTGGACGTGGAGCTTCCCTACATCGAAGACGACGCGTCCCGCAGATGGGCCCAAGAGACGGCCATCAACTACGCGTCGTATCGCCTGCTTTGGAATCGCTTTTTAGATTCCCCTGGGGGCACCGCCACGTTGATGACGCTTTACCAGCAGTTTGCGATGGCGGGAGGCGTCAACAGCTTCCAAAGCATCGACTACATCAACGATGGCCCCGCAGCCCTCGGCAACTTCATCGCGCAACAAGTGATGGCTTACGGCGCCGCGGACGGCAGCAACGAAGCCAACGGCCACGCCAACCAGCACTACACGCCTTCCAACCCAGAGTTGTTCATCGAGTCTGTGGCAGGCAACCCCTGGCTTGTGCAGCCCAACCGCTGGCAGAGCATCAGCCTGAGCACTTTTGTGGGACAGAGTGGCATCCCAGAAACGGAGACGCCACCGTTCCTGAGCCCGGAGTGGGGGAACGTGACGCCGTTTGGCCTGCCCGACAGCACCATGACCCTGCATTTCGCCAACGACGGGTGGCCCTATCCCGTGTGGATCGACCAAGGCGCACCACCCCTCGTGGACTTGAACTACGCCCAAGGCATCGACGACCCCTACACGTGGGGCCACGGCATGGTGCTGCGTTGGTCAGAACACCTTGACCCGACGGACGGCGTCATGCTCGACATCAGCCCCGCATCGGTGGGCAACGTGAATCCCGCGCTGTTTGACCTTGAATACGAGGAATACGACCAGTTCTACAACTGGGACGAAGGTGGCGACGCCAGCCAAGGGTGGGATGTGAACCCCGCCACCGGCCAAGCCTACGAACCCCAAATCGTGCCTCGCGGCGACTACGCTCGGGTGCTTGCGGAGTTTTGGGCCGACGGACCCGATTCCGAAACACCCCCCGGCCACTGGTTCACCATCCTCAACGGGGTCATGGACCACCCCGACTTCGAAGCCCGATGGATGGGCGAAGGCGAAGAGATGGCGTCCCTCGATTGGGAGGTGTGTGCCTACTTCACCTTGGGCGGGGCCATGCACGACGCAGCCGTCGCCGCATGGAGCCACAAAGGCTGGTACGATTACATCCGCCCTGTGTCGGCCATCCGCTGGATGCAAGGACGTGGGCAGTGCACCGACCCATCGCTCCCCAACTACGACGTCACCGGCCTTCCCCTCATCGACGGCTTCTGCGAAATGGTCTCGCCGGGTGACGCCAACTTCCCAAGCGCAAGCGACGTCGACAAGCTCAAGGTCCGCGCCTGGAAAGGCCCCGACTACATCAATAACCCCGACTCAGACGAGGCCGGCGTGGATTGGATCCTGGTCGAGAACTGGTGGCCGTACCAACGCCCGTCGTTCGTAACGCCTCCCTTTGCGGGCTACGTCAGTGGCCACTCCACCTTCTCACGTGCCGCGGCAGAAATCCTCACCGCCATCACTGGCGACCCCTACTTCCCCGGAGGCATGGGTGAGTTCACCGCCCCCGCCAACGCGTTCCTCGTCTTCGAAGAAGGGCCATCCCAAGACATCGTCTTGCAGTGGGCCACCTACCGCGACGCGTCGGACCAGTGCAGCTTGTCCCGCATTTGGGGCGGCATCCACCCGCCCTGTGACGACCTTCCCGGACGCCGCATCGGCATCGAAGTGGCCGAACACGCCCTGAACATGGCCCGCGCGCTCATCGAGGCACCCGCGCCTTGCATGGCCGATCTCAACGGCGATGGCTTCCGCGGCATCGACGACCTCCTCATCATTTTGTCGAGCTACAACGGCACCCCGATGCAGGGCTCGGAGGACCTCACCGGCGACGGCTTCGTCGGCGTCGACGACATCCTCGACTTCTTGCTGTACTTCGACCAGGCCTGCGACTGACCGCACGGCACGTCCAGGCCAGAGATCACCCGACCTCGACCCTGGCTTCCATCAAGTTTTGGACTTAAACCTCCTCGAGGCGGAAGGTGAACCCTTCCATGATCTCGTTGACGAGGAGCTTGGTGCACGCATCGTTCACCTGGCCTTCTGCCGCTTCACGGCTGTCGGCTTCCACCTCCAAGGTCACGTGCTTGCCGATGCGGACGTTGCTGATGTCCGGCAACCCGATGTTGGGCATGTTGTTGCTGACGGCCTTTCCCTGGGGGTCCAACAAAGCGGGAAGCGGCATGATGTCGATGGCAGCGCGGAATTTCATGTGCAGTGAATGCGTAAAAGGTGAATCTCAATCCGGTTGGCTCTGCGGCGTCGTTGCCATGGCCAAACCGAGGTACAAAAGTAAACACAGCGGCACAGCAAGGAACACGCTTTCACATCCAAACCAAGTTCCAATGCCCACTCCAACAACAATCGGCACCATGACACTGCGAATTTGATCTACCCTGGGGTTCAAACCCCATCCCTTCAATCCCCACATTTTCCGGCGACTTGCCATCGCCAGCGGCACCACCACCAGCCCAATCCAAGCAAGAATCGTCGACATCGATTCATATGCCCCGCCTTGCAGCTCCCCCCAAGTGAGCATCATTCCCAACCAGAATACGCCAGCAGCTGGCGCCGGCAACCCCTCAAAAAATGGTCCTCCTTTGCCCTTCTCCGCCGCCACATTGAAGCGCGCCAACCGATACGCCGCCGCCACCGCCACGCCCAAGCACGCCACCATCTGCCAAGTCAACCCCACGTCCCCTTCGCCTTGAAACAGGCGCATGGCCACCATCGCCGGTGCCACACCCCCCGTCACCACATCCGCAAGGCTGTCCAGCTGCACGCCCATCGGCCCGGCCACGCCGAGCTTCCGCGCCGCCCATCCATCCAGCACATCGCAGAACATCGCCAGCACCCACACCACCGCCACCATCTGCAACCCACGGGACTCTGCACCTGTCGGCCAGGGTTCCTGACTCCAAAACACCATGGAATCGGTCCAATCGGCCACCAAGGCCTCTCCCAAAAACGATCCCGACGCCGCCGCCCAGCACACCACGACCCCTCCAAGCAAGTTGCCAAGGGTCAATGCATTGGGCACCCATTTCCACGTGTTCATGTCGCAAATCTAACCCAGACGTTCAGCCCTTTAACCCCTGCATTATACCCGTCTTTCCTGAATTATCCCCCAAAAGTGAAACCTTCCTGAACCCACTTTCGTATATTCGCAAGCCCACTGTGGTTCTCCACTTTGGAAAGGGTCCGATGGCCGAGTGGCTAGGCTCAGCTCTGCAAAAGCTGCTACAGCGGTTCGAATCCGCTTCGGACCTCCAACCCCAGAAAGCCCCAAGCGTTTGCTTGGGGCTTTTTTGTGCCCAAAACCTGCGACCAAGCTTGCTTGAGTCGGAGGCGAAGGGCACAAAAACAGCAAGCGCGCCATGTGGCGCGCTTGTCTTTCTCAGTATCAGCCTGCCCTCACTCTCCGTACACCTCGTCCGAAGTGCGCATCGTGAGGTAGGACACATCCACCGTGCTGGTCATGAGCTCGCCATTGATGGTGTACTTCACAATCGCCGAGCATCCGCTCCACGTGGGCAACAATTGAATGACCTCGCCCGCCAGCGGACCGAAAGCGCTGGGCACATTGACTTGGCTTCCGACGCCGTACCCGCAGCCTTCACAGCCCACAGGCACGTCGTCATTCCCGTCCGCGACAGCCGCTGCCTTGTCCATGGCCTGGCCCAACAAGCCGCCGCCAAGGCCGCCCAATGCATTGCCAAAGCGCCCAACGGGAGCCTCTTCCTCCTCTTCCTCTTCATCCTCGGCTTCCGCCATGGGCACCAATTGCTCACCCGGCCGCAAAATGACGCAGTTCGACGCACAAGGTGAATTGTACGACCCCAAGATGGTCGCCGTGGCTTCCGTGGCGTAGAGGTCTTTCAACTCGCCCATGGCGCCTTCGGTGACGTACTGCACCAGCTTTTGATCGTTGTCGAACATCGCGTACATCTTCGACATCTCGAAGTACGACGGGCTGCCGTTCAATCGATGGGCGTCTGTGTCCTCTTGGCCCGACTTCACCTCGCGTTTGCGGTGCATGTAGAGATACTCGAGGAAGAGGTACCCGTCCTTGGTGTTCTGCAACATTGCGTTAGGCTCGCACATTAATGTCGCGTTGACGTCCTGAAGGGTCATCCCCTTGTTCAAGTTGAACATGCGCTCCACCGTCGTCGCGTAATCGCGTGTGACGACGTCCTTGGTTTGGGCTTGGGCGGCGACGATGCCGAGGGTCATCAACACCGCACACCACACCCACTGATTCATTGACTTTTTCATCGTGTTCAGTTTCATCAGTTGTTCAAAGAAGTGCCGTTGACGGTGATCTGAACGGACGCGTTGCCGTTGCCGTCAAGCAGTTTGCACCAGGTACAGGGTTCTGCCTCGTTGGAATTTTCCCGAGGAATGGCCAAACAAGGCGTGCCGCAGTTGGGGTTGTCCGACTTGACGTAGGTGAACTCTTCCGTGTCGCAAGGGCAGTACTCACAAAGCTTCTGGCTGTGCAACGCTTCAGGGTTGTAGTTGACCGCCTTCTCGTCGGTGCAGCCGATGTACGCACAGTTTCCGCTGTCGAGCACAGCTGCGGAATCGTAGTTGTAAGCGTCCTCGTCGGTGCAGCCATACTTGAACATGCACGAGCCGTCGTCTTCCTCCGCTTCGGGGTCGTAGTTCAATGCCGTGTTGTTGGTGCAGCCTGCGCAAACCACGTAGTCGTCGGAATTCGTGCACATCTCGGCCATGCCGTTGACCAAGCAAGCCAATTCATGGGGCAGCGTCGTTTCTGAGGCGTCGGTCAACACACTAGAGAGGCCCCCTCCTTTGAAGTAAATGGAGACCTCTTCGATACCTTCTGTGTACACCCGGGTGCCCGAGTTGTTGACCAACTTTCGGTCGGCGTCCTTACGGTCCAACTCTTGCTGGGCGCGACGCATGTGGTACACATGCACCTCACATCCATCGGCCGAATTCAAGATGTCATAGGGATACACACCGAGCGCCTCGACGACTTGGCCCTTGGTCATGCCCATGGTCAATCCCGCCAAATCGGACACCGTGCAAAACACGTCGGTCACGACGAAGTTGTAGACACAGCTTCCGTCGTCCTTGGTGGCCCAAGGCTCGTAGTTGGTGGCGTCCTTGTCCGTGCAGCCGAGCCGCTCTTCTGTGGTGATGGAGGTCGTTTTGCACGCCGACAACAGCATCAAACAAGCCCCCAAGAAACAAAGTGATCTTCTCATCCTTGGTGAAAAATTTGGATTCTTCCCCAAGTTGGAATGCATCTCCACTCAGACAGGTCCTTGGCTGCCGAGAGTTTTCCACC
>Ga0115013_10000272_pt1 | contig 33187 bp, 37 predicted proteins | sample SouAtlMetagenome_2_FD_88686 | JGI IMG/M metagenome (GOLD analysis project Ga0115013, IMG submission 88686) | Marine eukaryotic phytoplankton communities from Atlantic Ocean - South Atlantic ANT15 Metagenome | ecosystem: Environmental > Aquatic > Marine > Oceanic | place: South Atlantic Ocean...
GGCGGCGATCAGCCCTAGTAAACAAATAATTTTTAAAAGACTCTTAATCATGGTTAATCCAGTTCCACAATACTGTAAACTAGCCGCCTGAGTTTAAACCCTCTGACGAGATACGTTTCATTTCAGAAAGCAGCGCATTATATACCAATAAATAGAGTTTCTTAAGCAGCAAGTGTGAATTTACTATGGATAACAGCACGATCAATTTCCAATTAGCAAAGTTTGTCACCAGTGCGCCCTCCTTGGACCAGTGCCCTGAAGACGTTGGCCGAGAAGTTGCTTTTGCTGGCAGATCCAATGCTGGAAAATCTAGTGCAATCAATACACTGACACGCAACAAAAGCCTCGCTAGAACCAGCAAAACTCCTGGCCGAACACAAATGATTAACTACTTCTCCGTTAATGAGACTCACCGGTTGGTTGATCTTCCAGGATATGGCTATGCTAAAGTTCCAATTGCCATGAAAAAAAAATGGGATAAGCACTTAGCTGAGTATCTTCAGCTTCGCAAAAGTTTAGCTGGGTTGATCTTACTCATGGACATACGTCATCCCTTACAAGATTATGATTGTCAAATGCTCAATTGGGCAGCAGAGGCTGGATTACCCGTACATATTTTGCTTACTAAATCTGACAAACTAAAGCGCGGTCCTGCCAAAAATACATTGCTCAAAGTTAATCTTTTCCTTCGCGAAATTGATCCTCAGGTTAGCTTATTAACAGCACAGACCTTTTCCTCTCTCAAGAGACAAGGTATTGACGAGCTGGAGACTCAGCTAGTTCATTGGTTGGAAGCAGACTTTGCCAGCGACTAGACTACCTATAAATATTCTTTAGGCAAATGTAAGTAAAAAAAGCCCTAGATATTTCACAACCTAGGGCTTTTTATTACACGGGGTCTTACATTTACAACACTATCTCGGGGGAGATTATAAGCAAAAACAAATTGCTTACTTTTTTGACAGCTCTCTTTAAAAAAGTTCAAATTAATTTACTACTTTTTTCTGGTTAGATTAAATTGTCTAATGGGCTTCATCCCAATTATTACCAACTCCAGCATCAACTACCAATGGTACTTTTAGATTAGCTGCGCTCTCCATATGAAATTTCAGCCCCTCTGTCACCTCTGCTAACTCAAGCTCTGGAACTTCAAGAACAAGCTCATCATGGACCTGCATAATCATCACGCTTTTTAGATTACTTTTCTCTAACCATTTATCCACAGATATCATAGCTAACTTTATAATGTCAGCGGCAGTGCCTTGCATTGGAGCGTTAATAGCCGTTCGCTCAGCAGCTTGTCTTCGTAGTCCATTTCGGGAGTTTATCTCTGGTAGATATAACCGACGGCCAAAGTCAGTCTGCACATAACCATTGTCAAAAGCACTGCTTCGAACACTATCCATATAATTAAGCACTCCTGGATACCGCTCAAAATATGTATCAATATATTCCGCGGCTTGTTTACGTCCAATATTTAACTGTTTTGCCAATCCAAATGCGGACATGCCGTATATCAATCCAAAATTAATCGCCTTTGCACTCCTGCGCTGTTCAGTAGAAACTGACTCGAGATCGAGACCGAAAACCTCCGCAGCTGTGGCTTGGTGAATATCTTTACCCATGGCAAAAGCTGAAAGTAAGTTAGGGTCTTCTGATAAGTGAGCCATAATTCTGAGTTCGATTTGTGAGTAATCTGCCGCAACAATCTTACATCCGGGTGATGCTATAAACGCTTGGCGAACCCGCCTACCCTCAGAATTGCGTATAGGTATATTTTGAAGGTTTGGATCAGATGATGAAAGCCTACCAGTCGCTGTACCGGCCTGGTGGTAAGATGTATGAATTCGTCCTGTTTTGGGATTTATCATAGTTGGCAGTTTGTCAGTATAAGTCGACTTTAACTTTGCCAATCCTCGATGCTCTAGAAGTACTTTTGGCAAGGGATAGTCAAGCGCCAACTCTTGAAGGACTTCTTCTTTGGTTGAGGGCGCGCCCTTTGCAGTCTTTTTTAAAATTGGGATTTCTAACTTAGTGAATAGTATTTCACCAATCTGTTTGGGAGAGGCTAAATTAAATTGCTGACCTGCAAGCTCCCACGCGTCGACTTCTAGCTCATTAATTCGCTGAGTTAGCTCAGAACTCTGCTGGAATAACAAGGTATCATCAATAAGAGCACCCGTGCGCTCTATTTTTGATAAAATTGGGAGGAGCGGCATCTCTATATTTTTTAGTACGCAAGTCAGTGTCTCTTGTTCTTCAACTTGAGGCCAAAGCACCTCATGTAGTCTAAGAGTTATATCTGCATCTTCCGCAGCATAAGGAGCAGCATGCTCTAATGCGACTTGGTTAAATGTTAGTTGTCCTACTCCTTTCCCCGCTATATCAGTAAATTTTGTAGTTATCTCATCAAGATATTTTTCAGCAAGGCTATCCATATCATGGCGGGTGGCAACAGAATCTAGTACATATGACTCAAGCATAGTGTCAAATTCAATGCCGGCCAAAAATATGTCGTGCTGAGCTAAAATACTCATATCATATTTGAGATTCTGACCAACCTTTTTTAAGCTTGGGTTCTCCAATATGGGCTTTAGCTTTGTCATTACCAAATCTTTGGCCAACTGCTTTGGCGCACCCAAATAATCATGGCCAAACGGAATATAGGCCGCTTGCCCGGCTGCTATTGCGAAAGAAATACCCACTAACTCAGCCTCCATATAATCTAAGCTAGTTGTCTCTGTGTCTACCGCAAGAAGATCAGCTCCTGTCAACTTTTCCAGCCAGATATCTAATTGGTCTTCTGTAACAATTATCTGATAGTCTTTTTGTATACAGATTTTTTCAGAAGTGGCTTTAGACTCAGACAGTTGAGAAGAGTCTATGTCTTCAATAACATGTTCCGTTACTCCTGTTGATGAGAGGTCCGTCACCCAGGTTTTAAACTCCATCTCCGTAAATAAGGTTAATAGCTGGTTTTGATCTGGAGGGGCATTCTGAAGTTCCGTAACACCAAGAGGCAACTTAACATCTGTCTTGATGGTTGCAAGATCATAAGATAAATAAGCTAATTCTTTGTTCTCAACTAATTTAGCTGAGGTTGTTTTTGCTCCTCTAAATGATAATTCTGCGACCTCATCTAGTCTGTCATATATAGAATCTAACCCTCCAATACCTTGTAACAAAGCAAGAGCAGTTTTTTCGCCCACTCCGGGCACTCCTGGGATATTGTCTGACTTGTCTCCTAACAGTGCTAGGTAATCTATAATTAAATCAGGAGCAATACCAAATTTTTCACAAACTCCGTCTCGGTCTAATGTAATGTCAGTCATTGTGTTTACTAAAGTGATATGCTCATCAACCAATTGAGCGATATCCTTGTCACCAGTAGAAACAACAACAGGTAAATTTAACTTAGATGCTTCGATAGCCAATGTTCCGATAACATCATCCGCTTCTACACCATCAATAATGAGCATTGGTAGGCCCATAGCATCTATTATTTGGTGAATTGGTTCAATTTGAACGCGTAATTCATCAGGCATCGGTGGTCGATTCGCTTTGTACTCGCTGTACATGTCATCTCTGAACGTTTTTCCTTTGGCATCGAACACAACTACTAAAGTACTGGATGGATAATCTTTCTGTAGCCGGCGCATCATATTAATAACGCCTTTCACTGCACCCGTAGGAAGTCCCTTGCTATTTGTAAGAGGAGGAAGGGCGTGAAAGGCCCGATAAAGATAGGAGGATCCATCTACAAGCACAATTGGTATTTTCGACATCATGATCTACCCAATTTCTCAAATTATTTTCAATGTTGTCAGAATAACCTATTTATTCAAATCAGGCTTTATTTGACGAAATGAAATTTTACAGCCCATTCCAATCCAAGTCATAAAGATTGAAGAAATATCTAATTAATCTCAAGATTTACATCTGAGATAAGCAGAAGGAGTTACACGTGCTTAACTATTATGTTATAATATAACATATTGATAAAATCGGGGAAGGCAGCATAATTTAATTTATGCAATAATATAACATAATTTTGAATGAGGCAGTCAATGCTCACCAATGCTCGTTTGTTTCAACAGTCATACCAACATCCTCAAAGCATTACTGCAGCTATCTCTCAAGCAAAATTGGTGTGCGAAAGGAATAATGTCAGATTAACCTCGGCAAGGGAGAAAATTTTAACAATAGTGTGGCTAAGTCATAAGCCTCTTGGGGCTTATCAAATACAAGATAAACTATCGAACTTGCTCAACAGAAAAATAGCGCCGCCTACTGTTTATAGAGCTTTAGCATTCTTGGTAGCTAATGGTTTAGTGCACAAACTAACATCACTTAACGCCTATGTAGGATGTCCATTCCCAAATAGCGAGCACAGCAATATTTTTTTGATTTGTAAGGACTGCGGAAGAGTTGCTGAGGTAGTACATCTTCCAACTAATGCAACGATTCAAGATGTATGCTCTAAAACCAAATTTGGTTTCGATGAACAACACATTGAGGTATTTGGTAAATGCTCAAACTGTTCTAACCATAGGGCCTAAGCATCGATCGGATTGATGAGACGCGCCCAAAATTGCAAGATTTTCCCCAAGTTTTTAGTCTAACAATTATGACTTAAACGATGCGTAGATTGACCGCCAGGTCTGCCGCAACATAATTTCTGAGTGAGGAGCTTTGAAAAAACCATGGTAATCGCCTTTTGGATTAACCAACACAATTTGTGAGCTATGGTCTACCGTGTAATCGTCTGCGCTCAAAGGTACCTTGTTGTATGCAATATTTATTTCAGCCGTAAATCGACGAATAAGATGCTTGTTACCAGTTACACCAATAAAGTTATTATTGAAATAAGGCATATATTGGGAAAGTTTCTCGACCGTATCTCGCTCAGCATCAAGTGACACCATAACGATCTGTAAATTTTCTTTTTCGGCTTCCTTAAGCTTACTAAAAGTTTCATTTAGAGTAGCTAAAGTAGTAGGACAGACATCTGGGCAATTGGTAAAACCAAAAAACAACATGCTCCACTTCCCTTTAAGCCTTTCTTTGTTGAACTTATTACCAAACTGGTCTAACAGATCGAAATCACTAAAAATCCTTGGCGTATTCAATACAATTGCGCCATTCACCCGCAGCTCTTGTTCAGTCATAATAACAGGCTGATTCATTTTCCACACAAAACCGGAAATGACCAATACGATAAAGCAGCATACGGCAATAACCGTTCTTCGAATTCCTGCCTGTTGATTACTCAATGACTCCTCTCCTACGCGACTGGCAAATAAATGAAGGTGTCTATCAAGTAATGATCTGCCAGCATGATGGCAAATAGCGCCATGAGGTAGACGATGGAATACTGAAACGTTTTCATACCCGAATCCCCTCCCTCACTTCGCAACATTACGATAGCCCAATACAAAAACCCTACCCCTAATAACAAAGATCCAATCAGATAAAGCCAACCAAACATGCCTGTAAGATAGGGCATCGTGGTAACTACAATTAGAAGCAATGTATATAAAAGAATATTTATTTTTGTGTATTTCTCGCCATGTGTCACTGGCAACATTGGAATTTCCGCTTTAGCATATTCCTCTTTTCTATGCACCGCCAAAGCCCAAAAATGAGGAGGAGTCCAAGCAAAAATAATAAGGACGAGGAGAAGCGCATTATAGTGGATCTCTCCAGTCACCGCCGTCCAACCCAACAACGGAGGCGCGGCTCCTGCCAACCCACCTATAACAATATTTTGAGGAGTAGCTCGCTTTAAAAACATCGTGTACACAAAGGCATACCCCACTAAAGACGCAAGGGTCAACCAAGCAGTCAAAACATTAGTGAACACAAGCAAAACCGCCATACCGAGGGATCCAGTCGTCAGAGAAAATATAACTGCCTCTTGAGGTCCAAGCCTTCCTTGAGCTAAAGGGCGATTTATTGTTCTGGCCATCTTGTCATCAACATGCCGATCAACGATATGATTGACCACAGCTGCAGATCCTGCACAAAGAGCTATGCCAAGATTACCAAATAGCAACACTGTCATAGGAACCGCGCCATCTGTAGACAACAGCATGCCAATCAAAGAAGTCAATATCATTAGGGCAACGACATTGGGCTTACAAAGCTCCAAATAATCGCGCCAGCTAGATGATTCCGTGCTTACCTCACCTTGAGACATTAACATTAACTCCAAAAGATTTATCTACGACCTGGTTATCTTCTTTTAGCGGTCAGGAGAATATTTTAGCAGATGTTTAAGATCATCAAGTAACCCAGCCCCATCAAACTCTTTAGTGTAGTAAAGAATAGCCTTCAAATCTGGTGTAACTACAAAATAACGTGCTTCTTGCAGATCCCAATCAGCCGAGCTCTCTGACACGACCTGAGCAAACGCATCAATATTATTGGGTAAGATAGTCAGGAAGGGGTGTTGCATTTTTATCAATTCAATACTCTCAGCATCTACTGTTGCCATGTCAGCAAGATAGACGCGTTCTACTCTCCGGGTTGATTTCCCCAGAAGCATATGTACCTGACGACTATTGAACAGCATGTCTTCGCATACGTTATCGCAACCAGCGCCACCCGCAATGACAATCTTCCACTTTGGTTTCTCCGTCACTTCCACCCCAGATAACAACGGCGCAAAATCTAGTGTTGGCTTTACCAATTCTCCCAGATTAGTTGTTCCCATGATCGAAATCATCTGTTGTCGTTGCAACTCTGTCTTAGGGACCATCCAAAAGCCCGCCAAAATAACGCCGCCCACAATCAATAGCATGAGCCAGATTTGATACTGAAACCCACGTTGCTGTTTAGTAATATTTGTCGTCTCTACCATCACATCTTCCCTTAATATTTTGTCGTTTTAACCTTTCGATTTATTCCAGCTACCAATATTAGAATTAGCAACTAAAGTCATAATTACTAACACTATCGCCATAGCAAACCATTGAACGGCATAGCCGGTGTGCTTCTCTGGCTGAACTGCAACCGTGACCCAACCTGTATCAAGAGCTCCGAGAGAATCTGTATCAAGTCTTAACTGATAGGCAAAGAATTCATCACCAAACAACTCTTCCGCTCTGTCTGCGGATATCCAGCCTACGCGGCTAGGCCACTCTTTAATTTTACTGATCCCATCATCTAATCGATATCCACCTTGAAGATTGCGATATAGTGTTCCGCGCAATTGAAGATCGCCTTTAATACTATCTATGCTGGGTAATATACGCCTATCAAGGGAGGCGGGAACCCAGCCTCGATTAACCAACACCAGCTGTTGCCTTCCCTTGGAATAAAATTCAGAGACTGTCATCGCCTCAAACACCTCATAACCAGGTTTGCCATATTTAACACGATTATCGAGGAAGACTCGTCGCTCTCCATCCAATTTGCCAATCAACGAGATCGATCGATATTGATGATTTCTCTCCACCATTAAATCCTCAAACGTAGCCGGAGGAAGTTGCTGGTTGAGGTTAAACTCCTTGAGAATTTCTCTCTTTTCTTCTGCACGTTCGAGCTGCCAAAATCCTAATGCAAGAAGTAGCGGAAACAACAGCAGTGAGAACACTATAATCTTCACATTAGGTTGCCACTCGAATTTATTGGCGTAGAATTGGGGGTTCAGTTTCATCTGTATTTGACTCTTTTTACTTCATCAGAGCATTAACAATCATGTTTTTAAAATCGATTATCGTTATATTATTTATTGCCATCCTAGTCAGTCTATTTTCTGGACTACGTTTTTTAGTCAAAGATATGGGCAACTCCAACAACCGAGTATTTCATAGTCTTGCTATGCGCGTCACACTGGCTGTGATACTGATCGGAACAATTGCCTACGGGTTTTCCACAGGACAGTTGGGCAGCAAGGCACCTTGGGACAATCAACTGCACCCTGACTCTAACCAGATGAAGAAATAATGCTCCAGGAACTCATAAGTTATCACGCCACAGACAAAAACGGCCAGGAAATTTCCTGGCCGTTTCAGTTGTTAAACTCTATCTAGCCAAATACATAAACGATCACAAACAAACCTATCCAAATTACATCTACGAAGTGCCAGTACCATGCCGCCGCTTCAAATCCAAAGTGATCAGTCTCGTTAAAGTGGCCTTTGAGGCCTCGCAAGAAAGCAATCAGCAACATGATTGTACCTAACGTTACATGTGCACCATGGAATCCAGTAAGCAGGAAGAAAGTAGTACCGTAGATTCCAGACTCCAAAGTTAAACCCAACTCTTGGTAAGCATGGATATATTCTTCAGCTTGAAGGAATAAGAAGAAAATTCCCAAGGAGACGGTAACACCCAACCATCTATTGAATCTCTTTCGATCTCCATGCTTTAGAGCATGATGCGCAAATTCACAAGTAACACTTGATGATATTAAGACAATAGTATTCCACAGCGGCAGCCAACCAAAAATTGCAGTCCATCCACTAAAACTGGCAAAGAAAGCACGGAAATTAAAACTAAACAACTCTCCCCAAGCAGGGCCCCACGGACTACTCATCGCCTCTTCAGGACCAATAAATTTAGCTCCTTCCGCGTTTACAGTTTGATCTGGAGTAACCAGCGGAGGCCAAGTAGGATCATACTCATTCCATAAATGTGTTGCATTGGCGATAGCGGCATCGGTGGCGGTATCATCGAACACGCCTATCGCAGCTTCTCCCCCAAGCCAGGGGCCAACTAACACTCTGACATAAAATAGAGAGCCAAAGAAACAGACAAAGAACATAAGCTCAGAAAATATAAACCAGTACATCCCAAGGACATAAGAATATTTTAGTTGATCACTTACGATTCCTTGAGTATTTTCCTCAATTACAATACTCCACCATTTATACATCACAGCCGCCATGATAGCCGTACCAATTAAGAAAACAGTTGAGGTCCCACCTTCAATGACCCAACTCGCGGCGCCAAAGGCCATAGTGCCCATGCCTAGTGCAGCGGCTAGTGGAAGCTTACTTTGCTCAGGAACGTAATAACTACCCTCAGTTGACATTATTTGTCTCCATTACTGTAATTGCGATACCTGAACAGGAACGCGATCGGTTATATCAAAAATAGTGTATGACAGGGTCACCGTGTTAACGCTTGCCGGCAAGTCCGGATCGATAATAAATACAACTGCTAACTCCGCGTCCTCTCCTGCAGCAAGTGGCTGGTTATTAAAACAAAAACACTCTGTTTTCAGAAAGTAATCTGCAGCATTGTTAGGAAGAACATTTGGAATAGCCTGTCCCACCATATCCTTTCCGGTAAGATTTTTAGCAAAAAAAACGATCTCTTTGGATTCGCCGGGATGCACCAAAACTTTGTGCTCAACCGGATAAAAATCCCACGGCATAGTAGCGTTATTCGTAGCCACGAACTGCACTTCTACTTGCCGAGAAGTATCTACTGTGATTTCTGTCGCAGTATATGCACCACCAGTTTTACCGCCAATTCCTGTTATCTCACAAAACAAGTCATAAAGAGGGGGTAAAACGAATATGGCGAACATAAACATCGCTATTGCGCCGATGATTGACCTAATCAACACGCCTCTGTGAGATGAGTAGTTCGCCATTACAATCAGACCTTATTTGACTATTGGCGGAGTGGAAAAGGTATGGAATGGAGCAGGAGTTGGAAGCGTCCACTCAAGCCCTTCAGCACCTTCCCAAACTTTAGGATCATCAATTGGCTTGCCCCAACCAATCGTCCGAATGACATTGAATAAGAACAACAGCTGCGCGCCACCATACATAAACGCTCCGATACTAGATACCATATTCCAGTCCGCAAACTGCAAGCCGTAGTCAGAGTACCTTCTCGGCATACCCGCTAGTCCGAGAAAGTGCTGGGGCATAAATGTGATGTTAAACGCAATGAATGCAATCCAAAACTGAAGCTTACCCATCGTCTCGTCATACATTTTTCCACACCACTTCGGAAGCCAATAGTAAACCGCCGCTGTTCCACTAAACACCGCTCCAGCAACCATAACATAGTGGAAGTGGGCGACCACAAAGTACGTATCATGGTACTGCGTATCAGCCGCTGCGATGGACAACATCATTCCTGTGAATCCGCCAAATGTGAATAAGATCACAAAAGCAATACTAAATAGCATTGGCGTCTCAAAGGTGAGTGCTCCCTTGTACATCGTAGTGACCCAGTTAAAGACTTTCACGCCAGTTGGCACAGCAATTAACATCGTAGCGTACATGAAGTAAAGCTCTCCAGCTATTGGCATACCTACCGTAAACATGTGATGCGCCCATACGATGAAAGATAGGAAGGCAATAGATGCCGTGGCATATACCATCGAAGAATAACCAAATAATGGCTTACGACTAAAAGTAGGAATAATCTGAGAAACCACACCAAATGCTGGAAGAATGATTATATAAACTTCAGGGTGCCCAAAGAACCAAAACACATGCTGGAACAAGACTGGATCACCGCCGCCAGCAGCATCGAAGAAACTGGTACCGAAATTAATGTCCATCAACATCATAGTAACTGCACCCGCCAGCACTGGCATTACAGCCACCAACAGAAACGCAGTAATAACCCATGTCCATACAAATAGTGGCATCTTCATGTAAGTCATGCCAGGAGCCCGCATATTCATAACGGTAGCTATGATATTGATAGATCCCATTATCGAAGATGCTCCCATAATATGAACACCAAAAATAAAGTAGTTAACCGTGTCAGGAGCGTAAGTGGTGGACAATGGAGCGTAGAACGTCCAACCAAAATTTGGACCACCACCTTCCATAAATAATGTCGCTACTAAAATCGCAAATGCAAAGGGCAGGATCCAAAAGCTAAGATTATTCATGCGAGGAAGTGCCATATCTGGGGCGCCAATCATCATCGGAATCATCCAATTCGCCAGGCCAACAAAAGCAGGCATAATCGCTCCAAATACCATTACCAAGCCATGCATTGTAGTCATTTGATTGAAGAATTCTGGCTGTATCAGCTGCATACCTGGTTGAAATAGCTCAGCTCTAATTATCATCGCAAATGCTCCGCCAAGTAGGAACATAGCGAAACTGAACCACAGGTAAAGAGTACCAATATCTTTGTGGTTAGTACTAAAGAGCCAGCGGCTGAAAAAGTTTTGAGAGGGTCCGTGTGCCATTTAAAAATCTTCCTCTATTGAGATTGTTTGTAGTTCAGAATATCCAGAGGCTGAACGATGTCGTCCATATCATTACCCCAGGAATTTCGCTTGTAATGAATCACAGCAGCCAGATCTACTTCTGAAAGCTGATCCGCGAAAGACTGCATGGCAGACCCTGCAACGCCATTGATCAGAATTCCTATATGTCCCTCAACAGGACCTGTGACGATAGAACTCCCTATTAAGGACGGGAAGATACCTGCTATTCCCTGACCCTCAGATTGATGACAGCCAGCACAGGAAACTGAATAAACCGCTTCTCCTTTAGCCATAAGTTCTTCGTTTGTCCATTGCTTACCAATCGTGGACTGATAGAGCACTGCCTCTTCTTTCTTACCCGCCAGCCAAGCTTCATAATCGGCCTCTTCTTTGACCTCCACAACAACTGGCATCCGTGAATGATCCTTCCCACACAACTCCGTGCAAGCACCGACATAAGTTCCCGGCTGATCTGTTTTTGCCCAGGCCGCTGTGAATAGCCCAGGAATGGCATCTCTTTTAACTGCGAAATCAGGAACCCACCAGCTATGGATAACATCATTGCCTGTAATTAAAAACCTGACTTTCTTGTTAGTTGGAATAACTAAAGGCTGTGTAACCTCTCGTAGATAGTGCTCTCCTTTGGGTTCTCGGCCATACTGTTCATCCTGAGACGTGCGAAGCTCGCTCATGAACTTTATATCTTCTCCGATATACTCATACTGCCATTTCCACTGATAACCAGTAACCTTAATATCGATATCAGGATTTTCAGTATCATAAACCTTCAACAGGGCAGTGGTTGCAGGGATGGCCATCACGATTAGAATGAGAGCTGGCACGATTGTCCATAGAATTTCGACGGTTAAGTTTTCGTGGAAATTGGCGGCCTTGACGCCACGAGACTTTCTATGAGCGAACATTACATAAAACATGAAGCCAAAAACTAGGACTCCAATGACTGTGCAGATCCACATCATTATCATGTGGATGTCGTAAGCCGCCTGACTAACCTCGGTAACTCCACGAGGCATATTTAGATTCCATGTTGCCTCTTCAGCTCCCAAGTCGCCAGAAAGTGGCAGTGAGATAACTGAAGTCATTAGGCCCAAGAAAAGCGCTTTCGCTCTTTTCAACATCGCTTGATTCTCCGTGGTAATTCAAAAACAGTTTTTTCCTAGCGTTTCACGCTAAAGGCAAGTTATCGACTAGCTTACGCGGCGAGATTGTAACAAAAGCGTATACGTTTCACTAGCAACAAAACGATCAAATTCAACCATTTCAATTAAAGTTGTAACGTTTTTATATAAGAAGAAATTATGTCGAGTATTCAGACTTTCGGATCTAAAATCCGAACCCGGGTTGTCTCATTTCTAATTTGGTCTTCGGTGGTATTCACGCGAGTTTGAATTTCTTTAGGAGACGATGCCAATCTTAGCTTATCTTTAAACCCACAGCTAACGCATTCACGGTAATCCTCGCCGTCTATGGAGAACGCCATCATCTTGTCCATTACTGAACATTTTGGGCATACAACTCCAGCTATAAATCGTTTTTTAGTTGAAAAGACCATGCATTCAGAACCACAATAAGGCTCCTTATTATATACGGTACACCCAAAAATGGATCATTCAATCCGCTCTCACAACGGTATTTTCCCGACTTTAAGCGAGGGAGTCTACGTGGATCAATCAGCCACGGTTATAGGTGAAGTTTATCTGGGAGAGAATTCCTCAGTATGGCCAGGCGCTGTAATTCGAGGAGATATGCACAGCATTTCAGTTGGAGCAAGATCTAACATCCAAGATAATGCTGTTCTACATATAACTCATCCATCTTCCTTTAATCCAGATGGCTGGCCACTTAAGATTGGTGAAGATGTTATTGTTGGTCATGGCGCTATCGTGCATGGATGCGACATTGGAAATCGCGTTTTAATTGGAAACGGAGCTATTATCAATGATAGTGTAATTGTAGAACATGAGGTTATCGTAGGGTCAGGATGCGTAGTACCGCCCGGTAAAACTCTAAAAAGCGGCTTCGTTTATGTAGGCAATCCGTGCAAAAAACTAAGAGAAATTACGCCTAGTGAGAGAAAATTTTTTACCTATTCAGCTGCAAACTATGTGAAATTAAAAAATAAATACCTAGCTCAACGTTAACGACAATAACGCTAAAGACGCTCTCTAATTAACTCAATTATAGGTTTAGTGTCAGGCCTCACACCTCGCCAAATTGAGAATGATTCTGCAGCTTGCTCAACCAACATCCCAAGTCCATCAGCTGTAATGGCGCCATGATTTTTTGCTTCCTGCATAAATGGCGTGGCCTCTGCTCCGTACATCAAATCGTAACAATAATTTGGCTTGCCGCGAAACAAACTTGCTGGCAGAGAAAGATGATCCCCATACATGCTTGTACTCGTCCCATTAATTATCACATCAAATTCCTGACCCTCAAGCATATCCAGAGCACAACCAATGAGGTATCCAGACTCTGAGAATTGTTTAGCTAACCGCAGGGCTTTGTCCACTGATCTGTTGGCTATCACAATATGCTGAGGTTGCAAGTCTAGAAGCGGCTCGAGGATTCCTTGAACTGCTCCTCCAGCACCTAGTACTAACAATCTTTTTGCCTTAATTCCCCAGCCCAAGTTGTTCAAGATATCATTTGCCAGCCCAATTCCATCAGTGTTGTCACCAGTGATTGAACCATCTTGCTCAAGGCTTAAAGTATTCACGGCTTTAGCTGCAGTCGCACGAACAGTAGTTCTTGTTGCGTAGTCAAAGGCGTCTCGCTTAAAGGGCACAGTTACGTTGAGACCTTGGCCGCCTTCAGCAAAAAACTTGTCTGCTGCCTTATCAAAACCATCAATATCCGCCAGAATCGCAGAGTAATGGAGATCTTGCGCGGTTTGTTCAGCGAACATCGCGTGAATTTGAGGCGACTTACTATGGGAGATTGGATTCCCTACTACTGCGTATTTACAGATTGTCATAGCCAGTCTCGCTTAATTAAATACCGCTCATATAGCTCAGCCTCGGGCGTACTAGAATTAGGAGCCCAGTTGTATTCCCATCGAGCCATCGGTGGCAGAGACATCAAGATAGATTCTGTTCGTCCTTCACTTTGCAATCCAAACAAAGTGCCTCGATCATGCACCAAGTTAAACTCCACATAACGACCTCGTCGATATAGCTGAAATTGCCTCTCTCGCTCACCGAAATGTTTTTCACTTTGCTTATGAAGAATAGGGGTATATGCAGGAACAAAGGAATCTCCCACACTCCTCAAAAATGCAAAACTCTGTTGAAACCCTAATTCATTAAAATCATCAAAAAATAAACCTCCTACCCCTCTTGCTTCTTTACGGTGGGGCAAATAAAAGTATTGATCACAGTTGTCTTTTAGGCGAGCATATAAATCTTGGCCAAAAGGATCACAAGCAGCTTTTGCGGTGCTATGCCAGTGACAACAGTCTTCCTCATTTCCATAATATGGCGTTAAATCATAGCCGCCCCCAAACCACCATACTGGTTCAGATTTGTGACTTTCAGCGACAAAAAATCTAACGTTTAGATGAGCTGTAGGTGCATAAGGGTTTTGGGGATGAACAACTGCAGATATGCCCATTGCTTCCCATTTGCGACCTGCAAGCTCAGACCGACCAGCGAGGGCGGCAGGAGGAAGTTGGTCGCCAAAAACATGGGAAAAGTTAACTCCTCCTTTTTCAATGATGGAGTCTTCCGAAATAACTCGACTGATACCACCACCGCCTTCATTTCGGCTCCACGTATCTTCCAGCCAAGCCGCTTCGCTCGCCTGTAAAGATGAACAAATACTATCTTGAAGGCTAAGGAGATAGTCATTAACTGCTTGCTTATCAATCAATAGTCATCTATCCGTTACGGATAACCTCCCCTGTCACTAAATCTATAATTTCACTTACAGAGCCCGCAGAATCGACAGCCCCAGAAATGATAAACGAGAGCTTATTTAGAAAATAACTTTCAACATCTTCGAGTGTTTCTGCAGCCGGACAATTTTGTGTGTTAGCAGAAGTTGACACGATGGGCCCGCCAAAAAGATCACAAAGCCTAGAGCATAACGGATGTTGGGTAATCCGTAGCGCGATAGTCTTATGCTCTCCCACTATCCAGCGAGGAGCAACACCGTTATCTGGAACAAGCCAAGTCGTCGGTCTTTCACGTTTCGTCTTGAATAATGACATCTGCGAATGATCAAGGCTTGCAGTAAAGGGAGCAAATTGATCCGCATCACTACCAATTAATATCAGTCCTTTCTTCACTGCCCTATGCTTTAAGGCCAATAATTTATTGACTGCTGGTTCTAACGTTGGATCACAACCCAGACCCCAAACCCCTTCTGTGGGATAGGCAATAACGCCGCCGTTACGGATAATATCTGCGGCATGAGCAAGCTGACGATCGCTACTAATAGCTGTCACAAGGGTTAGCTATTATTAAGCTTTTCCTGAAGTGCCGCGTCTTTCTCTATTATTGCAGCAGCATTAGCGGCGCGCTCTGCTATAAGCCTCTGATGCATTGTCGAGTCGGAAACTCCAATAATTTGTGCTGCCAAATACGCGGCATTTCTAGCGCCAGCTTTACCAATTGCCACTGTAGCGACAGGAATACCACCAGGCATTTGAACGGTAGAAAGCAATGCATCAAGGCCGTCTAAGGATCCATTAATAGGCACTCCAATAACAGGCTTTAACGTTGTAGCTGAGACCGCTCCAGCCAAATGAGCTGCCATTCCAGCTGCGCAAATAAATGCGGCGCAGCCACGGTCATCGGCATCTGTAACAAAGTTGTGCGTCGCTTCAGGAGTACGATGAGCAGAGGTCACCTTTACCTCAAATGGGATTTCAAACTTCCTCAATATTTCAAAACTTGCCTCCATAACAGGAAGATCTGAATCAGAGCCCATCAAAATTGCAACAAAAGGTTTTTTCATGAGTATATTACCGTTGTTAATAATCCGGCAGACTACCGCAATGATGGCCGCACTGCAACTCATGCAAGGGTTTGAGCCCTCTATATGTAGTGTCTTTCCTGGAAAAATTTAGCTTTTTAATTTAGATCAAGTGCATTCAAAATTTTTGTCAAGATTTCCTCCATTTTTTCACTCCAACCTCCAATAGTGGTAAACGAACTTGATGGTGTATACTTAGTAAAAAATTTAATTGCATGGTTTGCCGCCAGTGTTGTAAAAGCTTCACAACATGTAGGACATACAATCACAAAAGACGCTATGGCTATTCTTCCTATTCTTAAGTATCCGGATCCGCGACTTCGAAACAAGGCGAAGGAGGTCCAAACTGTAAATAAAGAGACTCAATCTCTCATAGATGATATGTTCGAGACCATGATTGACGCCAAAGGAATAGGGCTTGCAGCAACTCAGGTCGATGTTCATGAAAGAGTCATCGTAATGGATCTCTCAGAAGATCGTTCTGACCCACGTATTTTTATCAACCCCTCTATTGAGGTGCTGGATGAAACCACTCAGCCATATGATGAGGGATGCCTCTCTATCCCTGGAGTATACGAAACAGTTGAGCGCCCAAATCATGTAATGATTACAGCTACGGATAGAAAGGGAGATATTTTCAACGAGGAAGCAACAGGACTTCTCGCTGTCTGCATTCAGCACGAAATAGATCATCTTGACGGTAAGTTATTCGTGGATTACTTATCAAATTTGAAACGTCAGCTCATCCGTAAAAAAATGAAAAAAATATAGTGAAGAGATCATAATAACGTGCGGGTTATTTTCGCTGGGACACCCGAATTCGCCGCTACTCATCTACTATCTTTGATAACTGATGATTCTCAGGAAGTTGTGGCGGTGTACACGCAGCCTGACCGCCCGGCTGGGCGAGGAAAAAAACTAACCTCAAGTCCGGTAAAGTTATTAGCTCTTCAGTATGGAATCCCAATTTATCAACCATCCTCTCTAAATAACGAAACTGCGCTCTCTGATTTGGCTGCTTTGAAGGCTGATATAATGATTGTTGTTGCCTATGGCCTTCTTCTGCCTCAAAGTGTTCTAAGCATTCCTTGCTACGGATGCATAAATGTTCACGCCTCTGTTCTACCCAAATGGCGAGGAGCAGCACCAATTCAACGCGCCATAGAAAATGGGGACCAAGCAAGTGGCATAACAGTGATTCAAATGGATGCTGGTCTTGATACTGGAGCGATGTTGTCAGTTTCACATTGTAATCTTGATGAAAATGAAACAAGTGCATCCCTACACAACAAGTTAGCTCTACTTGGTTCGGATTCTTTGGCATCAACTCTTAAAAAAATTCAAGATCAGACCGCTGTAGGCATCGCCCAAAATTCCGATTTCAGCTCGTATGCTAACAAAATTAAGAAATCTGAAGCTTTAATAAATTGGTCTGAATCCGCGCATGTTATTGAGCGCAAAGTTCGAGCCTTTAATCCATTCCCGGTATCATTTTCAATGCTGGATGGACTTCGCATAAAAATATGGTCAGCAACTGTGCAAGACAAAGAAGGGTCAGGAGAGATTGGTGAAATTATTTCAGCAACAGCCAGAGGGTTGGAAATAAAATGTGGCCAGCACTGCCTTCTAATTCATGAGCTTCAATTGCCTGGCAAAGCTAGGATGGCAGTCTCTGAGTTACTAAAGTCAAAAGCACTACTTTTCAGCCGTGGTAAAATATTCAGTGCCTAAGACTAGTGGCTCCGCATACAAAAATACTCGTGCAGCAGCGGCATTTGTCATTGCTTCAGTTTTACGAGGCAAGTCTCTCTCCGCCTTGCTTTCTGAGTATTCATTAGAAATTCCTGAAAAAGAGCGATCACTTTTTAAAGAACTATGTTTTGGAAGCCTACGTTGGTATCCCCAAATTGCTATCTTATTAAAGGAACTTTTAAAGAGGCCGCTTAAACAGAAAGATATGGAAGTTCAAGGGTTGCTTATACTTGGAATATATCAACTTCTTTATATGCGAATTTCTCAGTATGCTGCTGTAAACGAAACTGTTGCGTCAGCTCAAAGTATAAATCGACCTTGGGCAAAAGGACTTATAAACGGTGTATTGAGACGATTTCAAAGGGAGCGAGAATCCCTGCTAGAAAACTTTTCAAATAATAAAGTGTTCCAAACAGCTCATCCAAAATGGTTGTTGGAAAAGCTTGAGTCAGCCTGGTCTAAAGCTTCCGTTGAAGAAATTATTATTGGAAACAATACTCAGGCCCCCATGACATTGAGGGTCAATCAAAAAAAATATTCTAGAGAAACGTATATTGACCTCCTTAATTGTGCAAGCATTGCTGCAGAGTCTTCCTCTCTCAATGAATCTGGTATCAGGCTTGATTCCGCTGTGGATGTTGAGAATTTACCCGAATTTGAATCAGGTGCATGCAGTATTCAAGATGAAGCCGCCCAACTTGCAGCTGGATTATTAGAACTGAGGCCTCGCCAAACCGTACTAGATGCTTGCTGTGCTCCTGGAGGAAAAACATGCCATATTTTAGAGTCCGAGCCAGAGCTACAATCCTTGCTCGCTATTGATTCAGAAACTCGACGGTTGCGGAAGGTGGCAGATAACCTTTCTCGTCTTGATTTGCAGGCAGAGCTGCTTGCAGCAAAAGCAGAGAATCCTGAGGACTGGTGGAATGGTAACCATTTCGATCGAATTTTACTGGATGCCCCCTGCTCAGCTACAGGGGTAATTCGCCGCCATCCAGATATCAAAATACTGCGCAAACCAACAGATATTGATAAGCTTGTCGAAATCCAACTTTCTCTTCTTAAAGGGTTGTGGAAAACGTTGGCGAATGAAGGCATTTTGGTCTATGCCACATGCTCAATTCTTCCTGAGGAGAACGACGAGGTCATTAAAGCATTTATTGAATCCCAGCAATATGTTGCGATAATGGAGATAAAGGAATGTTGGGGTCAAAAAACTGATTATGGAAGACAATTATTTCCAACTGTGTCTGGCCATGACGGTTTTTATTATGCAAGGCTTAAAAAATTGGGGTGATCAGTCTTAGTGCTGGTGAACTTGGAATTATAATGAAGATAATTATAGTAGGTGCGGGTCAAGTAGGTGCTACGCTGACCGAAAATTTGGTCCGCGAGTACGCAGATATAACACTTATTGATATAAGTGCAAAAGCCCTCAGATCTCTTCAAGATCGTTTGGATATCAGAACAGTTGTTGGCACTGGGTGTCATCCTGATGTCCTTGTAAAAGCTGGAATAGAAGACGCCGACATGCTGGTTGCAGTTACCAGTAGTGATGAGATAAACATCATTGCCTGCCAAGTTGCCTATTCCCTTTTTCACACTCCGACGAAAATTGCTCGAGTACGAGCTCACAACTACACTAATCCAAAATATAATAATCTTTTATTTAATGACAAAAACATGCCTGTCGATGTGATGATAACTCCAGAGCAGGCGGTAACTGATCATATCTACAAATTGGTGAATCAACCAGGGGCGCTACAAGTTCTAGACTTTGCTGATGGGGTGATCCAGCTAGTGGGTTTGCGTGCGGTCAAAGACAGTCCTCTGGTGGGACAGGCACTGCGTGCCTTGAAAGAGCATATTCCCAAAGCGGACGCACGCGTTGCAGCAATTTACCGAAAAGACCGCCCGATTTTCCCGGTAGGCGACACGGTGATTGAAGATGGTGATGAAGTATTCTTCATTGCTGCAAAAAAGAACATCCGTAAAGTCATGAGTGAATTACGTCGGCTAGAAAAACCATATCACCGGCTCGTTATCGCTGGCGGAGGCAATATTGGATTTCGCCTCAGCAAGTCTTTGGAGCAAGACCACAATATAAAAATAATTGAATCCTCAGCAGAACGAGCCTCATATTTGTCCGAAAAATTGGATCGGGCTGTCGTTCTGAACGGATCAGCAACTGATCAAGAACTATTGCTCGATGAAAATATAGAAAAGACTGATGTTTTCCTTGCGCTAACAAATGATGACGAAGTTAACATCATGGCTTCCTTGTTAGCAAAACGTCTTGGTGCAAAGAAAGTCATGACACTGATTAATAATCCGGTCTATGCAGATTTAATGCAAGGAGGCGAAATTGATATCGCTATTTCGCCACAGCAAGTTACTACGAGTTCTCTACTTACTCATGTTCGACAGGGCGATACTGTTGGGGTGCATTCTCTTCGGCGAGGTGCCGCGGAAGCGTTAGAATTTATCGTTCATGGGGACGCAAAGTCATCGAAAGTGGTGGGACGAGCTATTGAGGATATCAAATCGCCTCCGGGCTCAACACTGGCTGCACTTGTCCGCAACGGAGAGGTTATTATCGCCCATCATGACACAGTCATTGAAAACGAAGATCACGTAATCGTTTTTGTAGTTGATAAAGAAAATACAAAAGCCGTAGAAAAACTATTCGCGGTTGGTTTCACCTTCTTCTAAGGCACTTTTCCCTATGCATATTGCGGTAATAGCGAGAGTTCTAGGAATGTTGCTGATGATATTCAGCTTCACCATGCTATCTCCCATCATTGTTTCTTCAATTTATGGTGAGTCAACGTCCTCCACATTTTTAATTGCTTTTGCAATTACTTTGGTTTCTGGCTTGTTATTTTGGCTGCCAGCGATGAGGGAAAAAGGCGAATTGAGGACGAGAGATGGCTTTTTCGTTACAGTGTTTTTTTGGCTTGTCCTCAGCGCCTTTGGTGCATTACCTTTATGGCTGTCAGACGCTCCCCAGTTGTCATTTGTTGATTCCCTTTTTGAATCTGTTTCTGGCCTTACAACTACCGGTGCGACAGTAATATCCGGACTAGATACCCTACCTAAATCAATCCTATTTTATCGACAGCAATTACAGTGGCTGGGAGGCATAGGTATTGTCGTAATAGCTGTGGCTATTCTTCCGATGCTAGGAATTGGTGGCATGCAAATGTATCGTGCAGAAACTCCAGGCCCTTTGAAAGATTCAAAGCTTACTCCAAGGATTGCCGAAACTGCCAATGTACTATTCAAAATATATCTAACAATAACCATTTTATGTGCCTTGGCCTATAACTTGGCCGGCATGTCCGTGTTTGATGCGATAAGCCATAGTTTTTCTACTGTCGCTATCGGTGGATTTTCAACCCATGATGAAAGCATCGGCTTTTTCAATAGTGATCTGATTATGGGTATCTGTGCCTTCTTTATGGTAGTGTCAGGTCTTAATTTTGCCCTTCACTATTTGGCTTGGCATAACCGTCGTTTAAGTTTTTATTGGGCAGACCCAGAAGCAAGGATGTATGTTTATCTGCTGATTTTTGGAATAGCAGTTACGTGTCTTTACCTATATTTCAGTGGCACGTATGACTGGGAATCTAGTGTGAGTCTTGGCGTTTTCCAATTGGTATCCATAATGACCACAACGGGATTTACAACGACAGACTTCAATTCTTGGCCAACCTTTCTTCCCTTCTTTTTAATCTTCCTATCTTTCTTTGGTGCCTGCGCAGGGTCCACCGGTGGAGGGATTAAAATTGGCCGGATGCTGATTATGGCGCAACAAGGTATTCGAGAGGTATATCGCTTAATACATCCAAATGCGCTTCTACCAATTAAGATACAAAACCAACGCATTCCAGATAGGGTGGCGGATGCGATCTGGGCCTTCTTTGGGGTCTATCTGGCGGTTTTTTATATCATGGTACTTCTTCTACTGGCCTCAGGCCTTGATTTTGTCACAGCTTGGTCGGCAACAGCGGCAGCCCTAAACAACCTAGGACCTGGATTAGGCTCGGTAGCAACTAACTATGCAGATATAGGAGTGTTTGCAAAGAGCGTGCTCTGCTGGGGAATGTTACTTGGTCGTTTAGAAATCTTTACTCTGCTAGTTTTGTTCATGCCCACATTCTGGAAGAATTAAAAATTGATCTGGTCCTCCCTCCTCAATTTAAGCTGACTATTCATCACCTTGCTTTCTAGCTTGATAGTAGGCCTCTTCAGAAATCTTATGGTACTCCGTAGCCTGCCGTTGGAAAGATTTTACAGACTCAGCAATTCTTCTAGCAATATCGGAGTCTTCAGTCAGTTCCTCAAGCATTTCTGCGGCAATTCCACGCAGTTCCGTCACAACCTCATCTGGCAATTTCCTGAGTTGCACGCCATGAGTCTCAACCAAGGTAATCAACGCTTCGTTGTTCCTTGCAGTATATTCATCTAGCATGTCCTGATTCACTGCCCTCGCAGCAACTTCAACGATGGCTTGCAAGTCTTCAGGTAACTCCGAGTATGCATCTTTGTTTACAATTAACTCTAAGGTTGGGCCAGGCTCATGCCATCCAGGATAGTAGTAGTACTTGGCTACCTGATGAAAACCAAAGGCAATATCATTGTAGGGGCTCACCCACTCAAGAGCATCAATCACTCCTGTTTGCATCGCAGTATAAAGCTCGCCACCGGATATAGTCACCGATACTCCTCCTGCTCTACTGATAACATCTCCCCCTAATCCAGGAATACGCATTTTCAAACCCTTTATGTCCTCCATAGAATTAATTTCTCGATTAAACCAGCCCGCCATTTGAACGCCTGTGTTACCAGCGGCAAAGGGAATCAAATTAAATTCATTATAAAGTTCCCGCCATAACTCTAAGCCCCCACCATAGTGCAGCCAGCCGTTCATTTCCTGGGCGTTCAAACCAAAAGGTATCGATGTAAAAAATGCGGTGGCTTTAGATTTGCCCGTCCAATAATAAGATGCCCCATGTCCCATTTCAGCTGTCCCTTGAGATACCGCATCAAAAACCTCAAAGGCTGGAACCAACTGCCCGGCACCAAAAACTTTAACCTTTAGGCGACCACCGCTCATTGCTTCCACTTTTTCTGCAAAATTTTCAGGCGCCAACCCCAGTCCTGGATAATTTTTTGGCCATGTCGTAACCAGCTTCCATTCAAAAGTCTCTTTGCTGGCCTCCGCAGTTACTAAGCCTGTCTGATCAGAAGCTTTGTCACATCCGATCAAAAATAAAGTCACCAACATAGTCAAAAAAATACGCATTAGTTTTACCCCTATTAATTTTACATTTGATTCTAAACTGCAGCGAGATTAGCTGAAGCAAGAATTAGTATCTTTGTACCTACCTGTTCGAAACTAACATGCACCCTCGCTCTAGGGCCATTGCCTTCAAAGTTAAGAATAACGCCCTCGCCATATACCTTATGGTTAACCTGCTGACCAAGCTGGAATCCAGTATTATCGCCCTGATCACTTTGTATACTGCTAGCGGCATAGCTAGTCGGCCTGGCGATTGTATTATGAATACGAACCTCTTCAATTACCTCTTTTGGAATATCTCTTACAAACCTGGAGACGGAGTTAAAGGACTCACTGCCATAAATGGATCGACTTTCAGCAAACGTGAGATAGAGTTTTTGCATCGCCCTAGTAATGCCCACATAGGCCAACCGGCGTTCTTCTTCTAGCCGACCAGGTTCGTCTAAAGACATCTTGTGCGGAAATAAATTTTCCTCCATCCCGGCAATTAATACTAATGGAAACTCTAAACCTTTGGCGCTGTGCAAAGTCATTAATTGGACCGCATCCTGATCCTCGTCAGCTTGACGGTCTCCCGCATCCAACGCAACTTGATCTAAAAACTGCGGCAAAATTGGGATGTCTCTGTCCTCCGCTTCGAACGCTCTACAAGCACTTATGAGCTCCTCTAGGTTTTCTACTCTTGCCTGACCCCGCTCGCCTTTCTCTCGTCGATGCATCGCAATTAAACCACTAAACTGAATAGCATTTTCGGCTTGCTCAGCTAGCGGTAGCTCTTCAAGCTGACCACTCATGTCATTTATGAGCTCAAGAAATGCTGCAACTGCATTGGTCGCTCGAGCAGTAAGATGTTTTTCAGACACCACCAGACCAGCGGCTGACCATAGCGTTGTGTTGTTTCCCCTAGCTAGTTCACGAATTAGTTCTAATGTACGATCACCAATGCCTCTGGGTGGAACATTTACTACTCGCTCAAATGCAACATCATCATGGCAATTAAGCATTAAACGTAAATACGCGAGAGCATTCTTAATCTCAAGTCGCTCATAAAAACGTTGGCCCCCATAGATTCGGTATGGAATCTCAGCCTGCAGGAGCGCCGCCTCTAGAACACGTGATTGTGCATTGGAGCGATAAAGGATAGCTGAATCATCGCGTCGGTTGCCATCATTAACCCAACTTTGCAGACGATCGGCAATATAACGAGCCTCATCGTGCTCGTTAAAGGCAGCATATAAGGCTATTGACTCTCCCTCTCCAGAATCAGTCCAAAGATTCTTACCCAGCCGTTCAGCATTTTTGGAGATCACACCATTTGCCGCCGTTAAGATATTTGATGTTGAACGATAATTTTGCTCAAGTTTAACTGTGTGCGTCTCTGAAAAATCTCGCTCATAGCTTAGAATATTTTCAACTTTTGCTCCGCGCCAACCATAAATAGATTGATCGTCGTCTCCGACTGCGGTTACGGCACTCCTAGTCCCTGCTAAAATTCGGAGCCATGCATATTGCACAGCATTTGTATCTTGAAATTCGTCAACCAAAATGTGCTGAAATCTTCCTTGATAGTGTTCCAGCACCTCAGGATTTTCCTTCCAAAGTTCTAGCGCTCGCAAAAGTAGCTCTGCAAAATCAATAACGCCTAAACTCTCGCATGTCTCTTCATAACCTCTGTAGATACGAAGCATCGTGGTAAGGAATGGATCACCTCCTTCTTGGATATGAGCTGAACGAAGCCCCTCATCTTTTTGACCATTGATCCACCACTGAGCCTGCTTGGGGGGCCAGCGCTGCTCATCCAGGTCCATACCTCGCATCACCCGTTTTACTAATCGAAGTTGATCATCAGAATCTAGTATTTGAAAGTTTTCAGGTAGCTTCGCATCATGCCAGTGGGCTTTCAAGAGACGGTGAGCCAGACCATGAAAAGTCCCGACCCACATACCACGCAGCGGCATTCCGAGTAGCTCATCAATCCTCTCTCGCATTTCACGGGCTGCTTTGTTAGTAAACGTCACCGCTAGAATGCTGTAGGGAGAAAAATTTTCTACTTGGATTTTCCAAGCAATACGGTGAACTAGCACGCGCGTTTTACCGCTTCCAGCCCCCGCCAAAACCAATAAATGCTTTTTGTCACTGGTCACCGCCTCTTCTTGGGCAGGGTTTAAATTTGATAAAATTGTTGTGACATCCATAGATCGACATTCTAGCAACTTAAGTGTCAAAAATCGGGGCTCTTTTTTATCTTTTATTCATTTGTTGTTACTTTTAGACATCCATTTTGATAAAGCTTAATATTTTTAAGGCAAATATTTTTTACTACAAAACTGGCTTTATTTGCCATTTTCTTGTAAATTTTTTACATATATGGCGGAGCCACTATGAAACCAGCTCAACTGACACAGACAATTAGCGATTCAATGCATGCCTTGCGTAAATCAGAACTCAAGGTTGCAGAGTATGTGCTCAAAAACCCACTCAAAGTGATCCGTATGCGCATTGTTGATTTAGCCGAAGAAGCGAAGGTAAGCGAGCCAACAGTGGTGAGGTTCTGCCGAGGTGTTGGCTGCGAAGGGTTTCAAGATTTCAAACTAGCTCTTGCTCAACAATTAGCCTCCAGTCCAAGTTACGGCCAAATTGCCGTAACAGATACTGACTCGACACGGGAATATACCTACAAAGTTTTTGACTCAACCGTAGATGCGCTGTTGAAGGTTCGGGATAGTTTGGTACTTGAAAGGCTTGAAGCTGCGGTAGCTGCAATCTGCGCCGCGGGCCGAGTTGAGTTTTATGGCTTCGGCGCCTCGGCGGCAGTCGCATTTGACGCTCAGCACAAATTTTTTAGGTTGCAGATACGATCAACTGCTTACTCAGACCCCCATTTGCAGAATATGTCTGCGACCTCGCTTAATGCGGGAGATGTTGTTATTGCAATTTCTCAGTCAGGTCGGAGTCAAGCTCTATTGGATTCAATGGAGTTAGTCAAAAAAGCCGGTGGTATCGTCATCGGTCTAGCTCCAAGCGGATCGCCTGTAGTTAAAAAAGCCACAATTGCAATTGAGGTCGATGCAAAAGAAGATATTCAAATCTACACACCTCTGTCTTCAAGAATTGCTCATTTGGCAGTCATCGACGTTTTGGCAATTGGTGTTGCGCAAAAGAAGGGTCCAAAGTTACAGGAGCATCTTCAGCAACTCCAAGCTGGGCTCTCTTCGCTAAGAAGTCATTAGTGCTTCAGCCCCTCTAGCTTTTATTAAACATGATCAATAAAAAAGCCCAATATGAAATAAACGCAGTTCGCTTATTTAGATCGAGTGATACCGCAGTTTTGTCGACCATATCCAAAAGTTCTGATAGCTATCCATTTGGTAGCTTCGTCACATTTTCGAGCAGTACTCATCGAGAATTAGTGATTTATGCAAGTGACATTGCAGAACATACCAAGAATATTCTGCATGACCCCAGAGCCTGCGCAACTATATTTTCTACTGCTACTGATGGTGACAAGCAGACTAGCGCTAGGCTTAGTCTGATTGGTGACTTAGTCAAAGTTGAGACTGATGATCAAAAAGACTATGGATCTCGCTTTATCAAATTTTTACCTGAGAGCAAAGAATACTCACGCATGCATGGCTTTAATTTTTATAAGCTGAACATTAATAAAGCTCGGTGGATTGGTGGCTTTGGTCAAATCGGCTGGTTAGAAATTGCGGACTGGATAACCAAAACACCAGCATGGAAGGAAGACGAATTATCAATGATCAAACATATGAATGATGACCACATTAATGTTGTTTGTTCCTCTTTAAACGCTAATTTTGGAATAGCTGACCAAGACGCAAAAATGCTGGCTCTTTGCACCGATGGTTACTATATCCTCTCTAAGGATCAACGTTTTTTTATTGCTTTTGAGGAACCATGTTATTCAGCGGGAGCAATCCGCGCAGAATTGGTGAACCAGGCAAAGGCATATCGATCTTTTGAGTTGTAGTTTATCCGCTTCTATTTAGGGGCGCTCACTTTGATAAGTTTCCCATCACTCCCATCAGTGGCGAGAATCAAACTTCCATCTGGCGCTTCGGCGATATGCCGGATCCTACCAAATTCACTCCATAGTATCTCTTCATTTTCAACCTCCTGGCCATCCATTTTTAATCGCCTAACGTCGCCCGGAACAAGGGCAGAAATGAACAAATTGCCCCGCCATTGTGGGAACATATCACCACGATAAAGCAACATTGAAGAGGGAGCTATTGAGGGTGTCCAATACTTGATCGGCTGCTCCATGCCTTCCTGCTCTGTGAAAGGCGAAATGATAGCACCACTATAATCAACACCGTAGGTAATAGCAGGCCAGCCATAATTATTCCCTGGTACGATAATATTTAACTCATCTCCTCCTTTGGGGCCATGTTCGTGGGAGAACACAGTTCCATCATCTGAAATCACTAAACCCTGCGGGTTTCGGTGGCCATAAGACCAAATATCTTTAAGTGCTCCTACAGTATTTAAAAAGGGATTATCATCAGGGATAGTCCCATCATCCTCAACACGGACTATTTTCCCAAAATGATTATCAAGCATTTGAGCTTTTTCTCGATAATTAAAGCCATCACCTGATGTTATTAGCAGTGTCCCATCATCCATAAACCGAAGGCGTCCTCCATAGTGTGCTGCGGGTTTACGCAACGGATATGACTCCAAGATAGTTTCGATTTCTACGAGTGTTTTTCCCTCTAGACGCCCACGAATAACAACCAGAGCATTCAATTTTTCCTCGCCACTACCCAATGCGGCAAAGGATAGGTAAATAAGTTTGTTGTTGGAAAAATTTGGGTGCAGCCGGACCTCTGATAGCCCACCTTGTCCTGTAAAGAAAACCTTGGGGATCCCTGAGACCGGATTAGGATCAAGTTGTCCGTCAACAACCACCCTTAGCCCGCCTGACAATTCAGTTACAAGCCAATGAGTATCTGAAATAAAAGCAACGCTCCATGGATGGTCTAACCCGTCAACGACGACTTCCGTTTTATAATCATGCCCCTCGCTAAAAGCTAGCCCGCTACTTATTAACAAAGTAAGAACCAGAGCAAATGTTTTATTCTTCATTTTTTGCCACCTTCGTTAGCTCGACACCAAAATAATATCCCGCCAAAATGCCTGCCAAAACGATTATGCACCGACCTAGTGAAGTTCGAGCACCCGCGATCAAGTCCATACTACCGAGAGCTAAAGACAGTAGCATAACCGTTGCCAATAAGGCTGCCCCTCCTGCCAGAGCATAGAGCTTAGGTTTACTGATTACTGCCCTCTTGAACAGAAGCCCTGCTGTACAAAATGCGATTAATAAGCCAATTAATATCAGCGCGATTACTGGAACCTCTCCTTGAAAACTCATTCCAATAATGTCACTGACGATAGTTGAGATTATTATTCCAAGTGATATTGGCATATCAATTGATGACAACCACAAAAGGTTTGTTACTGAGGTATGAATCGCTACTAATCCCATTGCGATGGATACGGATATCAAGAAAGCTTTTATTCTTGTGAGCATTTGTCGCACCCTCTTTTCATCATCTTATTATATATTTTTCGCTCAGCATAAGAATTATTGCTGCGTATCATTTAAGATAAAATTAGTCAGTATTTCTGAAAGTTTTTCCGCTCGCGTCCACTGGAAAAAATGTCCTCCTCCAATCATCTGATGGGGTTGATTTTTTGTTCCCGGAACTGTTTTAAGAAACAACTTCTCAAATCCATTGGTTACTGGATCATCACCGGCACCAACACATAGAAAAGATTTTTCAAAAGTGGAGAAAAATTCCCATGCCTTAGCTTGCGCCTCCAATGAGCGATCAGGAACGCTAGGGACTTGGCTGGGCATCGCCCTAACCGCCATTTTATATTTAGAATTTGGGAATGGCGCCTCAAAGGCCTTGCTAATGGGAGAGGAGAAGGGGGATATCCTTGACAGCCCCATTTTGATTATCGCCAATTCAAGGGCGAGAGTGAGTTTGTTTCTTTTTTCCATCATCGATGAGGCAATTATTCCAGCTGGTGGGTTAACCGTATCCCATGTATATTTTTGCCAGTATGCAAATTTTCGAATACCTGAGTAGGGGTCTTTGGCACCTCCAAATCCATCCATCTTTCGTACCTGCTTGCTCATGGACGCCATGGTAATCTTTTGGCTACTGGCTCTGAATGAGAGAATCTCATTAACTATACCGTCCGGAACGGACGGATTATAAGGCAAGCCAGTGTTACCGATGGCTACTCGATCAAATCGATCTCCATTATCCGCAACCACTCTAAGCCCTATCAAGCCACCCCAGTCCTGACCAAAAAAGGTGGCGTTCTTGAGGTCATTAATCACCAGCCACTGGTTCATCCAATCTACCTGCCGCTGGTAGCTGTAGTCTTCTCTTGTGGCGGGCTTATCAGACTTCCCGTAACCTGGGAGATCCGGAGCGATCACTCTGATCCCAGCACTTACTAAAAAAGGTACCATTTTTGAGTAAAGATAGCTCCATACCGGCTGTCCATGCATCGCTATCAAAATAGGACCATCCTCAGGCCCTTCATCTATGTGATGAATACGCAGGTCAGTGCCATCATGCGTTTTTATCGTGGTGTAATGAGGCGCAAAAGGGTAGCCCTCAAGACCATCGAAACAACGATCTGGTGTCCTCAGTATTTCCATGATCACTCTCCAATTCTGTCATTACTCTAACTATTGGCATTATATATGCCAATTTATAGTCAGTGCAATATACCGCCTGTTTTCGAAATGTATTCGTAAGCTAAAGTACGTTTTAATTTCCCACTTTATCTTGAAAAAGATTAGTATGTAAAAAACAAGAGGGTTTTACGATGGTTGAATTAATTTACTACGCTGGGCTTTTCTATATTTTACACCTATTTCTCACCATGGGTTTATCACTTCATAAGGTCCCTTTTATTGAATGGTCATACGCTGGTGGAGACACCTCAAACATGACTGCGATATCTCAACGGATGGCAGCTGCCAGTGACAATTTGAGGCAGTCACTACCCATTTTCTTAGCTTTTGCGATACTCTCAGTGATCACTGAAGTCGACAACTTATTTTATGCGCAGTTATGGCTTGGCTTTCGTATCACGTACTTAGTCGGTGCAATGTTAAATCTGTATCAATATAAAATGATCCGCGCAGTCATCTGGGCGCCTTCCATTATTGTGCTCCTTGGAATGGGCTCAAATCTAGTTGCCTGAATAATCTTTATATTGTAGGTTGCTCTCCCACTGTCTCACATTTTGCTGCTACTAAGAGAAATGTGAAACAGCGGCGAGGCACGCACCCCAATCCTCCGCGCTTCGCCCATCAATAATAATTTTATATGTAACCTTTACTTCTCATTTCTTTGATGGTAAGTTTACGTTACATTTTATTAGTTTTGGAGTAAATCATGTCTTTAGCTGGAGCTCAGCTTTTAATCCCGATACTAGGCATTCTCGTCGCAATGATCATCCCTGTTGTAGCACTCGTCTCAGATTACTTTGCGAAGAAAGACAAGAATGCAGCCATTATAGAAATCTCTAAGAATATTGATGATTCAGTTAAATTAGAAGGGTTGCTGGAAATTCTAGATGAAAGGAAAAAAGAGCCTCTAGATTACAGAAGGAGTGGCGTAATCACCTTGTTCGTCGGTATTGGCTTATTTCTATTTGGCGTCTTCTTCCTTGGCTCCATTTTAAAAGGGGTGGGCGCGCTCGTCGCCGCCATTGGTGTTGGATCAATCATTGCCGGATATCTTTATCCTAACACCAGCCAAGAAATTACCTCATCTGTAGAGAAGTTCGAACGAAAATAGGAGAAACATATGACTGAACGAAAACATTTAATAATGTATTTAGGATTAGTAGTTAGCTTATGCGGTGTTGTTTTATATGATCCATTGGGTTTTTTATTTAAGGGTGCCGGACTAACAGCTATATGCCTCGGCTTAGCTTGCATCTTTTTCGGTTACAGGCACCCAACTGAAGTTGAAAATGTAAATAAAACCGTCGAGAATTTTGAAGCGGGAACAAAAGAAAAATGACATTTTTAAGACGTTCCTTTCTTCTTTTTATTTGCGGTATCGTGCAGGTATTTTTTTCGATAACTGTTTTGATGGTAGTGCTAGATTTTATTTCCTTTAATGATCAGCTTTCTAAATTAATGTTCTTCCCTGGGGTTCTCATAATAATCACTTCGGCGTACATGACACTTTCTTATTATTTTGGCAATCAAGAAAATAATGCCGCACTTTATGATGAATATTTTGCAGCACGCTATTATAAGCTTACTGCTGTCGGCTACACTCTGAATGGGATTGGCTTATTTATACTTTTTTCCATGCAGGACTATACAAACTGGACATTTCAGTCTGCAAATAACATGATTTTTCAAATTGCTGCCTTCGCTTGGCTAATATTTGGCATTTTATTAGTTTGGTTTTCCATAGGGGACTATCAGGAATCAAAGAGTGGGTAATCATCACCCCAACCTTCTGAACAATCTTGAAGAGCGAAGAAAGTCTTCTGGCCTGACCCAGCAACAACTTTCAGAAAGCGCTGGCGTCTCACGCAAAAGTATCAATGCAATTGAGAATGGAATTTATGTCCCCTCTACCGTTCTGGCACTAAAAATCGCAAAAACTTTGCATTGTTCTGTTGAAGAACTATTTAAGCTACCATGAATCTCAGATTTAATTTTTTAATTAAACCCAAAAATAATTGAGAGGCTATGAGAAAGTGATTTGCTGCCTTGAAGTTTATTCAATATGACGGTGAATTAAAGTGCGACTAAACAATATGCTAAATCTTTTCTTTCTCGTCTTATCAAGTTTATTTGTGGCAAGCATATTAATAGATATAGCTAAATATTTCTTAAGCGGTATGCCAAACTCAGACTTCTATGTTCTTCCGGGTGGAATTTTTTTAATCCTTGTTGTTTCACCAATTATTTACTCTACCTCTAAAGTTTTAATAAAAAGCCGTATGGACTCACAAAACAAAATCAAATGACTCCCCTGTCCTAATACGGAAGGCTGTCAGCCTACCGAGGGCCACTAAGACAAAAGGAATATGCGGTGTGTAGTATTATCTTAGCTCCATTTTCTGTTTTTTATAGTGTATATTGTATCTGTTCTTTTTGTGATTCTTAGAAACAGTGTGAATCGATAAATGAAAGACCTGCAAATAATATTGGTTTTATTAACAGTATTCCTCTTAGCAATGGGGTTTATTGATGAAAATTCAAAGCTGTACCTCTGTGGTGCCCTCACAAGCCTCTGCTTTGTTTATGTTCGTAATCGCAGACAGTGATAAAAACATCAAAATATAGAAGGCCTAAAGATGGACTATTTTTTATTACTTAGTGCTTCAATAATCTCTTTAGCAGGGGCACTTTTCCATGGATTAGTAGGACAGCGAAAATATATGGGGGCGGTCTATAAGAGCAACTTGGAGCCCTTAACAAAATCACTCAGCCTTGTTGTTTGGCATATTTTTACTATATTTCTCTTCGTGAGTGCAATCGCACTATTATGTGTTGCTTATAATCCGTCACTCAAGCTCACTGTTTATCCAATTATTGGTGTGAATCTGCTGGGGTGCCTTATGTTTATCATTTTGGGCCTGCGGGGGCATGAGATCTTATTGAAAATGCCAGGCGCCTACTTAATGGGAAGTACAGCACTTTTAGCCTTATTAGGCATTTGAAAAGGAAGCAAAAGAAGGTGTTTAACATGGAAGCTTTTGGTGTGCTAGGTTTTGTTTTTGGCATGATGGGGTTAATTGCTTTTGTTCGGTTAGAAAAATTAACAAAAACGTTAAAGGATAAAGGAATCCTTGAAGAAGACTACAAGGACGAGTGATTACTATTCAAAATTAAAAAATAATATCGAGAC
>Ga0115013_10000273_pt1 | contig 33143 bp, 23 predicted proteins | sample SouAtlMetagenome_2_FD_88686 | JGI IMG/M metagenome (GOLD analysis project Ga0115013, IMG submission 88686) | Marine eukaryotic phytoplankton communities from Atlantic Ocean - South Atlantic ANT15 Metagenome | ecosystem: Environmental > Aquatic > Marine > Oceanic | place: South Atlantic Ocean...
CCTGGATCTGAACCATTTCCTACATTAATTACAAAATCAGAATTTTCACTACCATAACGAGCAACCGTATCAGAACCTGTTGAAAGTGTAATAGCCTTACCTGCAGTATAATTTTGAGACCTATAATCTGTTTGAATATCCAACCCTACTAATTCTTGTAAAGAAGTTGGGTTAGTAGGAATTTTAGGTACACTTAAAATCAGCTTATCATCTATACCAATACTAATATTAGATAAAGCAGCTAAATTAGCTTGGTGATAATTATCACTAGGGTTTGCCGCCCCACCGTGAAATACTATAGACTTTGCAGTTGAATCTTTTTGGTGTATTAATAATGATGCCGTACTAGAAATTAATTTATTAGCAACATCATCAGGAATTATATAAGCATTCGTTAAAGGTAACCCAGTTAATGCAATAGTTGTTGAAACTGCACCACCTATCATAACTGAAGGAACACCTTCATTTCCTACAGTAGCACCATTTCCTAAACCTATAGGGCCATTATAGATAGCTGTTTGTAATCCTATGGTTGGTGAACCGAAAGTATCTCCAAACCCTCCTCCTGGTCCTTGGGGTCCCATTGGGCCTTCTAAATCAATAGTTGTAATTACCCATGTGGTTCCATTATATTCCCAAACCATTCCATTAAATTGTAAATAATAATCTCCTTCCAATGGCGTACTCGTAGGTGGCGCCGCAAGCGGAGTTGCACCGGGCGCTGATGTAGAAGAATCCTCATACCATCGTGTACCTTTCGGTCCTCTTCCTCCAGCAGGACCAACTGGTCCTTGAATACCAGCAGGACCAACAGGACCTCCACCATTCAGTAATATTTGATCAAAATTAAAATTGGTCTTATCAACCAACTGGGAAATAGTATCTGATGCTATTATTTCTTGTATAGTGATTGCCATTTGTTTTCTATTATTTTTTAACTATAGTGACACTGAACCCATATGATTCAGAGAAACCTGTTCTTTTATTATATATTAGCTTTAAATCAAATGGATTAGTATTTAATGTTTTTGATGCTACATTATTATTAATAGTCAAACCATTTGCTATTTTTTGTGCATCAGTTAGTTCAGCAGTAGAATATGTGGATCCACCTTTAGTTCTACTTGCTAATGTATAAAAATCTACTTTTTCTATTTTGTATAATTTTAATATATTTTCTTTTATGTATTGGGTAACATCATCATCTAAAGTTTCTAAATCCCCAAAACCAAACTCAGGTTTTATATACTTTAAAAACTCTTCTTTAATAGGAGTAAACAGATATTCAATTAATCTCTTTTGATTAAACAAATAAAATGTTTCTATAGGAGCAGACGGCTTTTTCTTTATAGCTCTTATTTGTCTAGTCCCTACTAATTTCTTTATCCTTTTATTAACAGTTACAGATGCCTGGTTTTGATACATAAATGTACCATCAATTAAACTAGGTTGTCTTATTGCACCTTTTACAAAAGGATCTGGTTTAAATGTATCTAAAACAATTCTTTCTGGAACTTTAAGATACTTAGAGCCAAAAAAGGATTTTCTTTCGTACATTGATCTTGTTCCAATAATTTTTTCTATTTGAGATTTATCAATACTTTTTGTAAAATAAGCAGGTTCCCAATTAGAAGCAAATGCATAAAAATCTTTATAGTCAATTCCTATTTCATTAATTAGCGGATATAAGCTCGGAAATGCGCTTTCTCTTGATAATTCTAAAACTGTAGACGGATCTTGTTCATTTACTTTATGATAAAAGAAATTTTGAATCTGTCCAAACTTTGGATCTTTACTATTAAATTGTGCATTCTTATATTTACATAGTTCCATTACTTTTAATTTATAGGCTGCATCTGGAATATTAACAGTTCCAGTCCCTCCTGTAATTTCATCAAAATCCAATTCTTGGTAAGGGTCTCTGAATGATAGTAAAGGTAAAGCATAAGGTGCATAATAACCTGCATGTCTAGCAATTGGAGTTATTCTAGGTTTTCTTTGTAAAGATAAATCATATCCTACAACATCAGTCAAGTTAAACGCTGTTGGTTTAGCTGGATCTGGAAGTATTCCTATATAGATAGATTTTAATATATCAGCCTGTGAACGTAATTCAATTCCAAATGTTTGGGCTAAAGTACCATCTGCATTTCTAACCTGTTCTCCGTTGGTATTTATTGTTTCATAAATGATAGATGGATTACCTTGATTAACTGCATCAAAAATATTACCAAACGTGGCAGCCGTTAACCTATTTTGGAATTGCTCATAACCACCTTTGCTAATATTATAAGTAGCTTGTCTTAATTCTTGATTACCTGGGTTTGATAAAGGTAAAGGAGATACGGGGAATGTAGTATTCTTTACAAAATTATTAGCTTTTAAAATTGATTTACTTACTACATCGGTAATACCAGTAATACTATATTGATCAGTGCCGATATTAAATTTAATATTTCCAAAATCTCCATTTTGTAAAACTCTAATATCATTTACTAAATCGGGTGCTACTCCATTAATATCAGGTTGCCATCTTATTTCATATATACCATCTGAATTAATAAACGAGGTTGCTAAACTTATAGCTCCTCTAACCTGAGTAGTCTCATATTCATACTCGCCTGTTCCTCCTATAACTGGTTCACAGTCTGCATTTGTTTTAAAATTACTATTAAGTGAATATAAACTAGTCCTATCAATTGATCCACTTGGCGCCATACATGGCACATCATAATCAACAGATATTAACATAACAATAGTTTTCCACTTTTCATTTTTAATAAACTTAACTTGAAATTCTGGTTTATCTGGAAGATTAGGAACTAATATAGCTGAAAATCTATAATCATTTAAAGATCCATTGTTAACATAAGATAATGATCTTGCATTAAAGTCTGCCTTTTCAGTTCCTATTGCTTTAGGTTTTGCTATAATTCTAACACCTCTTAAAAAAGTTTCAGAGAAATTCTTTTCATCCCCACCTTCAAATCTACCGTATCTTAGCTGCCTATCAATCAAATTAATAGTTCCACCTGATGTAAATTTTTGAACTATAAAATAATCATTAAAATAATCTTTATTTACATTTTGAAAAGTACCAGGAACAAATGCTTGGCCTGTTAAAGGATTAGCTTCAATATTATCCGTTGGTGCAGTATCAATATAACTCCAAGAACTTTTAATTGCATCATTACTAAAGTAATTCGGAAATTCTGATAAGTAATACCATTCATGAGTATAACCACTAGCCTCTTGTATCTTATCCCATTTTGAAGGTGCAAAGTTATTTAAACCAAATGCTTCATTTACATTCAATCGGTATGGGTGATTTCTTACATCCTTACCATCATTTACCCAACCCCATTTATTAATATATGGAGCAATTCTAGAAACTGCCGCTTGTGATGTTAAAAAGTTTTCTTCTAATCTAATATACTCACTCTTAATATATTCATCATTAGGATTTTGGTCTTCTGCATCTCCTAATAAACCAATAAGATTATAAAACCCACCGTTATCATAAAAGTTTCTAATCTGTGGATTTTTACTTATTCCAGTATAATCAACAAAAGGTGGTGTAGTACTATAAGGTTGTACTGCTCCAGGTTTTAATTGGTTATAATGAGAATACTCAAAATTTAATTCTCCTTCTTCACTGTATAATGTACTATAAAAATCAAAATCAAAATCTCTTACTTCAAAAAATGAAAATCTACCAAAAGATGGTTTATAATCTGAATAAAGAGCAACTTGATTAGAACGAGTAACCATAATCTGATTATCATTGCATGTAATGATAGCATATTTGTCAATATCAGTGTATCCTATAATTTCGTCTAAGCCATTATAAATAGGCTCATCAGTATAAGGAACCCAATCTCCTATAACAGTATAACCTCCAGTCGTTTGTACAAAATCACCTGGTACAAACCTATCTTGGTCTCCTAGAGTAACTTTTAATAAACTATTTTGAACATCATTTCCACCAACAAAGTTTTTATTTGGATCTGTTATTAAAGTTGCAGGATAAGTTTCGGTCTGATTAAATAATTCAGGAAATGTAGTAGCCATTTTAAAATTTAATCTATTAAAACGAGTACCGCTAAATCTTGACTTTACATAAACAGTGCTATCATTATAAGAAGCTACAAAAAATCTTTCATTTTCATCAATACCTTTATTGATAGCAGAGGTTATAGCTTGTGCTACTTCTTGAATAGTTCCAGTAGGATTAAAGAATCTTTCAAAAGATTTACCAGCTATAGGTGCTAATGTACTGTTTGCAAATATTTCTCCTACAAAATCATTACCATCATAAAATTTTATAGATGCACCTTCTTGGATATTATCTAATACTTTTATATACATTTGTGCAACACCTGCACGACTGACAACACTGGCATTAGCAAAAGTATCAGGATCTTTATATCCAGTAAATAAAGATATATCTACTTCAGTGTCAAATAATCTTATTTGATTTTCTCCCCAAGTAGATCCTTTCTTAATAGTATGAAAATCATCTTCTTTATCCTTTACAAAAAATATAGACTCAACCTCGTCTACTCTTTTAGGTGTCGGTAGGCCTGTTATTGTTTCTGTTTTTGTAGGATCTAAGTAAAGTAAAATTCCATTTTCATTTGTCATCACAAATGGGGTATTTAAAAATTGAGATACTTCTGTGATATTTGTTATTGTAGGCTGTTGTGTTTTTTCTACTGAAGTTCCTTTATAAAATGCTTCTCCTGATATATCAAACTTTCCTTCTTCAATATCATTAACATACATCCCAAAATATCTATTAACAGTATAATCAGTAGCAGTAGGATCATCAAATAAAAATTCTAAATTTAAAAGATTAGCTAAAATGATTCCATTGTTTTGGAATCCTTGTGTAAAAAGATACTCATCTTGAATAATAGTAGAATCTTTAGTAATTAAATCCTTATAAGCAAAGTTACCTGCACTAGTAAAACCTCCACTTGCATAAGAAATTCCATTCCATAAAATAGGTTCGTCTTTTCTCCAAGTAATATTTAAAGGAACTTCTGGAAATGTTTCTTGGTTTCTATAATTTCTAATATAAGATCCTAAAGCAGTACCTTCAGTTAAATCAAATGTTTTAATTGCAGTACAATTTTCTAAAACATTTTTATTAAACTCAGCTGAAGTTTGTGCATTTGTAAAATTTTCGTTTGGTGTAGCAGCCCTAAAGTTATTCACAGCAGCAGGATTATCTAATCTAAAAATTACAAAATAATTAGGGATTTGTTCATTTAACCATAAAGGTGCAAGAGTACCTAAACTTTCTTCATAACTTTCTGATGCAATAGATCTTGTCCCTGCACAGTAAAACATTTCATATTGATTACCATAATTAGAAAGTATAGCATCATTTTCATATTCTTGGAATATTTCATAAGCTGACTCTTTAGGGAATTTACCAAAGTCAAAAAATCTATAAACATCTTGGTCATAGGTACTAGTGCCATCAACTTTAAATGCTTTAAATTTCTGAGAAGACAATCTAGTGTTAGCACTAAATGATTCCAGGTAAATATCTGTACCATCTGATACAATCTTTACATTACCTGTTAACTTAGGATTTGTTCTAACTAAACTATATGATGCTTTATCGAGCAGGTTTTGAGCCATTTATCTTTCACTTTTTTTATTTATTCACCAAAGATAAAGTTAAAATAAATTAAGCTAAAGGTCCTAATCCACCATCCCTATTGGTAAGCTGAACATTTTGTTGTACTCTTGTTTGATTTAATGAAGGTCTTAATCCTGCCACTACTTTTTCTAAATCATTCAATCCTTTAGCAACAGTAGCCGTTGGGAATACATCAATACTTAATCTATCAGATCTATACTTAGCAGAAATTTCAATATCAAATTGTACAACATCTGAATTATTAGGATATAAATCAAAACCAATTCTTTTTGAATAAGTAAGATTAACAGTTGAACCTGTTTCATCCCCGCCTATATTTCCTAATCCTGTACCTGAAGTAGTTCCAAAATAATCAGTCATTCTGTATTGAAAGACTAAAGGAATACTTAAAGCATTTTGTTGCCCAAATGCTACCACTTCTCTTGATTGAATAGAATCACCATCTACTTGTATATTTAAATGATTATCTGAAGATACAAATAAATACGATCCGCAACTTTGTTTACCTAAAGTATATTGATCAAAACCGTCAAATGAATTTTTAGCATTTCTATCATAACCACCAGTAACATAACTCGCAGCAGTAGGATCCCAAAGGTTTTGTAAAGCAGCCGTTGTTAAAGAAGGGCTAGCTTGAAAAGTTTGACCTGAATCAAAAACTAAACCATTTAATGCACCACCTGGGCCAGCTAAATCAATCATATCAGTTAAATTTTCATTTAAATAAATTGCTTGCTGTTTACCATACTTATTATCTGAGGTTATTGGTGCAAATTTAGATTGTCTGAATACGACAGCACCTGTACCATTACCTGCACTAGTACAATCAATACCACCAGCAGGTACAGCTGCAGGTAAAGTATTAGTATCTCCAGTTATTGCAATATATGCATCTCGGTATGCTGTATAGTTAGTTAAGTTAGGGTGTGCAATAGAAACTTGGACTACATTATCAGTAGTAGGATAACCTCCATTTGTAGTAGGTAATCCAGTAGGCAAGAATCCACCTCCCCAAATAAACTGTGTTGTAGGATTAGCTACACCAGTATCAGCTGCTGCATTGTAAAAGTTTTCTATAGTATCTAAATTAAAAGTATAATCATTACTATTATTAATATAACTATAAAAATTACCTTCAGCTGAAACATCAGAAAATCTACTATAAATATATTGATTCTTATTTTGTGTAGATTGATATGGAGGTTGAGAAACCGTTTGTCCATAATTTGTAGTTGAAGTAGTATCAGGGTTAGTTAGAAGAATAGGCGTTAAGTCATATTTTCTAATTGTGTTATAATCTTTATCATCACCTCTATAGGTAGCCCTACTATCAGATTGATTAGCTGCACTGTTATTTAACCATGAATATGTTGCAGGTAAAATAACCGAACCATTTAATAAATTAGCAAACGATGTAGTTTCTGCAGGATTTTCAGATTGATTTACCATTCTACTTCTATTACCTGTAACTCTTGCAAGTAATTGTAATGCAGTTTGTGAGCGGTTCCCAATATTAATAAAATATGTTTTTGAAACAATAGCTCCTCTAGGATCATCTAATCCATCAACTTCCTGAGAATAAAATCCTGCAAATACTTTAGTTACAGCATTCCTTCTTAGGTTAAATGTATTACCAGTATCGTCTACTAATGTAGTTTGTAATTCACCTTGCGCACTATTTAGAATTTCTGCAAACAAATCTAATTGATTTTGCATTTCAGTTAACTTAGTAAATAAATCAATTGGTGTTTGATTTTCTGATAAGAACCCTGATGCAATTACTGGGCTTGAATGAGCAAAGTAAGTTTCATTAGCAGTAAAAGAACTACTTAAGTGAGTAGGTAATCCTATTGATTCTAAATTTTCATTTAAAGAAACTAATGCTAAATCTTCTTGGTTTTGTGCTAAGATAGATTCAAGAGCGCTATCCGAACTTAAGTCAGCTGGAAATTCAACTCTTATCGGTGTACTATATTCACTCTCTAATGGATTAGAAGGCCAGCCTGCTTCTGAAATAGCCTTAACTTCTATTTCTACTTGTTCACCTTTTCTAATAGGAATATCTAATTGATTTATATTAACTGAGTCTGCATTGTCATCATCAATAGGAGCCCATTCATATAAACCAGTTATAGTATTTTTTGTTCTTGGTCTTAATACACTATCAACAATAACATAATTAGAAAAAGCCCCTTGGCTAGTTCCACTACCATCTGTATATTTAAATTGATCTACAGGATTAGCTGCACCATCAGCAGAAAGATATCTATAACGATACTTAAATTTAATTATATCCTGTACACCAGTTTCTGGAGCAGATCTTTCTTCAGGCATTGCCCAAAAACCTCTTACTCTATATTTAGGTGTTATACTGCTTACTGAATTATCAGATGCAAAAGAATTAATTTCAGTTACTACTGAAGCATATAATTTAGCCTGAGATGCTCTTTCAGTAATTAAACCTTGTAAAGCATTCTTATCTGAATCTCTTTCAACCTCTGTAGTATAATTTGTTGTTTGTATTTTAGTTCTGCTTTGACCAATGGCAACATCCAATTCACTTAATGTTGCTTGGATTGTATTTTTTTGATTATTTAAATCTTTTAATTGAACAATAGCATCTGAGTTACTAACTTGCCCATTAATTAAAGAAACAGTAAAATCATCTGGAGTTAAAACTGGAGTATTAGGTATCAGTCCTTCTCTACTTGTTGGAATCTTATCTTGTGCAAAAGACAGAAGGTATCTACCAAAGTCAACTGCATTTTGTTGATAATAATCAGCTAATGTTTGTTGATTACCTGCAGAATTAATTGTAGTTAAATTATTTGTATAAAATCCACTACCCGGTGACCAGTTTACTGCAGGTATTTTAGAATCCGGATCTATAGGTTTTATAAATGTAACACATCTTTCATTAAAACCAACAGTAACATCTACTTCTAAAGTATCACTTAAAGCAGATCCAATTTTTAAAACATCTGCACCAATACTAATAGTTCGGTTACCTTCTTGTAATCTTACAATAACAGAATTAGTACTTGTATCAATTTGTGTAACTGTGTACCTTGTATCTATAGGTGTTGATATGACTTCTAAACTATCACCTACTTTAAGTTGTACAGTATCTGGAAAATCAGCTTCAGCATCTGTATAAAATATCTTATTAAGTTTATATAATTTTTGTACTGTTGTTTGTTCAACACCATTTACAGTTTCAGTAACGCTTTCTTCACCAATTCTTACTACACTAAAATTACCTGAGTATCTTTTATCTCTAGGTGGTAAATCAACAACAGCTTCATCTAAAACATATGATATATTTTTCTCTACAATTTCTTGTAAAAATGTATCATAGTCAATAGCAGAATTTCCATTATACTGAGATTCAAAAAAGTTAATTTTACTTTGAGAATTAGTATCTAAAATATATCTTTGGATAATAGCTCGTTCAGTATCAATAGGTGCTTGTCCAGTTATATCAAAAGAAACATACAATAAAGGATTAATCAATTCTTCAAAAAACCAATTAGGTTTAATATCAAATTCATTAACTGAATTTATAGCAGTCAAGTCCTGTGCCTCAGTTGGTAACTTAGCTAAAACTAATTTTCTAAAAGTACCATCAGCTAATCTAATAGAACTATTACCATCATTAAAATTAGTTATAGTATTAATATTAGTCTGTAGTCGGTCAACAGAATTCTTAAGATATCCAAAGCTTGGAATAGTAAGCCTAGAATTTGTTCCATCTTGATTCTGTACATTTACAGTTACTGAATCTCGACTGGAAGTAATCGCCTGATTAACTTTCTCAAAGCTCTCCAATGAATTATTAAAGAGTCTTAACAATTCAGGTAACAGTGTTTGTATGGAATTATTTTCAGCCATTATCTAGGTTTCAATTTTATTATTTATTTAATTATATCATATACGAAAGTTAACACTCCTTGCTCTGTACAAATCAGATCAATAATTGGAAGTGTGCTTAATTCCGAATTAGGTATAGTTGCAGCCAATTTACCGTATGAACCATTATTCAATCTACTCGGTGAATCAGTGTATATTTTTATATCTCTTGATGACATGAGAGGAACATTATTAAATGTTAATCTCATAGTTTGTCCAGTTTTCCATTGAACACTTGTATCATCAATATAGATTGCCAAATCTCCAGCAGCTTGATTAATAGTATCTAACCTAAGCATATTTGTATAGGTTTCTAAAGTAACAAATGCTCTCGGATTTACTACATTCAGATTTAACGGTGCAGTAGCTGTAATTGGAACATCTCCACTATCTAATGGTACCATTAACTTATATGCTTGCACATTATTAGAGATTTGAATCTGGTTAGGAGTATTAGTATTAACTGTTATACCAGTACCTTGTCTAACCACATCAGTATTATATTGTAATGTAGTTGCTACTTCTCCGTTTGCTAAATTTTGAATTTCATCAGAATTTTTAGCAATCAAATCTAATAATGTAGTACTACTTGCAAATGCTAAAGAAGCATTATCTAATTGAGTTTGTAAACTATCAATTTGAGCCTGTAAGAATGCAGAAGTACTAACAGAATTGAGTGTATTTTCTACAGCATTTAATCTTGTTTCAATATCAGTAAGTTCTAATTGCTGTCTTTGGAATATTTGAGCAGATGTTTGCAACTGAGCAGATGCATCTGAAAATAAGCCCATTGAGAAAGTATTATAATCATTAACAATTGTATCAATACCGGCAGTTCCAGGTGAAGCATCAAATCTTAAATTAATTTTAAATCCGTAACTATTACCATTTTGTCCAGTTACACGATTAGGTTTAAACTTTGGATATCTTTGAATATAACCACCATCAGTTGTAGGTGTGATATTATCAAGTACTAAAATTCCATATAAATTAGTAGTTGTATTAGCAGAGTTACTTAAGTCTACCATATCATAATAAACTAACACTGCATTAAATTCAAAAGACTCAGATAAATCAGTACCATTAAATTGTGGAATAGTACTTATAGTTCCATCTGAAGTTATTTGTTGATAATCATTAGGATTAAAATCAACACTAATACCATCTAATTCACTTCTTAAATAAGCAGACCCTGTATATCCTGTTGGATTATTATAATCAGCAGGATATTTTCTAATTTCTGCATTAAGAACACTTGTAAAAGTTGTAGGTTCAGTGAAATAAGAATCTACTGTATTAGGAGGAGTAGTTTCATCCATCCAGTTGGCATCTGGATCTGTATAACCTGCTGGCCCTGGTCCTTGTAACGGTTGATCATAATCATACCAAGCTAATATATCCAAACCTTGTGGGTGAACGGTCGCAGAGTTCCTTCCCATAATATATTCACTTGTACCTTGTATTTTTAATGAAGGTTGATAATTCGTATCAGATACTGATTCAAAGAGGATAGTGGGTGTTCCACCTACTTCTGTTGGTACATTAATATATAATTCTGTATAAGCTTCTCCGGCTTTATCTACATTATTTACAATATCAATTTCACCAATATATTTTACTACTCTTCTATACTGTCTAGTTCCTGTAGTTACCTCATCTTCCTCAACAAATCTAGGGTCTGTAATACTGGTTGTTTTTTCTAAAGCAGTAGCTTCTCTAAATCTCATGGCACCACATTCCTTTAACCATTTAAAGAATACCCTTTCTGTAACACTTAGGTTTGTAGTGTTATCATATGATGCATCACTGATAATAAGTTCTTCTAGATTCAGCGCATAGTTTTGAAGACTTTCAGTAAAATTAACATTAGGGTCACCTTTTAAACCTCCACTCCAGATTGCACCATCTATTGTATCAAACTGCATATAGTTTTGATACTGACTAAATGTTGTCGGATCCAATCTATCAAAATCTGGTAGATTAAGAAGCACAAACTTAGAAAAGACTAATTTAAGATCATCATTATTGAGAGTCCTAGATAAGTCTCTAGCTGCCGAAGAGAACGTGTAAAATGTTCCTCCATCGGCTTGCGGAGTTCTGATTAAGGGCGTTGTTGCCATGTATAGTTTTTTCTTTTAATTATTATGATAATACATATCCTTGTCCACCGACGATATACCAAACACCTACGCCTGATCCATTGTCAATACATAAAAGATGTACACTTTCACCAACTTTGTTTAAAGTAATAGTATCTGTTGTTCCTGTTGTTACTAAATTACCTGATATACCTGTAATTCCTACATCACCACTTCCTTCAGTACAAATAAAGAAAATTTCTTGTCCTATACTTCCACTATAAAGTGATATATCTAATACATCAGTAATGTCAGTGTTTCCAACTCTATACATAGTATAAGGTGGAATTGCAGTACTAGTTCCAACACTAATCGCCATTGAAGCTCCCGCTGTAGTATCATTAAGTGTAGTTGGGCTTGTATCATTTCTGAATACACCACCACCTGTCATATTTAAATTTCCAGTCATTTTAACATTCGTTAAAATATCAAAAGTACTGGCATTAATATCAAGGAGTATAGTACTCAAACCTACTCTTAATGCTTCAGTTGAAAGATTGTTTAAATTAGTGATAGTACCTGCTGATGGAGCAAAGTATGTTTCCATCGCATTTATTTCACTAGCAAGAACATTAAAGTTATCATTAATTACTAACCTCGATCCTGATAAAGAATCGGTTCCTAAAATTTCTGTTACGCTGATTGCCATTTTTATTTTGTTTGTTTTATATTTAAGATATTTCTACCTTTTTTATATTTATTCCCATTCGTATCTGTAAGTTCTAATGTTATCATATACTTTCCTGGGTCTTTAAAAAGATATGTTAGATACTTGCTTTCAGAATATATATCAGCCACTGATGAGTTAGTAGTATTGGTGATAGTCCACTTAGGAGCTTCCTTTCCAACTATCTGACATTTATCATAGACAAACATTGCCCATGTCATCGGTGGTAATACTTTTCCGTCGTTAATAAACTTAGCTGTACCCCATGTAGGATTGCTAGTTATACTTTGGCTTGACCTATAAATTCTACTTAAGCAATCTACATTACCACCTATCGGTTCACGCTCAAAAGGTACATATCCTGATGGTGTAGCCGATGTTGCAAATATAGTATCTAATATTGTAGTTGATGGTGTAACTATCAACTTGCTTATATAGTCAGTATAAAGGGCATGCCCTAAAGGATTCTGTGAAGCAACTAATGCAGGAGTTGATGCCGTCCATTCTGGTGCTAAAGATCCTGCATAAGGAGTTATAAAATCCCATTCTGCAAAAATTAATAAGAATAAATATTCTCTCATTAATAATGCATTATATTCGTTATTAGATTGTCCTGGTTGTTGAACATACCCAGAAGTATCAAATGTACCGTTATTAATTGCTTCTGACATTGCAGCAAAAGTTGGACCTGATGGCGATGTTTGGTTAAACACTGTAGGGTATGCACCAGGAAAACCAAAAGTAGTTATAGTATGTAAAACATGTTCTATTACTTCGGTAATCTGACTCTTAGGTGCTGTTACTGGAGGTGGTGTCTCCCATACAAAATCTACATTAGCATTATCATCATTTGTTGCGTCCCACCCTGGTAAAGTTTCTAAGGCCGGCGAATATTCACCCATTCCAACATATCCTATTCTTTGAATAGTTTTTTTGGATTGCATAGATTGTAATACTGCTGCTTGTTTATTATAATTAATTCCAGAGGCAGTAGGATCTAATATCATTTCAATAGTTCTTGCAACCTTTTCAACAAAACTATCATTTACAGCCGGTGCTCCGCTTATTGCACCAAGTGAAACTAAAGTCATTCCATTTATAGGTAATGATTTTTCAAAAGGTGGATATAAATTGGTTGCAGCTAATGGCCCACCAAAATAATCAGTTGCATTTCCTGTACCACTAGCACAAACTCTAATACCATCAACATCTACTATATCTACAGATTTAAAATTTCCATGTAAACCAAAATATCTAGAAACAGCCTGGACAAACATTGCACTATTTGATGCATTTAAAACTAAATTATATACATACTTATTAATAATAGGATTCTTACTTACATTTAATTGAGCAACCGCTTCTGCTAATGTATTAGTAGTTGCATCAAAGTAATGAGTCCCAGTTACACCGTCTTTATCTACAATCTTTAAATAAGTATTAGGCTTTATTTCACTAAATTGAAAAAATGCAGGTGTATCACCAGTAGTAGCTGTCATCTCCCACCATAAGTGGTATGCATTATCCCATGTACATAATCTATGATTTAAATTTTTCCATTGATATGGTCCACTAAAACTTGCCTTTCCATTATCTTGAAAGTTTGCCAATTGAAAATCAGTTGAGGTTCCAATACCAAATGTAGCTAAGATAGCATTAATTCTATCAAGAGAATCATATAAGCTTGGAGTTTCTTCGTCCCATGTTATTTTTGGAGAAATTGGTAAATCCCATAATGAACCATAATTTTTCCAAGTATACTTTCCTTCACTAACCCAACTATAATCTTTTTTTCTAGATTGATACCAACCTGAATATTCTACTTCTTTTCCTTCTACACAAATTGCACCTTCTTTAACGGATGAAGAAATATTATTATATAAATCAAATAACTTCATTTCAACATTATAGTTACCAATGTAAGGTAATGTTATAGGGAGAGTACCATATTGTCCTATAGTTCCTCTGATATTATAATAATATGCCGGGGATACTTCTGATGCATCTTTATAAATTGTCCATTCAATTTCTGTAAAGTTACCTGCTTCTAAACCATTCCAAGTAAATAAAGATTCTCCTGGTAACTGTATCATTGTAAATTGTCCACCACTAGCAGGATTGGCTAATGTTACACTTAACTTAAATCTATCAACTTGGTTTCCATATACTCTGATGCACGGGCCTATTTCATTTGTAACCTGAGACCAATCAAACCATAACCAAGGGTCGGTTTGTGCAGTCTTTAATACTACGATTTGATTAAATAGAGATGTGGTTATAGTTTGGATAGTATCTCCTGCTACCACAGTATGAGAAACTCCAGTTCCAGTTCCTGGATCTTTTATTTCATATACATCACCAAGAGCTGCACCTTGTACATTTAAATCAAAGGTAAAGAAATCATTAGCATTTGTTAATTGATCCCATGTACTATTTACATTATCCCATGTAATATTATTAAAGCTATCATTTGTTAAAGTTACTAAAGCACCAGCCTTAACTCCTGGTTGATCAGGTAAACTTCTTGATGATTCACCAGGCTTATACGGTAATGTTCTATTTAAGTTAGGAGCATATCTTGCAAAGTAAGCAGCATAAACTCCAGCCACAGATTGTATAGAAACATTTCCACCATCCTGTAATGTACCTAATACACTGTTAGGATCTGGTCCAATTGGTGGAGGTGGTAATACTTGGCCTGGGATATAATCTATTATCATATTTTGACCTACAGCAGTTTTACCAGCAGCTAATGGAGCAATGTAAGCATTACAATAATTAATAACGGCTTGCCCAACGATTGCTGCTTCCTCTAAACAAAAAGAATCAAAAGTTCTTAAATCTTCAATATATGTACATGAAGCTGGGGCAACTTTAAAATCAGTATTAATACCAGCTTTAACTGTATTAGTATCATTCCTACTTATGGTATTAGTAACTTCTAATAAACCAAAATAATCAGCCTCAGCTGTAATACCTTTTATATGAGCATTAAGTGGAAGGTATTCATTTTCCAATTTTCTCTTTAATCCAAATAACTTAATTAATATCTCTTCTATTGTAAAGTCTTGTAATTCTTCTGTTATTGGTAAATCTTCATCATCATACTTATCAGGAACTATTCTATTAATTCTATAAATAAGTTCAAACATACTAGTCTTCCTAAAGTTCTTATTAGGTAATGTTATAGTAAGATCATCAAATTGAACAGTAGGAGAAAATAAATCTACTTCACTACTTTGAATATATTTACCAAACTGTGGAGAATTAGCATTTACATTTTTCCAAAATTCTTTAAGCTTTAAATTATCATATCCAAAAAATTTAATAGCATTTATTAAACCTTTATAAGAACCTATGAAAGGGTAAATGTTACTACCTTCCATCATGATCTCTTTTCTCTTAATATTAATTTCTACAAAATCAGGTAATGCTTCTTTAATATTTGTATCTCTAAATACAGAACTATCAGATGCAATAACATTATAACCCATATTCTGAGTCATGACTCTTAGTCTTTCATCTTCCTCAATACTTTCGGCATATACCCAAAATTCTCCTATAATAGTATTACTGCATTTATCGGTAATGATTAATTTTCTTCTATAAGTATTTTCAAATGAAGAAGAAAATGTTATATCAATTTGTAATGCTTCAGATTTTATTTGATCTGTGGTAATAAACCCAGCAGTATCAATTGTTTGATTTTGGTCATACTGTAAAGGTGCTATTAATTTATCTACCTTTATAAGAGGAGGTCCATCAGGTTCTTGTACCAAAGCTGACTGAGTCCCAGTATTAAAATCTTTATTGAATTGGAATAAAAATATTTCTGCAGGATCATTAGTTTCCCATGCTACATCCCAATCACACGTCTTACCAGTTACCGGTGCAGCTTCATAGGAGTGTGGATAACCATACATAAAAGTTCCACTTGTCTTGTCTATTAATTTTTGTAAAATAAATAACTGACCTACTTCAAATAAATCTATAGAAACTTGAGGCAAGAAAATATCACCAGACCACTTATCAGTAGTACTGTCATACTCCATATTGTAATTCTTCCCATGCTTATCGAAGAAATATAAATGTTGCCACTTTTTAGCCACTATCTTTTAATTTATTTTTTGATACCACTTAGGAACTGCAAAGTTAAAATAAATTCTTAGGTATTTAACTTTATTAACATAAAATACCATGATAGGATTCAAGTAATCTTCCAAGAACGTTTTAAGGTGCCTATTTCTAAACATGTACTTAGACATAGTTTTGTTTAGTAAAGTTTTAGAATAATCATATCCTGTATTTTTTACTACCCAACCCTCTTCATATGTAGCTCGGTATAAACTAGGAAATCCTTTTCTATTATTTTTTACTGTAGACATCTTACTTTCCTTTTATTGTATTAAGCGTTGGTGTACTTTCTAATCTACCGGTATTTAAACCTGCAGAGTTAGCACCCGTCGCAATTGTAGTTCCTCTGTTTCTTTTAGTTTGATTATACTTTTCTTGTTGTATTTTGTTATAAAGATTATTAGCAATACCTTCTTTATAGAATACATTAAGTGAACTAATTTTATTAGCTTCTGGTATAGGCTCATAAAAAGTTCCATTTCTATCTTTCCAACCACCACGAATAATTGCTAATTCATCATTTCCTATTATAATATCACCAAAGCTATCTAATCCTAATTGAGGATCTTCTCCTTTTTTCAAAACTATTTTCTTATTCTCTATAAGTACCTTTTGGTCTGTTACTGGATCGGTTCCATAAACAGGTACAAAATAAAATCCGTCTCTAATAGCTTTTTCATTTTGCTCAGAAATAAAGAATACATTTACAGAATCAATTCCTTCTACATTTTCAATTATAGAAATAATATCCGACCTTGGAATTCTATCTCTTCTATTTACGTTTAAGAAATATTCATCTAGATTTTTTCTTATCTCAATTCTTATAGCATCTTTATCATAATTATCAAACCATCTTACTACTATATTAAGAGCATATTTTCTAATGATAGGTTGAACTATTCTAGTCTCAGCGGTTACAACTTGTCTTCCACTCTTGTTTAATATTTCATAAGTCATTTCCTTTTCTTGGTCTGTCATAGTAAATTCAACTTCAGGTATACTAAAATAATCTAAGTCACTAGTCAATTTCTTTTTAACATCAGGAATTAAAAACAAGTAAATAATGTTATCATCATCTAAGTATTCATCATTCTTAGTATTATAAGCATCAATGAAAGACCAAAAGTCATACTTACTTAAATAGTAAATATAATTATTAGGATTAGCCAATACAAAAGAATTACTTGCATAAGGAGCAATTAATCGAGTAAAGGTAGGATCTTCAGAATCAGAACCAAACATTGGATTCCTTGTAATATTCATTGAAAGAATTTCATTTAAATCTACTTGTTCACCAGAAGAATCTGTTCCAGGATCTGAAAACTTAATATCTAATTGTTTTCCACCAATATTACCAGCCACACCTCTAGTCTTTACATAAGTTATTCTAATCCTAGATCCTAATGCAGGCGGTCTACCAAATTGATTATTTCCAAAGAAAACAGATAAGCCACCATTAACACTAGTTTTAATCATAGCTGCTTCTTCTCCATTATTCATATCATATATTGAATCTACTAATTTCCATTTTTTGCCATCAACAAAACATTCAACTAAATATTGATCCGTAGGTTCTTTGGTTGATAAGTTAAAACTCTGTAAAGGGTTACCGGATCCTGTAAATGATTGTTCATCCTTTTCACCTTGTATAACCTCAACATTTACAAATTGCTTATTACTTTTATCTAATCTAATAAAATCACTATTGAATCTTAAAAAATAAGTTAAACCATTTTGACCTATTTCAAAAGATGCACCATTCATAATTTGAACATAGTCACCATCAAGAAGGGTAGATGCACTTGTATTTAATCGTAATCCAATTATACCTCTTGCAGATATACCTCTTGTAGGATCATGTCCAGTTAATCTAGATAATCCATAAATAGATTCAATATTCCTAGCTCTTGAAATATTCATTTCAGTTGCTACTGCTTCTATATAAAAGAAAATCATTTCACCTAAGTTAGAAACTACAGTTAGAATTTGACCAAACGGTGAAGCCGGAGTAAATACTTCAACGGCCTGGTCATAAGTTCTCTGGAGGTATTCAAATGAATCCTCAAATAACTCAGTAGCCTTTAACCTTGTTTTACTAAAAAATGACATTTACTTTATTATTTTAAAAAAGAGCACCAATTACTCTTTGTTCATTTACAAAAATATCAACTAAGCAACCATCCCTTTCTAATGTAGAAAAGAAACTTACTTTAGTATTTACATCAAAGCCTGCAAAATCTGGTAAACAGTATGCGGTTATTTGACTATTAATATTATTTTGTATCGTGTTCTCATTTAATACTAAAGAAAATATTAATTCATCTAAGTTACACCCTACCCCAGGTGCTCCTAAAACATCGCCTTTTCTAGTAAAGAGGACATTTTCTATCTTAAGAATTAATTGAGATAAGCTATCACTAACCTCTAAAGTAGCATCATTGAACTTCGGAGCTTCTGCGTCTCTACTATAAATATCTCTAATCATTTAAGAACACTAATTTTTTATTATATATTCTCTTTTATTTTAATAGCTTTCAGATTATAATTATCCTGTGAAAAAGTAGTCAACACCTTCATCACCTTTAATTTCTTCAACTACTCTATCTACTTCTTCTCTTCCTTCTGAAGAAATCATATCATAATTAATTGTAATATTACCTGGAAGATTAAAAGAGAATGTTCCTAAGATTCTAGATAATTGAATTTTAGCCATTCCTATTACATATCTTTGAAATGCTTCATCTTCAAAAAGTGCACAGTCAGGAATTGTAGAAAATATTTCAAATATAACAGCTCTCGTTGGTAGCTCTCCTTGAAATCTAAACTTTTTTGTTAATCTATTATAAGTGTAAGATATTTGAGGTAAAAGAACTTGCCTTGCATTATCCATAAACAATGAATTAACAACATAGTACATTAAATTTTCACTACCGATACCAGCACCATAAACATCATCATAAATAAACTTATCTATAGAAAAATCTACATCATCAGCATTAAAGCTCATTTGACCAAATCCACCATCTTCTCCACTAAAACCACCAATTTCAAAAACATCATTTACTGCCCATACTCTAGATGGCATCTGAACAATACCTCTAGGATTAGCGAGTTGATTTTTATTTGTTATAGTTTCGTTAGATTGTCCAGTCCCAAAAGGTACGCCTTGTTTAAAGTTTGGTTTAGCCAATGCGCCTGCTGGTAAAGCAATATACATCTGCTCTACACTATCTTCATATATTTTATAAAAATAGTTTTTTGCTCTTTGTATGATATTGTTTAATTCTTTCTTAGGAACTGTAAACGGTATTTGGCATGCAATAGTAAGATCATCATTAATTATTTTAATTAATGCATCTAAACATGCAGCTTCATCCGGATCATTACAATAAGTATTCTTATTAGCCATACTTTGTTTATATTTTTTCTATTTCAATTATTTCAGTATTTTCAAATCTTGCCATTTTAGTAGCTCTACCTTTTCTAAAAATACCACCTTCCATTTCTCCACTGAATACTCCTCTAGGTCCAAAGACATAAGAATCTTTACATATTACATTTTTACTAACATAAGAATCTTCTATCTTACAATCAGCGGCATCTGTTGCCCCAAATAAGTTGCTTTCAAATAAAGATGAATTTACTAGCTCTGAATTAAAGATATCACAATTTAAAATGTTACCTTGAATTTTACAGTCTACAATATCAATCCCTTTTATTTCAAAACATCTCATTAGTTCTGCATTCTTTAATTGCATTCTACCAGTATCAGCATCATAGTTAATTAAACCTTCTTTTAAACCAGCTAAAGTTAAAAGCTTAAAAAGATCTTCTCTCATTTTAGGATAAAATGTTTCTACAATTTGATCATATGTTTTAAGATCAACCATTAATTTTATCTTTGGAAATTTTTTCTTAAATGTTTGGTAATCTTTATAAGATTCAACTATACCACTGTGCTTTTCTAAAACAACATCTAATTGTTTAAGATCTTCATCGGTATATTTAGGATACATTAAAGTTTCATATAATGATAGAACAAAATGTTCTGTTAAATTCATTATTGTATTATACTTCTTTTCATAATCTTTTCCACCAAGATATCTAAATTCAATATAATTCTTAGGTAACTTAGAAAAGTTTACACCATAATACTTTTCCGATACAAACATATAATTTTTCCATGAAATTCTTTCAGGAGATGGTTGAGTCATTCCACTTAAAGGAACAATAAATTTTATTGACTTAGCATAAACAGAATCTTTTCTATTAGGAAATGCTTCATATATTTTATTCTCATCAAAATTTAATACAAATTTACCAATATCCAAATTTGATATATTTGCAGGAACTCCTAATTTAGATCCATCAAAAGCTACATTAATATGAATAGAACATCTTTCATTAGTAGATCCATTTTCACGAATCCATTTTAATGTTTTAGCAATAATAAGTTTGGATTCAACAAACGGCATTGGACCGGTAACTAATTCAATCATACCAGTTCCACCTGAATTATCAGGTTCTAATTTAAATGTTTCATCGGAAGGTGAAAAGTCACTATGTGCCTTTTCTTCTATTCTTATTTGTTTATTTAAGGTATTTGAAAGACTTCTTTTAACCTCATCTAACCCTTCATTAGCAAAGAATTCAAATTCTAATCCAATCTTGGATGCATATATAGCATTTAATTGTTCGTTGGTGTACATGTAGTTCCTGATTTGTTTATATATTCAAACCAGGAATAGGTTATGCTATGTTCATTGTAATCTTACGATCACTAACATTCACACTACCAATTTTTACATTTACTTTATCACCTTTAGATAAATCAGCACCCTTTAATTTGGACTTATGAATTAATCCACTAATACCTTTCTCTAATTCAACAAAAGCACCGTATGAAGTTATTTTAGTCACCTTACCTTCAGTAATCATCATAGGTTTATATTTCTCATCCACACCATCCCATAAATCAACTTTAGGTCCTAATTGGCTTAGTATAATTTTTCTATCTGAAATTACCTCTTTAGTCCAAAATGTTATAGAATCACCAGGCTTAATACTTCTATCATCTAAAGCTTTTTGATATTCTTCACTTAATTCAGCTTTAGGAATCAGACCAGTTAAACATTCATCAAATTCAGCAAATACTCCAAACTTGGTAGTCCCAGTTACAAACCCAGTTCTTTGTTCTTTAATTGTTTCATTTAATTTTTCAATTGTTGAAGGAATCATTGTTCTTAAATATTCTCTATGAGAAACTACAACAGTATCTTTTTCTTTTGAAAAAGTTATCGGCATAACAATTATTTCTTTTCCAACTAATACATTAAAGTCGTGTAATTTATTTAATCCACCTAATGATCCTGGCATAAAGCATTTAATTCCTGCAACATCTACCCAATAACCACCATGAATTAATTCTTTAACCTTGGCAGTGAATCCAATTGTAGAATTTCCTATTGCATCTTTTATTTCTTTTAGCTTAACCTCTTGTATAGCATCGGATATAGAAGCAATAACATCCCCTGTCTTTTATTTGTTTTTATCTTAACATCAATTTCCATCCCAACCTCTAATTGTTCTACAATATAATCAGGTTCTTTTGTTAAAGTACAATATGCAGTATATTTAGATTCAATATCAATGAGAGCTCTTTCTCTATCTTTAGATATGAAAGAAACCTCCCCTCTCGTGGTATAAGCCACGTTATCTTCTATAAGTTTTGTTTTTTGTAAAGTAGGATCTGTAACTCCATACATTGAAAGTACATCAGCAGCATATGCCTCGTTACACATTAATTTAGTTCCTTCAGGAACTTGTACTTTTACTTTCTTTGTATCAAATGGATCATCACTTAATTGAATTGTGATTTCTTGTTCAGTCATTTTTTGTTTTTTATGAGGTTAGTATTTGTATTATATATTACGTGAGTAAACAACTATTTATTATTTTACTTATCACAAGTTGTTTTGTTTCATTATTAAATTAAAGTTACCCATGGAAAAACTAATGGAGGAGGTGGGCTACCAGCAGCAGCCAAACCAACCCAAGTACCAGTTACTAATTTTAAATGAGCAATAAATGCTACATTAAGAGCAGAACACAATGGATATGTTTTACCTAATTTAAAGGCCGCACCTATAGCAGGAGTTAATGCAATAGTAGCACCAGGAACCAAAATTTTATTTGTAGTACCTGCCCCACCACCAGGCGGTGGCGGTGCCGTTGCCATTGTCCCTCCAGTCCAATACTTAACAACTGCTTTAGCAGCAGGTGCCCAGACTGCATTAGGCATTTCACTATTCCATTGTTTTACTGTATAATCGGTCGGGCTTATATTTGCAGTTTGCCATTCCTCTGCTAATTTAAAAGATGCTTCAAATCCTAATTGAATAGTTCTAGCTTTTCCTCTTTTTACAACAGGAGCACCATAGGGAGTTTGAACAGCCGTTGCTGCTAAATGATAATTTCTTCCAATTTCTTTTGCAAGTGGTTTATATGAATAAGTCAAACTCTGATTAGATGCTTGGCTCATCATCCATCCAGGTAAAATAGTCTGAAAGGGTAGTGGATTCCAAGGCATTAGTCTGTAGTGTTTTTAGAACTTAATGAAGGTGCAGCTTTTTGTATAGGTGGACCTGTTGGGCCTCCTGGTGCCGGGTGAATATGAGCATCAAATATTTTTGCAAAAGTATCTCCTTTTATTACTGCCTCAGCAGCAGCTTCACCTAATTTAATTCTTGGTGAGTTTATATGCGTTTCAGCACTGGCATTTATTTTAGCATTAACACAATTAATTTCAGTATCAGCTGTAGCATTAACAATAAAATTAGTATCGGTATTAATTATAGTATCATTTCCACTATTAACAGTAAAAACAGCTGAGTGTGTAAATGTTATATTCCCATCATTAAGCATTACAATAGAATCTCCATTTGCATTAATTATATGAACAGAATTATCAGGTTTTATATTAACTGTTGTTGGACCTTCAGTAGTTGTATAGTCCATCATTAAACCTTTTTCTTCTGTAAAGAAAACTTTAATATGCTCACCTTCTCTTTCATTAGTTACTTCAGAAACACCATCTTGTAATTCACCCGTTAAACCAAATGCAGTATCATAAATTAATACATGAGAATTTTGATATGAAGGTTCTACTTCAGCTTTTGTTTCATCTGAAGGATAAATATTTTCATGATAAATTGGTTGATAAAAATTTCCATTGTCAAATGTTATTCTAACAATAGAGCCTAATTTTGGAATTTCAAATTTACCACTCCCAGTATTACTACCTCCATACATTAACTGGTGAGGTCGTGACCAAGGTAAAGCAGCAGTGGGAATCTTAAATGCGCTTTGTGGATCTTCAGGATCTACACGATCATCCATTTTACCATACACTCTAATCTTACACCTTCCTTCAAAGATATCATCATTGGTATCTTCTACGATTCCTACCCATTGTGTAGATCGCAAATCATCCGAATTAAAATTTGCTGGATTTACTTTTCCCATTAATCAAAAATATTTTCGTCGGTTATAGTAGAATTGTTTGGGGGACCTGATGGACCAAATGCATTTGTTGAATTTAAACCTTTTCCTACAGGGAGTGCTTCATCAAAAGCTTGATCAGTACCGCTTAATGTATTATTAGGTGGATTAGGTACTCCTAGTGGATTATCAGCTAAGTTAGTTACAGAGCTTTCATTTCCAAATGTCTCTAATTCGTTTCCTTGAATTGCAGCACCAACAGCAGCATTAATTAAACCTTGTGGATTTGCAATTGCACCTAGTACTTGATTTCTTAATCCAAAAACATTACCTAATGTAAAACCTTGTATAGCACTGGAGACGGTTCTTCCTACTGCATTAATTGCACCTTCAGCTGCATTAGCCAATTGGTCTTTTCCAAACTGTTTAACTTTATCTTTAAAACTAGGATCGGTATTAGCTGGGATTTTACTTGCATCCAATTTGTCATTATATCCTGAAAATTGAGAAACATTTTCCATTACACCATAATTCCATTTAATTTGTGTAGTAGCTATATCGCCACCAGTATTAGTAACACCTTCAAATACATTTCCGCTAGCTCCTGCATCCCACATACATTCTGTAAACTTAAAACCAACCTGAGAGGTATTTTCATTTACAAGTTTTTTCGTATCATCAGAATCTTGGCTAGGATTTAAAGCCCCTAACCAATTTCTTACTGTTTTAAATTTTCTAATTTCCTGTACATATACATATACATCAAACTTTAATAAATTTTTAGGAACTACAAATCTTTTATATCTCGTATCATAAACAGCCATTCTATATAAACTAAACAAAGCAGTTAATTTTAAATCAATGGCTTCAAGACATCCTATAGTAATACCTTCTTCTCCAGTACTACCAGTATAAGGATCAACATCAAATTGTGTATTTTTTTGCCATGCTTCTAATAATCCTTGTATTGTCTGAAAGTAATAAGGTCTTGTTTGATTTATTTCTTGTATACCTTGAATAAATGCTTTAAGATATTCTACTCTATTAGCTTCTCCAATTTTTGCCAAATAAGCAACAGCTGATGGGGTTGATGGAAAATTACCTTGGGCAGATGATGATTCAGATGAAGTTCCACCTAATCCTGAAATTGAAACTTCTCCATCAGCAGTAGGTCTTGGTCTTTGTGTAGGTGGAACAATTCCACTATTACCCGTAACTGCACCATTAAATAATGGAGAGGTAATATCAAACATTAAACTAAAACCAAGATAAGTAGGATCATCTAATGAAGTAACAGCATTATTACCAGAACCATAAGCAGTTGTTGTATTACTAACAAACTTTTTAGCAAACTCATAGCTCTGTGGAAAACTCCCACTTCCTAGATATGATCCAAAGGGACCAGCCAATTGAGCCAATGCTTGGCTACCTGCAGGGTTTGCTAAATCTATTAAAGGCATACTCTTTTATTTTTTATATTTATTAGGTCGTTGGAGTAAACTCTCGACGCTTTAATTTTAATCTCATTCTAACTGGTCCTGGTTTGGTTAAAATCCATTCAACTCCAGTTATTACATAAAACCCAGTTAAGTATTCATTAACAATTCCATTTTCAGAACTTTGGTCATTTTCATCAGGATCACCGCTCCTTGTTTGTGGTGCCTCATCTCCTTCAATGTCATCATTAGACGGGGCTAATAAAGTATTTTTAATAGGGCTAGCAAATTCTAAAATTTGAACATATATTCTACTGTATCTTACAAGTGCAGGATTAACAGTATCTAATTCAATAACCATTCCCATTTTATTAATCTCAGAATTATTTTGGTAATTCTGAACTGTAGCATATTGAAACTCAGGATGAACATTATCACCTTGTGTTCCTAAATACTTATATTTAACTTGATCATTCCGTGGCCCTTCAACTTCACCTTCTATTACTCTACCTTTAGTAGCAGGTATCATACCAGGTGTATCATTAGTTAAAGGATCTACAAATTCACTAATCCATTCTTTTGCTTCAAGATCCCAATACTGAGTATATCTTTTATATCCATTTGCTTTACTTATTTCTCCACTCTTATTAACAAGTTCATGTTTAGAAATATATCTTGCACCACCTTGCATCTGTATCATATTACTTAAGTAATTAGGAAACTCATCTTCTTGCCCTTCGGAACCTTCAGCTCCCATAGTATCTCCAGCATTTTGACTAAATGTTTGGCTAGCCTCTATTGCACCTTCCTGACTAAATAAACGATTAACATCAACCATAGTCAAATAGTAATAAGGATCAATATAAGATGTAAAGAATGTCTCGTCGCTTAAATAACTATTTGCTACAATATCCTGGATCCAAGTTTCTGTAGTATCATTAGGATTAGTCCAAGTCATAACATCTGCCGTCTCTTCAACATTAGATGCATAACCTAATTGTAATCTCTCTGCAATATTTAATAATGCATCCCAGCTAGTTACTTCTTCTTCATATTCTACATTTTCAGTAAAAAGATTAGGTACATACATTCTACCTAAAACTAAATATTCACTAGCAGAAGCTCCACCTCCTCCACCTACAGGTTTACAATCTACAATTGTAAAATCTATTCTTATAGGCTTAAATGTAGTTTCATCACCTTGTGATCTAATATTAACTTGGATTAAGTCACCATCTTTAGGATAAAACCTTGATGTAAAAAATCCGTCTACATCAGCAAATTGAATTTTAATAGTTGGATAAAATGCATCATTTTTTAATGTGAATAAATTTAATCTATCCATCTGTACATCATATCCATTTATTCTAATATCTGGAACTACCTGAGAAAACTTAGAAGGTTTTTCTTTTATAGTCCCATCATCAGAATTAGTACTATCGCTTTCTACATCCAATATCTCCATCGGATCTAGTTCTATTGCTGGTTCTATAACCGTTAATATGTTTCTTTCAACTATACTTTCAGACATATCTTATGATTCAGTATTTGTACGATTCCTAGATGGTAAATTTGCTCCTAATTTAATTTTTCCTCCTTCATATATTTTAGCTTCTTGTCCTTGCTGTAACATATTCGGTGGAATAGGTGCCTTAACACCAGTCTTTTTTGTTTTAGCTTTTTGAATTAATCTCTGAACTCTAGCTTGATCTTTTTCACTTTGCTGTCCAGTATCTACATATTGTGCTAATGTAGCACTTGGTCTTTCTGCTGGATTAGGTCTCTTATAAACTAAATCTAATTGATCTAATTTAGGAATAGCTAATATATCTCCTTCTTGAATAACGAAAGGATTAAAAATATTGTTAACAACACATATAGCATCTACATATGCACCTGTTCCAAAATAAAGTTGTGATATTTTATCCATACGACCAACCTGGTCTTGTTGAACATAATGTAAAGCCTTAACACCAAGCTCTCTTCTGTATTTAAAAGAAGGTGCAGTTAAATCAAAATACTGCTGACCTGTTCTTTCATCAGTTAATTTATTCTTTAATGTAAGAGATTTAATATTCATACTTCTTTATTCTTTTATGAGTCAATTAACATTTGCGTTAAGTTACTAACATATTCTCCAGTTGCAGATCCTTTTAAATTAGATGTTGCATTATCGTTACTTTTAATATTAGAAAGTTGTTCATTATTAAATGAATCTGCTGGTGGTTGATTTGTCGATGGTTGTAAACTACTCGTCCCAACATCTGGCATAGTTCCATAAACTGCAACTTCTTTACCGGCTAAATTTAATACATCATCCACGTTCTGAGCAGATGCATAAATTCTACCTTGTCCTGCATTAAACATATTTTCAATATCACCCTTATCTCTAGGCTTACCATGTTTTAAATCTATTTCAAATTTAGCTTCCATTGGAAAATCATCATAACCTAACCCTGCCCCTAACGACATGGTTGCATTATCACAAATCATATTACCCATCATTACAATTGGATTTAAAGGATTACCAACAGTTAAATGCCAATCACCAGTAGGTTCACCACTAATAAAAGCTTTAGTAGCAGTAGTACCTGTAGCTCCACCTACTTGGCTACCTAAAAAGCTACCAAGCATATTTCCTAATAAAGTTTTTCCTACAGTCTTTAAACCATCAACAATACTATTGGCATCAAAATTACCATTAGCATCTCCAAACAAACCTTTCATACCAGTCTCAACATCATTTACTACACTTCCCATATAACCTGAAAAATTACCATCTCTTAACATGCTAATATCTCCAAATTGACTAGCTACATAACCAGAACTTCCATAATATCTGTGGCCTCCACCAAAGAACTGAGCATTGTTAGTAGTCATCGTTAACATATTACTAATAATATCAATCATTGCAATTTTAGGATTAACATAACTTAAAGATTTAAGTTCATATTCAAATCTTATTTTCATATCATTTGAAAATTTCAAACCACGCTCACGAATATTTGTTTGGTTCACTACATTAACAGGACCTAAAACAAAGTTAGCATAAGTAGTACCTAACCTATCAGCTGTACTAGAACCTGCTCCATTTTGAGCTCTAAATTTTGCACCTGGTGAAACACCTTTGGATGCATCAGCAACAGCTCTACCTATTCCACTAATTTTATTATAAAAAGGTTGTTGGGTATAACCTCCTCCACCACTACCAGTGTCTACTGATTCCATGTCAGCTGTCAATTCTTTATAATTTAAACCGAATGACATTTGTAAAAGATCTTCTAATTGATTACCAGCAGTTTCACCTAAATAGGTTATAGCAGTTACACCAGCTACTTGAGTACCATCAGCTACAGTTCCTTCTTTATCTTTAACTTCATACTTATAAATGTTATCACCAACAGCAGTAGGAAACCTTCTAAGTGTAATTAAATGATTCACTGGAATTTTCTTGTAATATTTAGAATATAAAAAATCCGAAGGCTTATAGCCTATCTTAGGATAATTAGTATCAAAGTAATTTATGATTTTTGGTAATGAAACATTGGTAGCATTTTTACCTCCCATCAAAGGATTATCAGCAGTATCTATATACTTATCTTGTTGAGCAGTTTCTAAATTTCCATAAAATCCTTGATAATTAAATAATGCATACCTATTAGCAATTGAAGAAGCAATTGGTGTTGTAGACATACCGTTAGCCACGGTTGCTGCATCTGGTAAAGCTGTACTTGTATAAAAATTTCTACTATAAAGATCCGATACACCTTTAGCAAAACCTGTTGCTTCACCCCCAAAAGGACCAACTAAATTAGAATTAGAAGTATTTTCCTGAGGATACATCGCGCTATTTAAGTCGCTTATTGCATTACTGAAATTAAAAGCCATAGATGAAGGTTATTTTATTATATATTTAACCTAAGCTGTTGAGGTACTTATCAATGTTTAAGTTACCTTTTTCAAACTTATCAGCCCAGCCTTTTTTATATCTTGCATCAAATTCTCTAACGCTATCAATAGAGAGTGGACCTTTAAAAAATGGCCTAGCAGAAATTTCCCTAACTTCTTTTAAATTTTTAGATATCATATAAAGTTGAACCTTTTCAAATAATTCAGATAATCCAACTTTTGTTTTGGTACACATTACAGATTCTACAACAACATAAAATCTTTCTCTATCTTTTTCATTTAATCTTTTCTCTAAAGCATTAGCAGTTTTAAAGTCTTCTGCTTTTAAAATCATTTTCCTTGCTCTATTTTCAAACATATGTCTAAAATTCATATCAAAGAAATGTTGTTTAAGAAATCTCATATTATCATAAAACTTAACAATACGAATTTGATATAAAGGATTTACGGGATCCCATTTGGAATCTAAGATTTTACCTTTAACCGGGAGAAGTATATTAGGATTAGTATGAGATGCTAATAAGCAGTATACATTTTGTCCTTTGTTAAATATCCTATGTGTTTTCATTCAAATTCTATTATGTCATCGAATAGCTCGGCAGTACCGTTGACAGTAATATCAGGTGAATGATAAATTTTGTAAGTAATAGGTTTGTCTGATAACGATTCAACATAAGATTGTATTCCGCCAACAGTTTCTTTATTAAGACTTCCTAAAACATAAAATATTGTTGTAGAAATATTACGACCTATTGCATTTTGTAACTGTCTCATTAAATAAGATGATACTACTGCATCAGATGGTTCATATTGATAAAAATCGTTTTTTGTAAGTTTGTTAAATATATCCATATAATTTATACACTCAATACTTCTAGGAACATTACCTAAAAATGTTTTGACACGAAGTGCATCATTAGAGTATATGAAATTAAATTCTATATGTTCTTCCATTCTTCTAATTTCTTAAGCTCACTCTTAAGTCTTTTTATTTTAAATTCAATATCCTTTTCTGTAGGTTCAAAGTGAGTACCCCATTTTGTATCAATATCTAATACTGTTTTATCGAATTTACTACCGACCTCTAATCCGAGATCGTCGCATAAATCAAAAAAGAATCTTTTTATATAACTATATTGATTCTTGTCATTTTCATTAACTTCATAAACATCAGTTGAGGTAAAGTGTTCTCTACCTCCACCATGATTGTCATCAATGACTTTTTTGATTACACCATTTCTGGCTGGTTCTAAAACTATCTTAATCATTTATGATTTTCTTGAGTTTAATTTTTCCCTTAATTCTTTAAAGGTTTTTCTTGCTTCTTTTTTGTCTTTATGCCAAGTAGATTTATCTTTAATTGTAATAAGAGCTAATGCATCTCTTAACTTATCTATTTCTTTATCTGTATAACCTTCTTCTTTCCAATATGCTATCTTATCATTTTCTACTTGTTCTAATTTTGCATATATAGATTTTTCAGCAGCTTCAACATTTGCCTCATGTATCTCTTTGCCCTTTTCTCTAGTTTGTTTACAGATTTCTAACCATTCTTTAAATGGAAGTTTACCTTTCATTTTTAAAATTCCTTGGTATTTCATAGCCGCTCTTCTTTGGCGACGATTAGGTATAGTTTGATTTGCAGTCTCGCTCATATGATTAATTTTATTATATATTACTAGCTATAAAGTGTGCTATTCTCCTTTGTACTTGCTCTCAATTAATGATTGTACACTGTTATGTAAACAGTCAGATATTTCATCTTCGGATAATTGATCTAAAATAAATGATTGTAGTATATTATTAACTTCATCTTTATCAAAAGAAGTACTCATTAATTCATAAACATCTTTTTGTGGAATATTTACAGGAAATTCTAAAAGAAGCTTTACTTTGCTATTTTTCTTTTGCTTATTAAATAAAACTCTAATAGGTGAAATTTCTTTTTTAGGAATAGAATCATTTATAGGTGGTGCCGATACATTTAACGGATCTGTACCTAAAGCTTTTGTATTTACAAATTCACCAGCTATGTCAGGATCTAATGGCTGCAGGAATTCATCTTTAAGATCTTTTGCTAATCTACCACCTTCATTAAAAGTAATCCATTTTGATCCTTCTTCTTTAATAGTTACTACATTACCAGATTCATCTCCTTTAATCCATTGATAGTGTACCTTAGTTTCTACTTCTTCTGAAGTCTCCTTAATATTATCTTTTTGCATTTGTTGTCTATTTATTATTATACATTAAATATAATAATTGTTTAAGATTCTTATGGAGTACTAAATGTTGTAAGCATTTTTCTACAATGTAAACTATATTCTCTAATAGTAATTGCAGGGTTACCGTTAGGGTTACGAATTTCCATTGCTACACCATCACCTGGTTTAAAAGTTACATAAGCTCTACCCGTATACCATGCACATTGTCCAGCTCCACTAATATATCTTACTTCAGCATCTTCCAATGTATTACCACTAAAATCTACAAGATTTAAACGAGCAGATCCACCAGGCAGTGGGCTTGTTGTTTCGATAAGAACACTAAATGTTGTTTCTACTATTAAATTTCCAGCTGTTTTATTTTTAATAGAATCAGTTTTTCCTGTACCAACACTAAAAGTATCATCATGTTCTAAATCATTATTTAATACAGCATCATCAATATATTTAGTTCCATAAATTGGAGTATCTACAGCCAAACCTGTACCGTTAGCAGGAATAGTCTGAGTACCGGTATTTTGAATAATAGAAGGATCTGTCCAAAGTGTACTTGATCCACTTCCAGTTGCACCTTGTAAACCAATACCTTGTGGACCAGTTCCACCAATAAAACCAGTGGCACCTTGGCTTCCAGTAGCACCTATTTTTCCAACTCCTCCTTGATTACCTACAGCTCCTTGAGAACCTTGATTACCTGCAGCTCCTTGATTACCATCAGCTCCTTGTTTACCTACAGCTCCATTTGCTCCTTGATTACCTATAGCTCCTTGATTACCATCAGCTCCTTGTTTACCAACTGGACCACCTGAACCTGTAGCACCTTGATTACCTATATCACCTTTTGCACCAGTTGCTCCTTGTAAACCAGTAGCACCTTGTTTACCTACAAACCCTTGATTACCTACAGCTCCTTGAGCTCCTTGATTACCTACTGCTCCTTGAGCACCTTGATTACCTGCGGCTCCCTGAGCTCCCTGATTACCTACAGCTCCAGTAGCTCCTTGATTACCTTTTACACCTTGAGTACCATCAGCTCCTTGTTTACCTACAGCTCCAGTAGCTCCTTGATTACCTACGGCACCTTGATTACCGGTTGCACCTTGATTACCTATAGCTCCAGTAGCTCCTTGATTACCAATAACACCAGGTTCTCCTGTTGCCCCTTCAGAACCTTGTTTACCAATAGCACCTTGATTACCTATAGCACCAGTAGCTCCTTGATTACCTATAGCTCCTTGATTACCAGTAACACCACTTGCTCCTTGTCCACCTAATGCACCTTGTCCACCAGTAGCTCCTTGTAAACCTGCAGCACCTTGAGTTCCTGTTGCACCATTACCTCCTTGTTCTCCTTGAGTTCCTGTTGCACCTTGTAAACCAATACCTCCTTGGCTACCTTTTGCACCTTGAGTTCCTGTTGATCCAGTTAAACCTTGATTACCTACGGCTCCAGTAGAACCTTGTAAACCAGTTCCACCAACTCCACTTGCTCCTTGGCCACCTAATGCACCTTGTCCACCAGTAGCTCCTTGTAAACCTGCAGCACCTTGA
>Ga0115013_10000274_pt1 | contig 33014 bp, 15 predicted proteins | sample SouAtlMetagenome_2_FD_88686 | JGI IMG/M metagenome (GOLD analysis project Ga0115013, IMG submission 88686) | Marine eukaryotic phytoplankton communities from Atlantic Ocean - South Atlantic ANT15 Metagenome | ecosystem: Environmental > Aquatic > Marine > Oceanic | place: South Atlantic Ocean...
AAAAATTTGGAGTGACGCACCACGTGCTCTTTTATGAATCCCAGCGCAATTTCGGTGTTAGTAGCACCACCACCTTCAACCATCGACGTTTTCCAACTTTATTTCTCGATATCGGTATCAAATTATTTATATTTCCATCAACACGTCCCCAACATGTCCGATTCTCGAGCCGTCAAATTCGATGAACAGAGTGAGGTTCTCAGCGATGACATCAAGAGCTTTGATAACGAAGAGAATGGAGAAATAGACGACCTCGACTGGCTGAATATGCCTCTGCATACGGCTTCTCAGGAGCAGCAGCAGCCGCCAGTATTGAAGGATGATTCGCCTCCGCTTACGCCTCTGCGGCAGTCGTTTTATCCAAGGCAGCCACGAAACGAGCAAGAAGCAAGAAAATCCTTTCGACAGGGCGCCATTGATAAGGCCTACGAAGCATCAGCCGTGTCTTGGCCGGAACATATCAAAAACATTGATGTGAACCGCCGGAGAAAAAGCACTCCCGTCAAACTCCTTCCCCGGACGGAAACGACAAGCAACACGTCCCCAACGAAGGCAGTAACCACTATAATAGGTAAACCCCGATCCAGCAATTCCATTATTATGTCTGATGATGACAATCGTGAAGACCTAATTATACTTCGGTCGAATCGCTCCTTTCACAGCGTCAGCGCCCGATCGACGTTACGGAGGCGGCGAGCCAACAGCTACGATGATTTGACGCGTGCCACTCCAGATCCTTCGGATCGAGATTCTTCGACTCGCAGTGAATCAAAATTAATACCACAGCCGGGGATTATCCTGGGAGACGATTCCTTTGTGATGCAACACGAAAGTGATCCAAGGAGTGACGATGAAAGCCACAAGGACGATATCGAAATGGTTGTGACACCAGTTTCGCCGATAAAAATCAATAAGGACCCCAAACTCACGGAAGCAACACTCGCACAATCTCCATTGTCTGAAAATTCCCCAATGAAGGCACGAAAATCATCAGCCAGCATTGACCGTGGCCTTGCAACGTGGGAAAAGTATTACAATCGGCACATCCAGCTCTTGGTCTCTCTGGCGTTGTTTAGCTATCTGGGTCAGTTTGCTCGCTATTTTATCGATCACATCTTTGGTCAGGCTTGTGAGGATCCCTCCATTGCCGGATGGAGCGAGGGTTGGAGCACCTGTGTCAGCAGTAAAGGAACGACGGATTCTACCGGTGGTGCATTTTTCTTGGATCTTCCCACCAACGTGATTGGCTGCTTCTTCATGGGACTCTTGGTCAGTGGGGACGGAGAATCTCTTGCCATCAACGTCCCTATGGGTGCCCTTCCCCGAAATCATTTCTTTCAGAACTGGGTCGTCACCCACGTGGGATTACGAACGGGCTTCTGTGGTGCACTTACCACCTTTGCTTCCTGGAACACCCAAATGGTCATCATGCTGTTCGGTGGAAGGGCCACCAAGCTGGGGCGCTCCCAGTGGGCAAGCGCTCTGTGGGGGTATATTATTGGTTTTTACTCGGCACTCCAGTCGTATGAATTTGGTGTGGCAGTGGCATTTGCGTTTAGTCGGTGGTATAACCCACAGCTGGCCCAAGAGGCCGACAAAATTGTTGACAAGAAAGCCATTGGGGTCTTGATCCATCGGGATTTGCCAGATTTTGAGCGTCGGTTTTTGCATTCCATTATCCTAGAAGACAAACAGCAGCAACAAGAGGCGCTTCACAACAGCAAAAGCATCAATCAGCAGCATGAACTAAATCCTTCCGAAAAAAGCCAATCCGCTAATTTGCAACAGTACGGAGAGGGCTGCTACGAGGATTATTACCAGGATTACATCGGAGAACTCCAGGCCTGGAAGGAAACAACCGGTGACCACCGCATGGGCTTGCAGGGACAGAGCTACGTGACAAAGCTGCACGAAATCGAAAAGAATTTGTTGGTGGATTGCATCGAACCTAGGCAGGAACTCTTAGAGATTGCCCGGGATGCGGGGTGGAACGTTGATGCCCTCAAGAATTGGACTACAGCATTGGTGAGGGAGGAGCACGGAGCTAAATTAGCAGAAAATAAGAGCAGTGCATTGTCCTCCCGAGGGGGTAACGAAGAGGGTAGCAACCAATATGGAGAAATCGATATAAATTCGCTGGACGAAACACATGTCGAGGATGCATATTTTACCCAGACCAATTCGTCAGTAATCGAAGTCGTAATTACTCTTTTGTTATTTTTGGTCTGCACAGGAGGGCTGCTGACGGGATTCTTTTATTTCAGCAAAGTCGAAAAGGGCTATATAGATAATGACCCAGAGAAAGTGGATAATGAACTTGCTGCGCACTACCGGGCCCAATTCCTGGCCTCGCTCTTGTCACCGTTTGGAACGTATACCCGCTGGTACCTGAGCCGCCTTAATGGGAGTATTCGAAACGAAAAGTGGGAGTGGCTACCGATTGGGACTCTCGTTGCAAATATGTTTGCCTCGTCGATTTCGGCCCTGTGCGCCGGCATTTTGTTGGATCTGAACCTTGGCCAAGACTCACTTTCCATTGCCTTTACTAAGGCCATTCAGGTAGGATTCGCTGGGAGCTGCAGCACCGTATCGACATTTAGCACTGAAACGGCGGGATTACTCCGTGCTCTTCCAAGAGCCTTTTGGGGATATTACTACGGGTTCGGAACCATGGTCTGTGGGCTGTTGGTTGCCAGTATCTGCTACGTTGGGTTTTTATTCGAGTGATACCAATGATTCTTTCAAAGAGCAGCAAGGAGGGAAGTGGATATGGGGCGTATACTCATTTGATCAACCATTTGTGGTATCGGATAGATACTGCGAAGAATCGAAAAATCTTGGTCGAATCATTTTGTATTCAAAGATTCGAAGCTTGTAATATTTTGTAAATATGAAAAGTTTTTGATTGCAAATTCATCTGGTTCAATAATTTACAATAATTGTAACAGAATGTGACATGGGGATCTCCTAGTTGCGTCGTATTGATCACAATCAATATTCTTGTCATGGCTGGGAAGGGCTGGGGCTCTGACGCCAGGTGGTGGTTGGGTGACCCATACAATGTGCCCTCAGGCACTTGAGCACTGGCCCGAAGCCAATGGTGGTGAGCAACAATGGGTGGCCCCCAGGGCATGTTGCTGCTATGTGCCCCTGCTTGCCCCCACGCACAAGGGGGGGGGGGGGGGCTTCCAAGCACTAGCCCCCACCTCTGGTGTGGCCCAGAGCAGTGGTGTGGTGGCAGCGCCATTGCAACGGACAGTGTGGCTGGCAGCATTGGCAGGGGCAGCAGGGGCATTTGGTTTGCCCCAGGGAGCATCATCATCAACAACTGAAAAATGTCGATGGTGGCGACCGACAGACAGAAGGGAAACCCGCGCTAAAAATTCTGATCTGAAGGGCAGAGAATCTTTTCGAAGCTATTTTCTATTTTGGAAAGGCTCCATCGAAGACCGCAAGACAAATGCGAGTATCGCAATTGCCTCGACCCAGAGAATACGCACATTGATATTCGCGAGGAACTTAACATGAAGGAAACATATCACCCAGAGGCCAAGAAGCAAAAGACGGCAAAACGTCGAGTTGATTGCATCTCCGGCATTCATATTGACGCAAACGACTACTTCGTTCTAAAACGAATATTTCGTGGTAAAAGTCTTCCCGACATGTTGAAGGAGACGGTACGCATTCACAGAGATAATGTACCGAGAGAACATGGTAATCCATTGGATCTTCCGCAACAATCCACGGGTATATTATCGAAGGTGCTGAAAGTTGGCGGGGAAAACGAAGGATTCAGGATTCGGGAGCTTCGTATTACTGAGCACAAAAATAAACGGCTTCGGCACGCAATTGAAGACTTAGATCACCTCGAAATACTCCATATTAATTTATCCTTACTTGATGAATATCCGGAATGGATACGTCGCCTGTCTCGCCTCAAAGAGCTTTATATCGTTTGCGATAGCAACCAGTCAACGCAAGTACCAGATGCGATCGGAAGCCTCTCCAACCTGGAAAGATTTTCTGCTTCGAAGTCTCCAAAGGATTATTCAAACAGATCAGTGCTGACAATTCCTAGTGCGGTAGGTAATCTCCGAAATTTGAAATTCCTTGCTCTAGACAGGAACATCCAATTGGCTGGCTTACCAAATAATATTTACGACCTTTGGAAATTGGAAGAGTTGCGCATAAATTCCTCCAATACATCTTTGTTCCCCTACGACGTCGGGCGATGGTCAAACTTGACTTCTTTGGAAATCTATGATTCCGACGAGCTAACTTTTCTTCCCTCAATCCTGGACCTAAAAAGTCTAACACACCTCTGTATTGACGAGCAGTCATTCGGTCGTCTGCCAGATCAAATTTCGAGATTGGTCAACCTAGAAGTTTTGCATATCCTTGAGTCAGATTTAAAATGGCTGCCTCCCTCACTATGCAATCTGAGCAAATTGAAAGTTCTTAATCTCGCATACAACGAAGATCTCGAGTATCTTCCAGAAAATATTGGAAATTTGACCAACCTTGAAGTGCTATGCCTAGATGGCACAGCTGTGAAGTTTTTCCCAGCCTCTATCTGCGATCTTCGAGTTCTCAAGGCATTGTATCTGCCTTGGTCAATCAACTCCAGTGCCATTTTAGATCATCTCTCGCAACTAAAGAGCCTGGAATTTCTGGACATATCATACATTTATCAACTTCAACATAGCCCCGAGTTGGGATCTTTGGCCGCTGTATGCTCGAGGCTGTTGGCCATTCTCCCAAACATGACAAAACTAAAAGCAATTAATTTGAGTGAGGAGTTCGCATGCTGCGTGGATTCGATTAGCATCTTATCCACTGTTTTACAGCGCTGCCCCAACCTGGCATGCCTTGGTGAGGAATTCTCTTACAAGCTCTGTGAACCTGACCAGCGCAACGAAGACGATCCAACATACCTAGACTTTAATGATTCTTTGCTCCAGAACCAAGTCAGGAGCATGAATTCTTTCATTAGGCCTCTTGTCGCTTGCCCATCGTTCAAGCCTTCGTTGTGGGCACGAGTACTGAGCGCAACGAGATATGAAGACATTCATCGCGAACGTTTTTGCCGTGATCGTGTTTGCAACTGTGAACGCGCCTGTCTTTATATGGACTACATTGATGGAAACTTTATTTTTCAAAATCTCGTAGATCACAGCACAAATATATTTCAACGGGGGCACAACTGACGCAAGAACTGTTCTACGTCGGCTTTGGGTTTTTGCGAACTGCACTAACTCGTAAGGCAAAAGTGGTCTTCGTATGGAGATTTGCTTTGCCTACCACGTGTTGATAACGGCAATCTCCTTTCCAGGGAATTCCTTCTCATGGAGTGATAGGCTTCATGACTGGTATGTCTAGATGACGAGGAGGTACAAACCAGTCCATTTGCAACCGAGAGAGAATGAAGATAGCTATTTCGATGGTGGGGACGGATGAGGGGGTGTTCATGATGCAAATGCGCATGGATTCATTCTGCACTCTGAATCACTATTGATCGGTAAACTTCGAGGCGAAAAGTAATATAGAAAACGTCACATGTATGTTATTTACAACTTCTCTAGTGTCTGTATGCTATTGGTTCCCAGAGAGCAAGGACTGAAATCGATTAGCGAGACTTGGCATGTTTCGTCGAATCGAATACTTGGCTCGATCCACCGTGAGTGTTGTGTCGTTTGTGGCATCTAGGTCGATTGTGTCCTTTGTCGGAAACCATTGTCGATCCGACACGGGACGCTTTGGAATGAGAAATGATAGGTCGTCGTCTTCGCTGTCGGAAAGAGACGAAAAGAATTCTTGCACTTGAACAAAGTTTTCGATTTTGGTAGACCCATCGGTCTCGGTCGTGTCAAGTTTCTTGCGAGTCGAAGTCCTGTTTCGACGTCGTACTTTTTTGGTTTCCTTTTTCTTTTTTCTATCGTGGCCATCTTCTTTGGGTGCTTTTGAGGCTTGCGTTTTCGATTTCGACTTGTTTTTTCTGGGATTGTGACCGTCCTTACTTCTTTTCGGGTGCTTTTTAGATTTCTTTTGTCTACTACTGCTCGCCTTATTGGGCACAGTATCCTCTTCATCGTCGCTCAACAAAGAAAATGAGGAAGAACCAAGGACGTTGAGACCGTCCTTACTTCTTTTCGGGTGCTTTTTAGATTTATTTTGTCTCCTACTGCTCGCCTTCTTGGGCACAGCATCATCTTCATCGCCGCTCAACAGAGAAAAGGAGGAAGAACCAAGGACGATATGTTTCGGTATTTGAGACCTTAGCGATTTGGGCTTCGGCCTTTCTTTCTTTTTCTTGGGTGAGGGCGTCATTGCCGCTGTCACAGCCGTTTTTTTCGTCATTGTGCTCGGCGATATCTGCTCTGGAATCTCCAGCTGCAGTGCTCTTTTGGAACTTGGTTGTTCCCTTATTGTAAACGTATTCATGGCCACAAGAGGATCTTTTGTGTCTTCGTTGAATTATATTCAGTATATTCGAATAGTCTCGGTTACTACTTGGCGTCTTTGGCAAAGCCTCGTTTTTGTTTCGAATTTTGAATTTTCCGTATTTCGATCGTGCCTCTGATTTCTGGAAGGTTCATCCAATCTTGGTACCGTGTAGGCTTGAATCACGCTGGTGGTACAATGACGATCCTGCTGTAATCCATCAAAAAGGCACAACTGCCAATTTTCTCAATAACAAGCGCACTGGCACAGACACGACTGGGGCAATAGAGAGGAGATGTCCACATTCAAACCGGGATTCAATGTAATGAACAGGCTTGAATGATGTATCAAAATGGGGATGATATGAAATGTGCAGGTAGTATGTGTTGCGACATCTGGGATTGATATATAATTCGTGGCGTCCCCAAACACACAGTTTTAGAATACTTCCCGAGAAGGGTGTTGAATCGACTCTGAATACTATGCCTAATCGTTTGAGAATCTTGTCACTTTCGACGAACAAAATCGAAAGAAGTACGAGCAATGACAAACAGTTTTTCGCTACACCCTGCAAACACGAACCACTCATCCAGCTTCCGTTACGTGCATCATCAAATGACTATTGTTCACTGTCGAACAGGAGAAGCGCTTCAACGTGTTGGTGAATAAACGATTAAATATAAAGTCATTAGAATGTGAAAGCGGTATTGCCGTAGAACCCTCTGACGCCTGCTCAGAATTTTGACGAAGACACACAAATTTCCAGTTGGGTTTTTGACGAGGCATGGTTTGAACATTACTTGTCTGACGTTTCGGGAACATTACTATTGATGGATTTTCTGAAGTGCTTGAATCCCGACTGGTCGAATGGCCCCGATTGCGATGTTGTCTGTCAGAACGATCATGACTCCTCAGCACGTTTGGCTCTCTGGCTCTGAGCTTGAAGTGTCTCCGTTCCCTCATCCCGTGACACAAATGACAACTAACAAATAAAGTTTTATTTTTAATGTAAATGATAATTGGTAGCTACCGTAGTCTAAAGAAATAACGAATCATAATGTCTTTTGTTGTCCTCCAACAGGCACCAGAGAAAGACTGCAAAGACTACGTTTGCGGTACGATTTTTGAATCCATCAGTTTTGTCCCTCGAGATTTCTATTTCATTTAAGGATACTGCGCATTGCGACACAAGCTTCAGGACTCCCAACCTAGAGCACCACCGAAGAGAGGTTGAAAATCTTGATTTCCGAATGCCGATCTGGGAAAAACTTTGCTGCTGGCACGCCAATCGCTCAGACAAAAACATCTCAGTCGTGCTATACATGTGACGAAATTTTTACCGGCAGGCGCACGTCGTGCAAAATCGTTTACAAAAAGGGAAAAGAACCCACGACTCAGCATGCCTCGATGTCTGTCACGATGCCTGTCACATACAAAAAAAGACTTCAAGTTCCTTCCGAATGCATCGCCTCACCTCTACTTGTAGGAACTGCTAGCATTCGCTCAACCAAAAGTTTGCTTACGAATTAATTGCCCAAAAGAATTTCCTCTCATTAATTGTTAAAACGGACTGCCAAGTTTGGCTATTCCAGTTGCACGATATCGCCAAACGATCGACACAAATCCCCGATTCAAATTTCTAAATGCCAAAACAATTTATCCACATTTTTCGAAGCACCAATTAAGATATTAGCATGGCGAAAACGAAAAAGAGTACCCGCAGTGTTGGAAGCAAAGATTCAAAGGGCTCAAGCTCAACCCACCCGGCATCGAATGTGTCAATCGCATCGTCTGTCGTTTCGGTCAAAGCCCCGAATGCGACCCGCAAAAAGCTCAAGAGCAAAAAAGAACAAAAGAGTGCCGCAACCAAAACAATGGAGGAGACTGCTCAGAGGCAGAGAGCAGAGAGTGAACCGGTAGATCTAGATGAGGTAGTTGATAATTTGAATCGAAGCAGTCACTATGGAGATATTTCTCCCGCCGAAACCTTTGACACCGTCCCTCTGAGTGCCTCTCCTTCCATGTCGGTTAGTTCCCGTGCAAACGGAGACGGGAATGACTACCTTCCGGCAACCCTCCTCAACTTTGATTCTCCCCCAAACAAAAGCGGCAAGACGAGTAATAGCAAGAAGGTCGTTATCGAGCACAAAGTCAAGGACAAGGGTCAGTCGCGATCCTCTACTGGGGGTTGTGGTTCCCTCTTTTGCCTCCTCAAACCCATGCTTATCCTCTTGCTCTTAGTGGCGCTAGCAGCCGGAGCGTCATCCGTGTACGGGTGGCTCTTCAAGTTCCCAGCTCTCAATAAGCAAGTCAAGGAACTGGAGGAACAAATCTCTCGCCTCGATGATGAGATTGACCGCCTCCAATCCGAAAACAATCGCTATCAATTCTTGAATGACAAGCTAAACATTACGGTAGATGACCTCGAAGATGTTCGGGATGATCTGAACATTACTGTCTCTGATCTCGAGGACGTTGCCTCTGTCTTAAATACTACAAGAGACCAGATTGTTGCCGAGATTGGGGAGCTCCAGAACCAAAACTACGAGTACGCACAGCTCAATGCAGGCCTCCAGTCCAACGTTCAAGAGCTAGCAGGAGAGGTCAGCTTCTTTCGAGATGCCCTCGACAAGCTTACGGCCGAGCATTCCATTCTTCAAGACACAACGACTTCCCTCCAGGATCTTGCTACAAAATTTGCAAACACCACCATTGACCAAAACGAGACCCTAACTGTTCTGAAGGAAACCCTAGAAGGATTTCAGGCCGAGAACGATAGATTGGAAGATTTCAACGAGAAGCTAGAAACTGGATTGGACTATCTCAACGAGACGCTCTTTGCCAATGGTAATCTAGTGGAGTCATCCGCAGCTAGTATTGCAGACCTCACCGAGGTCCTGGGAGAGCGAGTCCAGCAGCAACAGCAGTCATCCTTGCTACAGCTGGAAATCTCGTATCGCCAGCTCCTGGCTGGTTGGGACTGCGACTACCGCGATGTCTTTCGATCCGAAGCCTTTGGACAGGATTACGATGTCTTTTTACCGGGCAAACCCTCTTCGGTGCTCCCAGACCAGGTTGGGAACTATGTCGACGAACGGATCCTGTCCAAGCTGTGCCTGGACCTTGATGATTTTGAAGATTATCTATCGTCCTCCACAAACGCTGGGGTAACATCCAACCAACTGATTCGCGCCGTCATATTATACACCGAAGATGCCCTGAAGTATTACTTTCCGTCTGGACAAAACGATAACAATAATGGAATTCTCTTATCCGAGTGGATCGATGCGGGCTTCCGTTGTGATCTCTTGGACGTTCCCTACGAAGTATACCGAACATCTGGAAACAACGGAGTTGCCGTGAGAAAGAATCGATTCTTGCGTCTTGGGAATCACCAGTGAGATTGTTGATGGAGAGAGCATCATCTAATAGTGTGCCAAAACTGCAGCCACCATGTGTTGATATTTTAAAAAATACTCGTTATAAGTCGCTAATAATGTATCTATATAAAATAAGATTTTCCCAAGTCATGAGCTCCTTTTCCAATTGTCTTCCTTAAGAGTAGTAGAATCCATTATGTGATAGTGACGGCTTTCTGTTGCCACTTTGCACATCCAGCATTGGGGTAGTCTTGTCAATACTGCTGCACAAGAAAACTGGACTCTTTCTTTTGATGTGTAGCAACTACTCTCTTTCGTTTTGAGAGAAACGAAAAAAATTCATTTTGAGAGCATTTTTTTTAAATTGATGGTGATAGTATGTTACCATACGAACGTACGCCGGCACATCATCATGTCGTTTTTTGATACCGATAGTACGTAAAATTACACACACTACGATTACAAAACGGTAATGACTGAACGCTCTCATTCAGAACACAATCGAGAGGCTTCTCAAGCAAGAAACACATCGCTTCAAACTTGAACTTCTTTGTCGGAATGGACAAGAAGCCAATACAACCACGCTTATTTATTATTTAGCTCGAGTTTTCCATTCAAACCTTCAAAAAGTACTATCAATCCATACCGAATAAGTGGATAGCTGGAAGCAAACCACTGGCCCAAAGAAACAAGAACCCCGTCGAAGGTGACAACGGCGGAACGGGAAAAGCACAAAACCAAAATGATTGCTACAAAATCTACCGCGAGCGCTGCAGCAACTGTATCCACGAGGGCGTCGTCAACAACCAGCGGAGGAATAGTGGTTTTGCCACCTCCTATCGTTTCTGGCCGACGTACCAAGCATAACAGCCAATTGATTCTTCCGTCCATACTGTCAGAACTTTCCTTTGACCATGAGGTCCTTCCTATTCCAGATCTAAACGAAATCATGAACGGAAGCAAGGATCGAATACCGAATGACAAAGCGTCTTCCAAGTCAAACAACAAAAACAACATTGATGATGAAACACCTTCGAAATCCGCATGGAGCAGCTGGACGAGCGGCCTGTTATGTTTTTCCTCTGGTGATCCCGATTTGTTTTTTGATGCCGAGGAATCTCTTTCCATTATCTCTACCAAAGAGGAGGGAATGGATTGCGATGGCAAAATTATACTTCCTCCCATGAAATTGTCCGTTTCGTCTTCCGAAATCAGCGCAGAATCTATCGAGTCGGTCGAGGCAAAACTAGTCGAGAACGAGGGCTCTTCGGCGGTCACAGCATCCACAAAAATTTGCTACGAGATTCGTGGTGGAAACCAAGACCCTAGATATATGCAGCAACAACACAATGAACTTCGGACAGTGGCAGGGTTTGGGTCCAGGGTGCCGCCTCAAGAGAAAGAACAGCCCAATCATCATCACAATCCATACACCCGAGTTCCTGCTCCACCTGCTCCAAAAGAATTACCAATCCGCTTTCTTCGAGCCGGAAAAGGAGACCCCGTCGAGGGTCAACGACGCTACGAGGCCACATTGCAATGGAGAAAAGAAAATGGCATCGACAACATTTTGTTCGAGTCACATCCGTTGTTCGAAATGGTCAAGAGCCACTACCCCCATTACTTTCATCTGCGTGGCAAAAAAGGAGAACCAGTCTTTTACGAACAACCCCCCAAAACCGATTTGCCCGCGCTTCGAGCGGGCGGTATGGACCTAAAGGGACTTGTCCGATACTACACCATGATTACCGAATTTCAGTGGCAATTTATCGAACGAGACGATCTTGCTCGATCGATCACCGTTTTGGATCTAGAAGGGATGAGAATGATGGACTTTGCGGGAGAGGTTATCGAATACGTCAAGATGTGCAGCAAATTTACCGGACAACACTATCCGGAACGTGCAGGTCACGTCATAGTTGTTAATGTTCCCAGGTGGTTTGCCATGATCTGGAAGGTCGTCAGACCAATGGTCGATGAGGTCACGTTGCGAAAGATTTCCATCGTTCGGGGAAAGGAGGCGGTTTTTGAAGCCCTTGCCGAGAAAATCGCGGTCGAAAACATCCCACCGGAGTATGGTGGCAAGAGTGTCCCGTTGGGAAAATCACCGGAAGAGATCGCCCTGAGGGATCTGATGAAACACAACAATGCACTGGCCAGGAAGGATTATAGCTGTACCGCAAATCCAATCTTTCACTCCTGGGGACCGGTGCGGTCGTATTGAGAGTGGGTAAAGGCAACAATTGTTTCGCAACCAGCCTAACAATTCTACACTATAAGAAGCCAGACGATAATTTGTATCTACGGCAAGAAGAAGAACTGTAACTAAGTATATTGTAATATTAATTAGTACTCCATATCTCTGAACAAGTAGTATCTCTTGCTAATCATTAATCCTTTGAGAGCGTTTTTGCGCCCCCTATAGATCACCAAAACGGGAAGACCATCGTCTCAAATTGCTCAGTTTGTTGAGAAGAATGCTTTCGATGACTTCGATGATTAGTTTGTATGGTTTGTGATAACGATTCGTAGGAATGATATAAAACATTTTGGAAAGAAACTGCAGTATTTGCCCAAGAGCACAACAACAAAAAGTATGACCTATCTCTCACGTCCAAAAAAGCTGAAAAATATCCGACAAAAGCTACAATGCAGCACTCACGCGAAATGAACCCATACCACCGTAGACTATTTCCAAATTGCGATGATAAGCGCAAAATGATACCAGTACGTAGAGTTGCTTGTGCCAACAAAAAAAGAAATTTTGAAGACATGTATACAGCAGAAGTACAAATTTATTCACATGACAATAGCTTTTCTATTACGCATTTCTATTTTTGTTGCAATTTTAAGAATTCATTTCCAATTTTTGTCACGTTTTTCTTGCTTTGCTTTGCGCGTTTCTTTGGCATCAATTGTACCACTGACACGATTGCGCAGGTTGGAAACGTCCTGTGCAAGTTGGTTGCATCGGCCAATTTCCAAAATGGCTTGCAGTAATGAGTTTCTTTCTTGTAAGATTCGTTGTCACCATTACCATTCCCTACTCACTCCATTACTACGCGCTTTCTTCTTCTCGCTGATACAGATAGACACCCTTGATTTTCCAAAAGGCATCCCGTTTAATGGCGGCTTGGGCTTCCTCACTGTCAATATAGGCGTTACAGCTTAGAACCGAATCGTTGTGGACGTTGTACTTTTCATAGAGGGCCGGGCAGTCCTTTTGAAACCGGTTTCCGGCCACCGCCCCACAAAAAGCAAGATTGATGACCAGCCTATGGTTGACAAAATGATCGGCCGAACAGCCGGTGCTTTCGCCAATGGCAAAGTAGGCGTACGGTGTGGGCCATTCCGACGGATCCGGTCTAGTTGCTGGTTCGTTACCATTGCCCTGTTGCTCAAGGAGAGCCTCTTGCAGGTTGGAAGGAATTTCATCCCTTGGAAAGACCCACGATCGAATGTACTCGTTGCGAGGATCCCATTCCAGAGCATAGACCCCTCCGCCCCTTTCGTTCATGGGTGCTCCAATGGTATCATTTCGATCGCTAATAGCGACACAACCCTGATTGGCCCATTGATGGGGGGTTTGCGTCCAGCAATTGTCCGCCTCCAGCGACGTATTAAAGTTGGGAAGACCGGTGAAGGTATCGGGGAGGCCAGTGGCAGAGTCCCAGTGGCCGGTCCAGTTCCAGCGTGACACGTGAGCGTACATATCGCAGTCCTCCGACGTGTGCAATGCCGTTTTGGCAATGGTCTGGGTGTTGATAGGCTCGACGATATCGATTTCACCGTGATCTGGCCAGTTGGTCTCGTCCGTCGACCAAAATGCCGGCCAGACCCCACACCCGGTGGGCATCTTGGCCACATCCAAGAGGATCAATCCATGATCAAAGCGACGCTTCCCCTCGAGGCGAATGGAATCCCGAAACCGATTGCCGTACTCATCGTAGGATTCTCCTGCTTTTGAGGAGAGAGATACATACTCGTCAGTGTCATAGTTATTTGATCCATCGGATTCCTGGTGGTCGACAACCTTGATTAGGCCAAGCTTTTCGGCCTTTTCTCGTCCTACGTAGGTGTTGTATCCTGCGGATCCGATAGAATCTGGTCCATCATTGAAAGTGTAGTAATCGAAAAAGGAGGACCCCTGGTGGGCCTCAATAAGCTCATACGGTCCGGCACCGTTGAGCTTGTTTGTAGATTGTGTGGATTCGGAAATATCTTGTGCCACGGAATGAATTCCCGAACGTAATGTCTTCCCGACAAACGAATCACTGTGGAACACCAAACAAAGAATTGCAATCACAAAAGCGATTGTTGCTGCTCTCCGAACCGGTCCTTTCTTGTTGCCGATAGGCGCGGCAGCTTCCCGAGAGGAGGGGCTGTTGGGGTAGGAGGCTTCGTCTAGAGAAAATTGTTTTCCGTACGATGGCTTGCCTTGCAAAAGGGGATCCGATTCCCGCGGTGCCATTGTGGACATATAGTTTGTTTTGCTTCCTTAGTATTCAAGAGGTTTTTAAACTTGGCGATTTTAGTAAAATTTTTCAGCAATCAAAACAGCTTTCCTTTCCCCGTTTTTTAGATGATGGGTATTTCCTATTCCACCCAATCTCTATCTGACTTCTCTCTGATAGTTGGCTAATGTATTGGGTATAGGTCTCTCTTTCTATTGATATTCCTCCCTTTCGCACCTTTTGTGGATGACGGTGACTTTCACCGTTTGTGCTTCCCGGATCGATCGATCGTTCCGAATTTGGGAAGGGAAAGGCAATAATAGTACATCTTGTTTCTTCTTCCAGCGTGCGTCCTAAAATCGTGGTACGAAGAATGACGGAATTGTTTTTTTCCCACATGGAATGACGTCTGTACCTTGAATTGATATTCCAGTCGAAGGAGTCGTTTATATCGTCAAACAAACATCACCGTTCGTTTTCGTCCGTCTTTCGAAACGAAATAATCGAACTTTTTCATCTCTCTGAAGACGAGTTAATATAGTCAACCAGTGTTGTATGCTGTGCCGACAATTTGGTTGGGTCCACAGGCGCCAAAAGTAATCTCATAACACCTGAGGAAGGGAGTGTGTCGAAAAAGGTCTCAGAAAGTTGGAAGATCCCAACGGGTTGGAGCGAAAACTCGGGGGAGCCAAATCATAAATCGCTATTAGAGATTTGGAAACGGAGAGATTCCTGTGTTCCGTCTCGCCACTAAATGGGCCGATATAACAACAAAAGGACGCAGGCGGCCGCCCAGGCGGCCAAAAACACACCGTCTCGAGCTCGTTTTTCCAAGGGTCCGCCCAACAAGGGGGGTCGTGGCAACAAGAACGGCGGTCGCAGGGAGCGTGAGCCTCCCCCGAAACCAAAATCCCGGGGCATTGGAGGCAGCAGTACCAACAAACAAACGGGGCGCGGGGGACGAAATCGTGGAAACCCACAAACAACTGCACGGGTTATTGACAAGATCCAGAACCGGGTGGGTGGGCCCAATGGAAACAACCAACCAAACGAAAAATCTCCTTTGGTCGTCCAGCCAACTCCATCGGCGGGCAGCAGCAGCATCGATGTTGCGTTGAGGAACCTGGACAAGTCCAAACTCGATGTTGTGGCGGTCTCGAAAGAAACCCAAACCCTGATTGCGGATCTCTTGCGGGAGCTGGGAGTTGTGGGAGGGAACACCAAAAGCAACAACGAAAATAATAGTAACAATAATAGTAGCAATGACAGCACACAACAAGAATCCAAGGGAATGAATCCCAATGCAAGCTCTTTTAATCCGACAAGTATTCCTCCACAAAATGAAGAACCGGTGGAAATGGTTGTTTCGGAGGACGACAATGCCAATTTGGATAGCCACAGTGAGGATGACAATTCCGACGAACAAAACATGTACGATTTTTTGGTGGAAGAATCCGATGCCAGAAGGACAAAAACCGCAATGTTCGAAGACAACTACTGCATGTTAGACGAGAATGATGAAGATGATGATTTGCAAAAGCGAGCTATTGTCAATCGTCGCAAGCAACAGCGCCAGCAGAAGGAAGAAATGCAGAACCAACTTTGTGACGTGCCAGAGAAGCCAGATCCAGATGATGTCGAGATGGAGACTGCTGAAAACGATGTTCCTAGAGAAGCAGCAGCACCTACCATTGCTACTGCTATCATTAGTGAAGATATGACAGAAAATGACAAATCAGCAGTCAAGGCCGATGTTGATATTACTACAGATGAAAATTTCGAAAACGATCGAACCTACTTGCACCTGACGCAGACGCTGTCGTTTTCGCACAGCCAGGCTTCCAAAGCATGTAGAGCGATTGAATGCTGGGAAACCAACATCAAGCCTCCAGAGGAAGCCAGCAGTAACGATACTACAAAAGATCCTAAGGACAGCAAATTATTGGACAATATTACCACCGAAGATGAAGACAACAAGATGGAGCTCGCCATGGATTGGCTCTGTTTGCATCTGTCGGAGGCCGAGATCAATCGAGGTTTTCGTCCCAATCCATCAAAGGCCTCCAACGCCCAATCGGCTATTGATAATCTTCGCAAGCCAATGGGACACCAAACGAAAATCAAGGCCGTGGCCCATCCTTCTATTTCCGTCATTAGCCAACCCATCGAGGAACAGGCCAAGGAATGGGCCCGGGCCATTGCCCTGCAGGAACGAACCCTCAAAATGATGCGTCTGGGCTTTCACAGGGCAGATGCTATCAAGGCCTTTCGTGAGCTGTCTAACGGTGAGGATGACGACGAAAAGCCCCCAGCAACAGTCCTGGATGATCCATCCTTGCCACTGCTCCTATCCAGACTGCAGGACGGGGGCAATCCAGAATTGGGCAATAGCAATAACGAGGATCAAAGTGGCCTCCAGGAGGATGCTCGAGAAGAACGGGAGCAAGAGCTGGAAGCCTTAAAGGCTATATATCACGATCGGTTGGAAGTCTTGTATAAGGACGGGAGTTCTTCCAAGGGTAGTGAAATAGATGAAGAGGATCGAGTTCCAGAGCGATATATTTTGAAGATTGATCCCGCCACACCGCTTGGGGAACCAGCTCGAGCAGATGAATGCTTCCTCCACGTCTTCCTGCGTGACCAGTATCCCTTGCGTCAGACTCCCCTCCTTTTACTAGTAACGAAGCCTGTATTGCCCCCTTCCCTCTGTCGCAAGATTCTCTCGCAACTAGGCAATACTGCCCGCGAAATTCTCGGTGACGATGATGTTGGATGCCCAGTGGTTTTCGAGGTAGTATCGTACCTAGAGGATAATCTGCCGATTCTTCACAAGGCATTTTGCAACGAGCAGCGCCGCAAAGAATTTGAGGCAGAGCAGTCACGCCTGCTGAAACAGCGCCAGATCGAAATGGAACGATCCGAAAAGGCAATGGAACTGCTTTACAACCAATCATCAGCTGCTGATGGGGTAGAATCCTCTGGTCTCGGGCGAAGGCAGCGTGCCAAGCTCAAGGCAGCCGAAAAGGCTTTTGACCGACCCGAACAGGCAAAGGCATTGTACGAGGAATACCGAAGAAAACAGGAGGAGCGTGTCAAGGCTGCCCAGCATGAGAATCGATCGGCCAATGTACGTGCAACGAAGGCCCAGCAGGCCATCCTGAATCGACAAAAGGAGCTTATTGATGGAGAAGCCGAAAGGGCAGCCCGATCTGCCATGAACGAGGCTTTTCGGCAGGGTAAATCCAGAGAAGAAGCCCGAGCAGCAGCTGAAAAAGCTCGTATTTCGTCCTATAAAGAGAACGGTGTAACGATAGTGAGCGAGGGAGAAGAAGAAAAGAAAGAGACAATGGAATCAGAGAAAATGAAGAACCAGAACCAGGAATCTTCCAATAGCGATTCCAAGTCACCATCGAAGGCACCCAAACCGACAGAGGCCTCCTCCAAATTTATGGAGCGTCTGCGTGGAACTGCTACAAAAGCCTCTACTGTCACAATCGATGCTTCTACGGATAGCTCAATAGAGGTGAAGAAGAAACCAACCAAGGGCCCTACTCCCAATACTTCTGCTTTTATGGATCGTCTCCGAGAAATGTATGAAAATGCTGCCAAAAGTGGTAAAAATGCAAAAGGTGACAAGGGATCTGGAGGCTCATTAGGAAAGGGAGGTAAGGCTTCTTCGAGCAGTAAACTCGATGGCTACCACCTTGAAAGTCCCGAGGAAGAAAATGAGGAGTTGGGGAAAGATGGAGAAAACTCCGAAGAAGAACCTAGTACCAACAAACGACCACGTCCTGTGGCTGTTCCAGCTGGAGAACTTGTGGAGGTTATGACAGACATTATTACGCAACAAGAGGACCAGCCCTGGTTGGTCTCTTCGGAGGCACGAGCCCCAACTACTCACAACACCGAGCGGAAAAAAGTTTCTCCAGCACAACTAAAGCGTGAAAAGGAAATCAGCAACCGCCTCAAAAACGAACTTTCACGAAAGCGGAGAATGGCAAAGGAATGGGCCGAAAGCAATAGCACTGATGATAATGATGCTGGGAACAATCAAAATAGTTCGAACAAAAAGTCGAAATCGAATGGTGGGAAGGGACGCAAAAAGCAGCAAGATAATAGCTTCACACCAGAACGATTTCACAGTATGATGGAAGTGAGACAACGGTAAGGAAATATATGTTGACTATTATATATCACGCGACGCACCGTATAGTTTACCACGCAAAGACGAATTTTATCTTACACAGTGTTGTTCTATAATACAAGTCTTCCTGCCTTTCAATTGCATGATGAGCTTGTTCAAACGATTGATAGGAACCAGATTACAGTCATCGCTGGAGCAACTGGGTGTGGTAAAGTAAGTCCGTTATGCGTTGGTCTTATATGATATTTCGATCGAATGAATACGCTAATTATCGGCTTTGTATTTCTGGTTAGACAACGCAAGTTCCACAGCTCGTCCTGGACGACTTGATTCTGAGGGGATTTGGAGCAGCAACAAACATGATTGTGACACAGCCGCGGCGTATCTCAGCAATTGGTGTTTCGGAACGAATTGCTCAAGAACGGTGTGAAAAAGTGGGTGAGACTTGTGGATATTCCATCAAGCTCGAAAAGAAAATGTCAGCAAAGACACGTTTGCTACTATGTACAACAGGTGTGCTCTTGAGGCGGCTTCAATGCGATCCAGATTTGGCATCTGTTTCTCATATATTTGTCGATGAAGTACATGAACGCGATTTGAATACTGGTATGTGCTTTAATTTTGTAAATAGATGTACAATCGATTCGTGCCTTTTTGTCCTCACATTATAAACTTCGATATTGTACTAGACTTTTTGATCATCATCCTAAAAGATCTTTTAGCGAGGCGAAAAGACTTGAAACTCGTACTGATGAGTGCAACTCTCAATGCGGATTCTTTCTCTAACTACTTTGGAGGCTGCCCTGTGGTCTCGATTCCCGGTCGAGCTCACCCTGTACAGGAAAATCGTCTAGAGGATATTTTGGAGCTCACTGGATACCAGGTTGAAGAGGATAGTGATTACGCACTTAAAACTGGCCCGAATAAATCCCCGAAGATATCAAAGTCTGCCCTTCGGCGCTTGTACTATCCAAAGTATAGCAAGGAGACAATTCATTCCTTGTCAATCGTGGACGAAAATGTCATCAACTATGAACTTTTATCGGAACTTCTTGAACACATTTCGTTGAATCAAGGCGAGGGTGCAATTCTTGTATTCTGTCCCGGTTTCCAAGAAATCCAAAAAACAATCGAAGAAATGTACAAGAAGGAATATTTTCAGGGATCTAACGTGGTGATTTATCCATTGCACTCATCTCTATCGACGGATGAACAAGTAGCTATATTCGAGATTCCTCCTCCGGGAGTTCGGAAAATCGTCGTCTCCACCAGTAAGTCAAATCGAGTGATTGCATATTGCAAAAGATAAGACGTGATGACCATAAACTAATATCCCCATTATCTCGAATTTGAACAGATATTGCCGAAACATCGATCACTATAGAAGATGTTGTTTTCGTTGTTGATACAGGCAGAGTTAAAGAAAACAGACGAGACGAGGTAAATGAAACACCGACGCTAGAAGAGTGCTGGGTGAGGTAAGTCATGGTGTTCAAAATTCTGCAATATGTGGTGCGTGAATAAACTCTAATGCAAAACAATTATTTTATAGCCGTGCTTCAGCGAAACAACGTAGAGGTCGAGCTGGACGTGTCCGCCCCGGGATCGCCTACCACTTGTATTCTAGGTGAGCAAAATGTTACTATCTTCTTTGCTGGCATTATTTTTAGACAGAAAATAACCCCTGCTAATTAAATATTGTACTTCGTAGCCACACACACGATGATGATATGTTGGAATACCAACCACCGGAAATGCTTCGCGTGGGTATTGAAGATTTGGTTCTACAAATTTTGATTCTTGATCTTGGGGAACCCACATCATTCCTGAAGAAGGCACTAGACCCACCTTCGAATCTAGCGCTCTCTAACTCCTTACGATTACTCGAAGAACTTGGTGCAGTCGACTGCCGGTGGAAGAATAAGAGGAATCCGATTTTTTCTAGCACCAAAGAAAAGGAGAAAGAGGAGGAAGACCTAGATGTTTCTAGTGAACTGACCGCTCTTGGATTTCACTTGGCAACGTTGCCAGTCGATCCACGAGTGGGGAAAATGATGATTTATGGTGCATTATTTGGATGTATAGATCCGTTGTTGACTTTCGCTGCCGCAATGTCCGCAAGAAGCCCATTTGTCTCTCCATTTGACCAACGAGAGCAAGCTGACGAAGCCCGAAAGACATTCTCGGTCGCTGGAAGTGATCATTTGACGATCCTCAACGCTTTCAATCAGTGGTCAGAACTTCGTCGAACGGAGGGTAATCGTGTCGTAAATTCATTTCTAAAAGAAAATTTTCTTGGCCGCCTCACTCTCTTTCAGATGGAAGATCTCCGGAAACAATTCCATTCTCTTCTCACTGATATTGGATTTTTGCCAAAGAAATTTCGATTGAAGGATATGCATCATACGTGTAACAACAATTCGCAAAATCAGGGCCTCATCAAAGCGATTCTCTGTGCAGGGTTGTATCCGAATATAATTGTTGCACCACGGACTGTCGTTGGTACAGCACCAGCAAAAAAGAGCGATAAAAAAGTCGGAGAAAATGCATTTCGAAGTCATACCAAGGGAGAAGTTTATCTTCACCCTAGCACTATTGCATTCGATGAGTCAAAATTGGACAGCCGCTATTGTTGCTATCACGAACTGGTGAGAACTAGCAAAACATATGTGCGAGATTGTACGACAGTTAGTCCCTTTGCGTTACTTTTGTTCGGTGGTACACTGGAAGTCTACCAAACGCATGGGGTTTGTTCTGTGGATGGCTGGTTAAAGTTTCGTATCGATGCGAAACCTGCTACGCTGATAAAATATCTTCGTGGGAAAATGGAACGCCTGCTGTTTCAAAAGATTGTATCTCCCCAGGAGGATGTGATCGAAAGCGATGAAGGCAAGGCATTGATCCAATCCATCAGTCGTTTATTTGAGACCGAGTACAATCTTCAGAAGACCAGGAGACAAGAAGATGAATATACTCCGGATCGCAGCGGAGGAGAAATCGTCCGCCCATGGACCGGTATCGAAGGAGAAAACGATCGCATCAATGCAATTCAAAATGAAAGACGGAACAACAACCGAAACTGGAACAATGGCGCTGGCCGCGAAGGGAGAGGAGACAGAGGCGGGAGAGGACGTGGTGGAAGAAGAGGTGGTCGATCTGGTCGAGGGCGTGCATCAAGTCAATAGTCTGTAGACCATGTAAAATTAAAGCTATGGAATGAGTCTTTTAGAAAAACAAAAATTATTATAAAAAGAAAAAACTAAAAGTATCCGCTGGTTCCCGCCGTCCCAGCTTCATTGTGGTTTGGTCTACGTCTTATTCTGTAAATAATGTTGTAGGGCAAAAGAGCTTGGCTCTTAGGTTGCTGGGCATGATGGCTAGGCCATCTAAAAGTAATGTTGTAGGGCAAAAGAGCTTGGCTCTTGGGTGCTGGACACGATGGTCCTCTTCTACAAATAATCTTGTAGGGCAAAAAGGCTCCTGGTCATATTTTAATTCCTGTAAATATCGTATATAAGTTCCTGTAAGCTTCGGTTATAACTTGATCATATATTTCTCTGTACGGTATAATATTCGGTTTAACAATGGATGAAGTTTAACGTCTGTTTCATCAATCGACGGACAAAGAATTGTCAGAATAAGGCACTATGCCTCTTGTGGTATCCTGTTGTATCGGTTTGGTGCTAGTAGTTTTAACGTCCTTCTCCATCGACGGACAATTAGTATCAACGATTGCCATTGCGAACAGCACAGATGCTGTTCGTAATCGGTTGTCAATACCAATTGTAAGACAAACTGCAGAAAAGAAACGATACGAAAAATTGAAGGAAAAATTTTGTTGAAATCTTTGAGTGGTACGTCAGAATTCCGCGCCTGGCGATTCCACCAATGAAAACGATTCTTTGAGAGCAGCTGCACAACGCTTGCACCAGAATCTGAAGACTGAATTAGTGTTTAAACTAAGAAAGTTTTTCACCAAGAATTTTGATGAATCTCTTTGATGTTTTATCCATCATGGAAGCTACGATCTCATTTCAAATCCCTTTCACATCATACCTCACTCTTTCACACTGTAGGGACAGCGCTGAAACAATGAATATCTAAATAAGAATCAAGAATAGACACCTAATTCCAAGATAACATGCAGGAGCGACCGTAACTCCCAAATTCGCTACAGATATCATGAACCAGTTTGGTCGACAATCTTTGTCGGAGCGTCTGACAAATCTCGGCGAAAGCAAGAGTTATGTGTTTCTAGGCCAACGTGCAAGCAACCAAAACAATAATAGCGCGAATATTCGAGACAGATTTCGTCGAACCACGTCGGTATTCAACGCAGCGAACACCATCAATACTGCTAATGCGAATCTAGCGAGAGATGATTTTTTGATTTTTGAACTGATTTTTCATGCCCAAGACACAAGCGACAATGAAAATGGGGAAGCAAGCGAGAAGGGGAACACTGGTGCACGAAAGAAATCCATCTCGGATCCATCGGATTACTCGGTTGTATACCACCACTGGACACTAAGGGAGTTATATCGACACGTAGTGTCCTCCATCAAGACGGATTTAGCGGCCACATCGACAACGGCGGCACCCGCGACTCCCAGAGCCAGTATCATTGCTAGTGGCGACGGTCGACGCCTACGCTCGTCTTCCTTTTCAGGTCCTGTATTCGATGCTTCAAAAGATACTGGCCCTGTTGATATCACATCACCTACCCCTCCTTTTCCTCCAAAGCAACCACTTCGCACGCGGCGTTCATCCACGATTGGAGCAACCCCAGCATCGAATCGTCACCCCACTCGGCGCGAATCCATCATGATGGAACGACCTAATCGTCACCATCACAATTTACCGAAGTTGTTGGGTTCCAACCTGCATCCAAGGGACATGCGAAGGCTGGTCACGCCCTTTTCTGCCTCCAACGAGCCCGAGCTTATTGTCCGAAGGCACGTCATGGTCTTCAATTTCGATCCACTCAGAGCCATCATTACCAGGGACAGATTTTTGGTGCTTGTCCCCAATGGTGCGGATTCTGTCCTCAAAAATCTCGAGGAACGAATTGTTGGTAGTGCTTTGGAATACGCTGGCTACAACGAATCCACAGAAAATTGTGCTGGTGAAGATGATGGTAATGACGATCACGAACAAGCTCTCAGGGGTGCAGAGGGTACAATTTTTGAAAATGAAGAAGAATATTCCGATGATAGTGTACAGGATGGTTGGTCCGACATGATGATCGAAATGGAAATGGAGGGACAACGAAACGATTTGACTTTTGAATTGCTCTGCGTGAATGCCTGTTTGTCCACCGTATTTGAAATGCTGGCGGACGATACCCGTGAGCTACAAGACCGGGGACTCCAATGCGTTCAGGAGCGGGTCATTGGCGATCGGAGCTACCGAAAAAAGTCTCAGCCACGACCACTCCGCCCGGAGGATGCCCTGGCCGTCATTCGTAATCTCAAGAACGCTGTCAAGGTCATGCAGGCCCGTGTCAAGGGCTTTGTCCACTCCCTCAATCGGATCCTTGACGAGGACGAAGACATGGCGCTTATGAATCTATCCCGGTTGGTGACACACCCGGAAAACTTTGTCCAGCCCATCAGCCAGGAACTGCTAGAAATTGAATCGGACGAACCAGAGCTGGTCCTCGAATCGAACCTCCATAATGCTCTGACTCTATCCAATGCTCTAGATCTGATCCAGGGGCAAGTCGATACTGCAAGGTATGCTGCGATTTTATTTGATTTGTCACCAGAAAATTCAATTTCCCAGAGTGTTTCCTCATTTCTTTTGCTGTTGCTTCTTTCTCCTCCAACCATTGTTTGTTCCAGTGATCTGATAGATGCTAGGATGGATGCTGCACGTAACAAGTTTTTGCTCGCGAGTCTTTGTATGTCCATTGCATCGCTGAGCCTGACCGCAATGACCTGTATCGGGGGAATCTTTGGAATGAACCTGACGAGTGGCCTGGAAAATACGGAAGGAAATAGTATATTTGTCCAGGTCACACTTGGTAGCATTGCTGGCTCGGTGCTCTTGGCAATTGCCATCTTTGTCGGAATGATTCGAACCGGTGTCATTACGGGAATCGGTCCCGTCGATCAAGAGGGCATCGATTCGCTCTTTTGAACAGGCTCGAACTATTCATTTTTAAAAGGGCACAATCAATATCTTCAACGTGGGGATTCATAACACTACAATCGAGCAGGTTTGAAAGGGATGTCTATGCCTTGAAATAAATCTATCTATGCGAACAATCACAAAGTTGCATACACATCCTAATGCTAATCCATGCATTGTATTTTGCAATAGAGACCAAAACATTGTCCCTCCCTCGAAGTTGGAGGAAGTCTGCAGGAAGCAACTTTTCAGCAACTTTTCAATGACATCATAATGGCATACTAAAGTAACTATGGTCTACAGTGGGATTACTGCATAGCTATTTGATAAGATTAGAGACTTATAAATATCAATGTCATGATGGAAATATTGGTTGGATTGACGTTTTTGAACCCATGATATACCAAATATTAGAAAATCGCATTATTGGAGACATATGGGAAGATGCATATTGACACCATCACTCATATAATAGCAAAAATAGAATCGATCTCGGTAGAAATCATAGCTATAAATTTTTGCGACTACAAGCAGCATCCCCATAACTCCAAAAATTGGAAGCGATTCGTGCCAGTATCGTATTCGGATACTGTTTGAGCAATGACTGAGATATTAAGTAGATCTTTTCCCTCTCATTGAATTTGAAGGATAGTCAGTGTATTGCTTTCCTTCATCAATATTGCTGTGCCTCATGCTGCATTGCTTTGGTGGTATTAGAGTATTCGATTGTTTTGTGCTTCGATTCTCGAATTGCGAGCCCCTTTTGGGGTGTTTCGGTCATCGGCAGAACGTTTGATATTCACGCAAAGACAAAAATCACAAGGGTTGCCAAAAGGCCCTGTTTTATTGATCTTCTTCTTGTGCCCGCTTTTCCAGGAGCTCTTGCATCCGATGGTGGGTTAGGCACTCGATCCGGGATTTTCCGTTCACCTTTTCGGCAATTAGCTTGTAGCGTTCCTTTTTTGGGACCCCCGAAAATTCTTGCAGCGCCTTTTGGAATTGTTTTTCTTGCTTGGACGTCCAGACCTCCTTTTGTTCGTTTTCGAGCCAGGATGGCGCTGCTCTGGCCTGTTCTTCCTGCTGTTGCCGTTTGGTGGCGGCTGTTGCCGCTTGTTCCCGACGGAGTCTCAAAATGTTGGCTCGTTGGGCCTCGGTAAAGCCCTGTAAATCGTCATTGTCATTACCTCTGCCGTTGCCAAGAAGAAACTCCAGTCCAAGACGTTTGCGGTTCACGTAGGCATACGACGCACCAACTACTAACAGGGCCGCAAAGAGTTTTCGGGCCCAGGAATCTCGTTGTTCCCGCTTTCTTTGCTCATCGGCCTGACGCTTGAGAAAGTTATTTACCTTCCGAACAGCTTGGTTGTGGTCGCATCCCGTACAATCTAATTTATAGGCTTGCAAGAGGCGCTGAACCTTGGCCGAGATGGGTTTGCGGGAATCGTAGGTACTCTCCTCTCCTAGGTGCTCATCAGAGAGCCACTGATCCCGAATGCCCTGCTCGTCACGGCCTCCACGTCCGGCGTTAATGGTCTCCTGGACCAGCTCGTCCTCAAATTCATCATTGGTGCTACGCCCGGTGTTAATGCTGTCTAGAATCACCTCGTCACGGTCTCCACGTAATACCTCGGAATTTCCGTCTCGTTGGTTTACGACTATCGCTCTTTTAGCCAGAACGCCTTGCCAGTGCGATGTAATTAACAGTGCACAAGAAAAAACTGCCCATTGAACTAGCCGCCGACAAGTAGGGGATGTGGATCTTGGTGTTGTGTTTCTCATGGCTGCTATAGAATATTTGTGAGCTGTTGCTTGGCTCTTTATGGCTCTTGCAGTGGCCTCATCAAGTTGGAACTGTTTGTATTATTTTTTTCCCAACGTCACAGTGACTTGTCCTAGGTTCAGATCGTGATACGTGACTCATCTGAACTCTCACTCATGACTTACATATTATTCTGGCATGGCAGCGATGAGCATTGTTGGCGCCCAAGTACTGATTCTCTACGTATATCGCTCAATCGTGCAAACACTGCGTGGAAAATAATGACCCCCAAAAATAGCGCAAAGAGCAGTTCGCAACGCATGAGAGGGAGAGCAACGGATCGAATTGGAGCGATGAACAAAACAAATAGAAAGCGGGTCTCGAGAATAACCGGAATGCCTCGACTCATTTCAAAGTTACAAGGGGTTCCACAACACTACAAATAGACATTTCAATAAGGGGAAACGAAAGAAAGCTACAATTTAATCATAAGTGACCGAACATCCATTCCTGGAGCAGGGAAACACAAAGTAAACTTGAAGGAGGAAGGCATTTTTGTCGGGGTGGATTTACGAGGACGCGTCAAGCCAGCATGTCCTTGTTTTCAGGCTCGAGCACAAGCCCAACAACGGCCTCTAAATACCATGATGATTCTGGGGTAACAAGTTTGCATTCCATGGCTGCTGCAGGAGGAGAGGATAACAAGAACACTCCACATTATCATTTCCTCCATTCCATGATCCTTCCATCAACGATAAAAATACAACGAGATCTCAGGGGTCGAAAATTCAATGTGCGTCTTTCCTTGTCGAAACTATTTGTGCTTTTTTGTGTTTCCGTGATGACAATTTTCTCAATTCTGCGTTGTTCTGATTCTTTTAAAATTTGTGATCTGCTTTGTTGGTACATAATTTTGCTTTCCCTCGCTCTGCAATAAATGAAATATTGACGATGCCATTGTAGGATGTGCAAGAAAAACTGACGGAAACTATTCGCTTGTTGAAAGAGTTCCAATTGGAATCGTGGGTTCCCGAAAAGCCACAGCCCCAACTCCCACCTTCGCCTCAGAACACAGACAACAACACTAGTAATGACGAAGCGACAACCGCTACCGAAACGACGGAAGAGACAGGCGAGGAAAGTTTTGGAGATTTCAAAGCTAACTTTGGGGATGATGAAACAACACACACAACAACCACAACCGAAGGAAGTGCTGCCCCGATAAGGGTACCAGATGATCCGCTGACCCGTATGAAGGTTCCCAAGGCCGTGAGCGTCGCCATTGAGGCATACATTCTGACGATATCCCATCCTTCGATGGCCCGTTCGGCCTACAAGCATGCCTGCGAGCAAGCGTTATCCTGTATTGAACAGCTCGTCATTCGAGAATACGTGGGGGGACGGGCTGGTGGACGGGATGATGATTCTGCCTCGGGTGCAGCGGCACGAGCCAACAACCAAACGGGTGGCAAGGCATCTCAGATGCATCGACTCTTGGAAGCGTTGCACGCGTGTAGCGATAGCGTTCTGAAAATGCCAGCGATCCATTCCCATATTGCTCGCTGCATCCGTGCAATCATGACATCTCCCCGGTGTGGCATCCACGAAGCAAGCATGCTCTTTGGAATCAGGATCGTCTTTCATTCCTATCTGGTGGGCACCGAAGAGAGCTGTCGAAAGGCCGCCAAGGAAGCACTTCTGGACATTGTTGAATACTATGTGCAGCAGCTCGAACTTGACAAAGCATTTGGATCCAACTCTTTGTGGTACACAGATTGCTTTCATATGATGAGGTCTTTTATCAAGCTGAGTTCGAAGGAAATCGAGGGTGTCGATGAGAATACGTCGGTCGAGCAAAAACAGACAACGTCCTTCTTTTCGACAACTACGACTGCAGATCCTGTTGCCCTCCGCAACAAGATTCTCAGCTTGGAACTCCAGCGCCGCGCCATTGAATGCTCGGGACCGGTCTTTTGCAACGGCGAAAAATTCATACAGCTGATCCAGTCGCAAAACGGGAGCATTGCCCTGTTTAAGAATTGCATGTCTCAGTGCATGCAGGTGGCCTACATCAGTCAGCAGGTATTTTTGATCATGTGCTACAAATTCAAACACCACATCAAGGACGAGATGCAGGCATTCATGTCCAATATTTTCTTTCGCGTACTGGAATCGGAAAATTCCAGCTTTCTTTCCAAGGCGCTGGTTCTGGAATCTCTACGGAGTCTGTGCAAAGATCCCTTTTTGTTATCGCAGATATTTTTGAACTACGACTGCGGAATGGACGCAGAAAGTTTGTACAAGGATATTGTCTTTCACCTAGCACAGGTGTGTGCAAAATCCACTATTGCCTCTGCGGCACTGGAAGTCAATGGAGGGCGTTCCAAGCAAAAGGAGGCAGACGAATACGCCGAACTCAGTTTGGCTGGTTGTGAGGTTTTGGTCACCATTTTGCGATCCTTTTCGCAGGCCCTCAACATTTCTACCAACGATGACGAGGAAGAAATCATTGACACCGCTGGACAAAAGATTCGCAAGGACCTGAAAATTGAGGACATTGTCGCCTCCGTCAAGCGACGGTCCAATACCTTTGCGCGCTTTCGACAGATCAGATCTTCGTCTGTTCGAGTCGCCACTCAAAATGAGGAAACCAAGGAAGACGAGACTGAAAGCGGGGAGGATGATGTTACCGATACCATTCTCGGTGCTTTTGAAAAGAAGCGCAATGCGGAACAAAACCTAGAGATCGGTGTTGTCAAGTTTACGATGGATCTCAAAAAAGGGCTTCGATTTTTTATCGATAATGGTTTTGTCACTTGTGATGCCAACGAGATTGCCCGGTTCTTTTTGCTACACAAGGATCGACTCGATAAGACGCAAATGGGAGAGGTATTGGGAAGAGAACCGGATTCTGCATTTATCAAGGGCAAGCCCGACCTGGAGGCCGACAAGGGAGGCCCCGGATTCTTTTGCCAGATTCTTCATCACTACACAAACGCCCTGGATTTTACCGACTTATTTTTTGCTGAGGCTATTCGGCTGTTTTTGTCAGGCTTTCGGTTGCCCGGAGAGGCCCAGAAAATTGACCGTATCATGGAGAAATTTGCAGAACGATTCACGACCCAGAATCCGGACGTCTTTCCGTCTGCAGACACAGCCTTCATTCTGGCATTTTCTGTCATCATGCTAAACACAGATCTTCACAATCCTTCGATAAAACCTGAGCGCCGTATGACGATTGATGGATTCATTCGAAACAATCGTGGTATTGGCCTCGATGGCGCTGATCTCGATCCGGCCTTTTTGACCAAGATTTTTGATCGCATCAAGGAAAAACCCTTTTCGCTCAAGGAGGATGACGCTGCTAGAGAGAAGGCAGGGACAGATGCGTCAAGGACTACAATTAATTTGCTAGGTGATAACGGTTTATTTGGGTTGACCGCTGAAGAACGAAAAAAGGCAAAATTCCAAAAAGAACGAGAGGAAATGGTGTCGGCAACAAAATTGTTGATTCGACGAAAGAAAGGAAAAGCCATCAAGGCAGAAAATCTTACGGATGCAGTAGACCCCGCCCACTGTGTCAAGCCCATGTTTGATGTGACATGGGGTGCCATCATTGGGTCATTATCACAAGTCATGGAAGTTTCGAACGATGAACAATCATTATCTGTCTGCTTGATGGGATTTGTTTATGCAATTCGAATCTCTGGCCATAGCAACATGTCATTAGCCCGTGATACCTTCTTGGGATCGCTCGCAAAATTTACGTACCTTGGATCAGCAAAGGACCTCAAATCCAAAAATGTTCGTGTCATTCGAACCATCATTGACATTGCCATAACAGATGGAGAATATCTCGGTGAGAGCTGGGGCCCTGTCCTCCAGTGCATATCACAGCTGGCAAGCATGCGCATGTCGGCATCGGGCCTCGATAACGACGAGGCATTTTTGCAGAACAGTACCCATTCTGGGGTTTCTCCAAGTGCTAGAAAACTCCCCCGTGGGCAATCCAGTAGGCAATCTATTTTTGCCCGTGAAACGAAGGCGGATGTTCTTAAGGAAACCGAAACCACCAATTCTCGAATCGTTCACAGCACCATCAGCGAACAGCTCATCGACCAGGTTTTTTCGTCATCAGTCAATCTTTCGCCCCAGAGTCTCGCTCTATTCATCGAGCAATTGATTGCTGTGGCAAACTCAGAAATTGAAGGCAACTCAAAGTCTGGCATTACGGGGATATCAAACAGAAATTTGAGTGGGTCAAGCCATGGTGAGGCTGGTCCAAGCATCTTTTCGATGCAAAGGCTGGTAGAGGTTGCTGATTACAACATGCACGCCCGCCCGAAGCTCGTGTGGTCGCAGATATGGGGTCTCATGTCGACATTCTTTTCCAAAAATGGTTGCAACGAGAACTCTATGGTTAGCATCTTTGCTGTTGATGCTCTGAAACAGCTCAGCTTGAAGTTTCTGGAGGAGCCCGAGGGTTCAGAATTCCACTTTCAGCGCCTCTTTTTGGAACCATTTTTGATTATTATGAAGAGTAAGGACAGTCTTGAGGAAACTCGAGAGATCATTCTGGCATGCGTCGATCAGATGATCAATAGTAGAGTCAAAAACCTAAGGAGCGGATGGAGGGTCTTTTTTGATATCATTACTGTTGGGGGCAAAAGCTCCAACAAGAAGACGTCGCTCCTCGCGCTCGGTATTTTACAAGGAATTTTGGACAAACACCTAGACGTTCTTAGCTTTGCTACAAAAAGAGACGATCTAGATAGCGGCAAGGTCAATCGAAATGCCGATCACGAGGACTATTTAGCCATGTGCAGGGCGTCACTTTCCTTTTTCGATTGCGAAGAGGGAAGTTCTCCTAATCCGATGGGTATATCGATGCGAGCACTATGCCACGTAGCGATTTATGCGGACCTGATTGCCAGTAACAGAATACTCCCTCCTGTTTCTGGTGCTCAATCCGAAGACCCCGAGGCTCCAGGATATACTTATGAGAGTCTTGGAGACGGAGAAGAAGCTCTGGAAATGGCCCTTTGGCGACCGTTGTTCGAGGGCCTTGCCAAGGGAGTGAGATCGACTGTCAAAAGCCGGGAGGATGGCATTGGAAATTGTATTCAGCGAAGTAGCGTCTTAACACTTCGCGCCATACTACTTCGCCATGGATCTTCCTTTTCGAACAAACAATTAGGGGCTGTTCTTTTCGACACTATCATGCCGTCATTCCAGATTGCTCTAGAATGTGACTTCTCCCCAGTTGTTTCTATTGCTTCTGAGTCGCCCTGTATATCCAGTCTCGATTTTCTTGCAGCCCCTTTGCCACTTCCACCCGACGGCGATGACGAGGGTTTGCTTAAGTTCGAACACGTTTCCCAGCAATCGGGCGGGTACGTACAACGATGTTGATTCAATTTCTATTGCTTGCGATAATTCTTTTTTATCTGTGCACTGACTTTGTGTTATAAACTTTCTTTTCCTGTTGACTCTGAACGAAAATAGAAACCCACGATCTATGGGCCCTGCAGAATTGCTGCTAGAAGCCACTTTTACAGACATGAGGAACGGAGGGGGAGGTGACTTATCGGAAGCTTACAAGTTTGCCAAGAAGGTAAGATATTGAATGTACTACCTCAATTTAAATTCCAACTACTTTACAGAATCTTCTCACACCGAAATAATTTCTTTGCTTCCATCAAACACTAGGAAATTGAACCAAATCAGGATATAGAACAGCCATTTCCAGATAGCTGGATATCCACTACGGCACCAATTGCGCTCGGAGCGCTCACGGATCTATCTACCGAAGTTTTGTTCACACGTGGAACAGAAGGAGCAAAAGTTTGGCGTTCCACTGTTGGAGCTACATACCTTCGTTGGTGTAATGGCGACATCACATCGTGGATACCGTGCGAAGCAGTGGTTCAGATTGCAACATCGGAATTAAGCCGCCTCATGAAACGAATTACTCACAACGTTTCAAATGTTGCAGCAAAGGAGGATGCGAATGCGTGGGCCAACGAAGTTATTGAATTTTATACTGAGGTTATGGGTCGTAACCTGGGAATTGCGAAGGAAGTGCTGGATATGCTGTTAGAGTCAAAGTGTCCAAATATCAACGTCAATGATGATACGCAGCAGTCTATACCGAGTACCCCGCAAGTTAAGGATAATAAACCAGCTGCTGATGTTGCAAACAAGGTTGAGTCGCAAGTTAAGGAGAATGAATCAGCTGCTGATGTTGCAAACAAGGTTGAGCCACCTCCGCTCTCGCAAGTAGCAAATGATATCATGGCATCACAACCTGCAGAAGAATCAAAGGGGCCAGATGACTCATCTTCCGAAGATTCTGACGTATCGTTTGAAGATGGTTCCTCAGAGGAATCAGATGACGACGATGATGAGACATCTTCATCTTCATCCCGCGAACAATTAACTGATAATTGGGTATCTTTGGAGAACCCAAGCAACGAGACTCACTCTGACATTACAGAATCAAAGAATGAGGAAGAATCCGAGTCATCCGAACATTGTGAAGATGATGAAGATGGCGAGGAAGCAGACAAGGGTTCAGCCCCAATTATAGACGATGAGGTCGAGGATAAGGATGCAGACAAGGGTTCCGCCCTAAGCATAGACAATGAGGTCGAAGACAAGGAAGCAGACAAGGCTTCAGCCCCAAGCATAGACAATGAGGACGA